>Ga0335074_10005705_pt1 | contig 17227 bp, 12 predicted proteins | sample Lox_Sample_23_FD_206715 | JGI IMG/M metagenome (GOLD analysis project Ga0335074, IMG submission 206715) | Soil microbial communities from Loxahatchee National Wildlife Refuge, Florida, United States - Lox_Sample_2.3 | ecosystem: Environmental > Terrestrial > Soil > Wetlands | place: USA... | reverse complement strand
GTGGCTGAGATACTGCGCAGGTCGTACACGAATGTTTACCGGGAATCGGCCCGGGCCGACTATAGGAGCCTCGATGGCGGTTAAGCGCCCGAAACGCCAGACGGCGCAGGATCCCCTGATTGCGAGCCTTGGCCAGATCCGCCAGATCGCGGCCGACCAGGGCAGAAAAGATCTGACCGCGGCTATCGACCAGGAAATATCGCACGCGTCGCAGACCGGTGCCGTCACGGTGGTCGTGGCGGCCGAGGTCAGCCGGGGGAAGAGCCTGCTGATCAACGCGCTTGTGGCGGACGAGAGCCTGCTGCCGGTCGACATGGACGTCAGCACCGGCGTCTACGTGGTGGTCCAGCACGGAGATACAGCGCAGGCCAAGGTCTACACCCGCAGTGCCGAGGCGCCGACGGGTGTGCCGGTCGACAGCATCAGTCAGTGGATTTCCGTCGCGAGCAACCCGGGGAATGAAAAGGGTGTCGCGTACGTCGAAGTCGACCTGCCGTCGCCGCTGCTGAGCGAAGGTATTTCGTTCATTGACACACCCGGAGTCGGCGGCCTTGACGCGACCCACGGGGAAACAACGCTGGCGGCACTGTCAGGTGCTGACGCGCTGATATTCGTCCTCGACGCGTCGGCTCCGCTTTCCGGTCCTGAGCTGAAGTTTCTGACCAAGGCCGCGCAGCGTATCCAGTCGGTGGTCCTGGTCATGACCAAGACCGACGTCTTTCCCGGGTGGCGGACGATCCTTGACGAGGACCGGAAGCTTCTTGAAACGGCTGCCCCGCGTTTCGCCGGGCAGGAAATCATCCGGGTCAGGTCGCCACTGTTCTTCGAGGCGGCCAGAAAGCGGGCTGTCGGCGACACTGAGGCCGCAGACCGGTTGCTTGAGCGCTGCGGGATCGGCCAGCTCATCGACTACCTCAGAGAACATGTCGCTGGCCGCGCCGAGAGCATCCGGCTCGCGAACGGTCACCGCCTGGCGGTGAGTGCGCTGTGGCAGCTTGACGCCGGGTACTCCGACCAGCTGGCGACGCTGAGCGGAGACACGACGCCGCTGCAGGCACTGCAGGACCGGCAGCAGGAACTCGCCGCGCAGAAGAATGCCGCCGAGGGCTGGCGCGAGGATGCTGTGCACGCCTTCGATGACGTGAATACCAGGATGAACCGGAAGCTGCAGGAAGAGGTGTTCAACTTCCGCACCAGGTTCGACGGGGAGATCGCGCTGTCCTGGCGGCACGGAAGGCTCCACTCTTTCCCGGCTGAGATCGAGGCCGACCTGCACCTGGTGGCGGTGGCGCTGCAGCGTGAGCTGGCCGAGTCCATTCTCGACTGCGCTGGCGCCCAGGCCGAGCGGCTCAAACTCGAGAACTTCGTCACGCCGACAGCGTCGCTGTCGCTGCCGGAACGCGAACGGCTGGTCGCGCGTCCGGTCGGCAAGAGTCCGGCGCACCGCGCCGCGGTGGGCGGCGGCATCCTTTCCGGCGCTCTCGGCGTGCTGACGTCGATTCTTTCGTTCAACCCCATCGACCTCCTGCGGGGAGCGCTCGGTGTCGCGACCTCATTCCAGGAAGTGGTTATTCAGCGTTCTTCGGCCGAGCAGACTGAGGCTCGCCGGATTCTGGAAATGTATATAGACAGGTTCCAGCGAGACTGTGAAGCCGCGATCAACGATGCGACCCGCGCCGCGACCAACGCGACCATAGCGGCCCTGGACGAGCGGATCAAAAACACCCTCGAAACGCTGCAAACCCGTGTTTCTGAGCTGTCCATCCAGGCGGCCGAGGTCGAACAGGCGCAGGCGGCCAAGGACCGGATCAACGGGCAGCGTGCTGCCATCGCCAAGCTGGTCGAGGAACACCAGGCCGCGTTCCGCGATGCCGTATCCGCAGCCAGAAGCCTGGCTTCGCCGCCACCGTCCGCCGGTCCCGCCACCGGCGATGCACCCGGGCCGCATGCGACCGTGACCGCTGGGGCCACGCTGCCCACGTGACCCGGCGGCTCAGCCGGAGGCGAGGTCCTGCTCGCGCAGCCGCGCCGCCTCGTCGAGCAGTTCCTTGAGCGGGCGCTCCAGCGGGCCCGGTGTGCCCGGCGCGGCCTGCGCAAGCTGGATCAGCACCCCGCCCGTCTCGCGGGGATGCAGGAACGTCTCGCGCCAGGCCGGCACGGAGAGATTGGTGGCGACCGGGTGATAGCCCGCCGCGGTTACCCGTTCCAGGGCTGCCTCGATGTCGGGCACCTTGAACGTGATGTGGTGCAACCCGCCGCGGGGCGAGGCGGCCAGGAAGTTGCCGACCGCGGGCGAGTCGCGGCGGACCGGCTCCATGAGCTCGATCCTGGCCCCGCCCGGATACTGGAGAATCACGGAGAGGTGGCCGCCCCACGGGCTGATCCCGCCAGTGACCACCGTGCCCCCGAGCAGGTCTCGGTACAGCGGCAGTGCGTCGGAGATCGACGGCACGGCGTGGGCCACGTGGTCATAGACGGCCTCGATGGAGGCAAGGACGTCCGCGGTCGGTGACTCCATCTCGCTGCTCCCCTCATCACGGCGGCCAGGCCGGCTAGTCACGGGCTTTCCAGGAGTTCAGGATCTCCGCCGGCTCCGCCGGGTGCGGCGCGCCAGGCAGGGAAGGCGCGGTCCGCGAGAAGCGCGGCGCTGGCGCTGCCTGGACGATCCCGTCGGCTTCGACCAGGGTGGCGCGGGCGGCCAGATGCGGATCGTCAGCGGCTTCGGCGAACGACAGCACCGGGGTGACACATGCCTCGGTGCCGGCGAAATGAGCTGCCCACTCGTCACGCGTCCGGGTGGCGAACCGGTCGCGCAGCAACTGGCGCATCGCCGGCCACGCGGCCCGGTCGAGCTGGCCGCCGGCCTGCGCCGGCTCCAGGTCGAGTCCATCTACCAGGGTGGCGAAGAACCGGGGCTCAAGCGCTCCTACGGCCACATATTTGCCGTCGGCGCACGCGTAGGTGTCGTAGAACGGCGCGCCGCTGTCGAGCAGGTTGCTGGCGCGCTCGTCGGTCCACACGTTCAGGCCGCGCAGGGCCAGCGTCATCTGTGTCAGCAGCGCCGTCCCGTCCACCATCGCCGCGTCGACCACCTGCCCGAGACCGGATCCGGCCCGTTCCCACAGCGCGGCCAGGATTCCGACGAGCAGCAGCATCGACCCGCCACCGAAGTCGCCTACCAGGTTGAGCGGAGGCGGCGGCGTTTCACCGGCGCGGCCGATGGCGTGCAGCGCCCCGGTCAGGCCGATGTAGTTGATGTCGTGGCCGACCTCAGCCGCTCGCGGACCCTCCTGGCCCCAGCCAGTGATCCGGCCGTATACCAGGCGCGGGTTGCGCGACAGGCATTCGTCCGGCCCGACGCCGAGCCGCTCGGCGACGCCCGGGCGAAGGCCTTCAATCAGCACGTCGGCCCGGCTGGCCAGGGCAAGAACGACAGCCTGGCCGTTCTCGGTTTTGAGGTCGGCAGCGACCGACCGGCGTCCCCGCAGCACCGCGCCGGGCGCCCCGAGATCGAGCGAACCGTCGGCCGGGCGTTCGACCCGGACCACGTCCGCGCCGAGGTCGGCGAGCACCATCGCCGCGTGCGGCGCCGGGCCGATCCCAGCCAGCTCGACCACCCGCAGGCCGGTCAGCGGGCCGCCGCCCGTCATCCGCGCGCCCGAGAGCACTGCATCACGTCGAGCGCGAATCCAACGTACATACGGGCAATCTCCTCCGGTGTCGCCTGGCCGTGCGGCCGGTACCAGTGCGGAATTGACGTACACATAGTGACAACAGCCCGCGATGCGTCGTGCGGGCTGGGTGTGCGGAACACGCCCAGCCGGTGCGCCTCCTGCACCTCAGCGTCGACCATGCGCTGCTGGTGGGTGCGCAGCCCGAGGATCCGCTCGCGGTTGACCGGCTGCAGGCTCCGCATCTCGCTCAGTCCGATGAACGCGAGCGCCCGCCGGTAGGTGTGGTGCAGAGCCAGGCACTCGATGATCAAAGCGAACCGGGTGACTGGATCATGGCCCTCGTCACGCGCCGCGGCCGTCCGCCACAGCAGCGAGTCCATGTAGATCTCCAGCAGTTCCACCAGCATGTCCTGCTTGCTGGCGTAGTGATGGTAGAGCCCGGGAACGGACAGGCCGCACCGCCGCGCGATGTCCCGGACCGATGCGCCGCCGTATCCGGTCTCGAGGAAAGCATCCAGGGCCGAACTGAGCACCGGGGACAGGCACAGCGGCGGGTAGGCTCGCCAGTCGGTTCCGTCAGCGCTGCGCGCGGTCTCGACTGCGTCGCGAAGCTTGTGATTCCTCTCGCCGCCCTCCGGCGAAACTTGCGGCTGCGTGACCTCCGCCGACGCCGGTGATGCCGCGCCGACCAGCGCGACGACGGAGACGCCGAGCGCCTCGGCGATCTGGCCCAGGCGCCGGAGCGACATGCCGGTACGGCCATGCTCGATCTGGGACATCGTGGCCGCGCTGACGCCCAGCCGGCGCGCGAGCTCACGCAGGGTCATGCGCCGGCTCTGGCGCAGGTCGCGAACCCGCGCTCCAGCTGAGGCCTCCTGGGCCGTGCCGCTCAGCGGCGCAGGGAGGCTGTCAGCATCATCCACGCGCATCACCAGTGTTTAGCTTCTCCGAACATTGACTGTCAAGATGGCCCGAAATCGCGATCTGTCTGCGGCGTACAGCATCGTTGACGTCGGCTGGATGCGCGTCGTACGGTGTTTGCCGACCGAGCGATAGCTCTGGCGGCGCGAGCGCACCTGGCCGGTTCGCCAGCGTCGGCCGTTGCCGTCGCAGCGAGGGAGCAACCATGCCTGTCGAGCGCATGATGCCGACGCCGGAAGCTGCCGACCTGATCGAGCTGGTCCGGGAGATCGCCGGGCGCCAGCTGGCTCCGGTCGCTGCCGAGTACGAGGCTGCTGCCAGGTTCCCGCGGGAGATATTCAGGCTGCTGGGCCAGGCCGGCCTGCTCAGCCTGGTCTATCCCGAGGAGTACGGCGGCGGCGGTCAGCCCTACGAGGTCTACCTGCAGGTGCTTGAGGAGATCGCGGCTGCCTGGCTGACCGTTGCCGTCGGGGTGAGCGTGCACAGCCTCTCGTGCTACCCGCTCGCCCGCTACGGCTCGGCGGCGCAGAAGGACCGATGGCTGCCCAGCATGCTGGGCGGTGACCTGCTGGGCGCGTACTCGCTGTCGGAGCCGAACTCGGGATCGGATGCCGCCGCGCTGCGGACCCAGGCCAAGCGCGACAGCTCCGGCGATTTCCAGCTGACCGGCACGAAGGCGTGGGTCTCGCACGGGGGAGAGGCCGACTTCTACTCAGTTTTCGCGCGGACGTCGGAGGACCGGCGGCACGGGATCTCCTGCTTCCTGATGCCCGGGGATGCCGCGGGCCTGCGCGCCGGAGCCCCCGAAGCCAAGATGGGCCTGACCGCGTCCACCACCACCGAGCTGCACCTGGATGCGGTGCCGCTGGCAGCCGACCGGCTGATCGGGGCCGAGGGCCAGGGCTTTCCGATCGCGCTGTCGGCCCTGGACGCCGGCCGCCTCGGCATCGCCGCTTGTGCGACCGGCCTGGCCCAGGCCGCCCTCGATGCCGCCGCCGGCTACGCGGCCCAGCGGGAGCAGTTCGGGCAGCCCATTGCTGAGTTCCAGGGCCTGGCGTTCATGCTCGCTGACATGGCCGCGGGTGTTGCGTCAGCCCGGGCTACCTACACCGACGCCGCCCGCAGGCTTGATCGCGGCATGGCGGTCACCACCCAGGCGGCAATCGCCAAGCTGACCTGCACTGATACCGCTATGCGTGTCACCACGGACGCCGTTCAGGTCTTTGGCGGCTACGGGTACACCAAGGACTTCCCGGTCGAGCGGTACATGCGGGAGGCCAAGGTGACGCAGATCTTCGAGGGCACCAACCAGGTTCAGCGGATTGTGATCAGCCGCAGCCTCGTCTCATGAACCCGGGTATCCCAGCGGCGCTGCGCCGGTTCGATCTGTCCGGCCGGGTGGCCATCGTGACCGGTGCGTCGTCCGGGCTCGGCGAAGGGCTGGCGCGCGCGCTGGCATCGGCCGGGGCGGCGGTTGCGGTCGTGGCCCGCCGGTACGACCGGCTGGCCCCGCTGGCTGAGGACATCGGCGGTATGGCGGTCGGTTGCGACCTGCTGGACACAGCGGCCTTGGCTGAGGTCGTCCCCAAGGTCGCTACCGAGCTGGGCGCCCCGGAGATTCTGGTCAATGCCGCTGGTGCCATCGTCGCCACCGAGCCCGCCGAGCAGGAACCGCCCGAAGCCATACGGGCGACGCTCGAACTCAACCTGGTGGCGCCGTTCCTGCTGTCGCAGGCGGTCTTCCCGCACATGGTCGCGGCCGGGCGCGGGTCGATCGTCAACATTTCGTCGATCAGCGGCCGCGTCGGCGTGCCGGGAGTCCCGCAGGCCTCCTACGCCGCCAGCAAGATGGGCTTGTCCGGTCTCACAGCGGAACTGGCAGTGCAGTGGGCGCGGCATGCGATCCGGGTGAACACGCTTGCCCCTGGTTTCTTCCGCAGCGAGATCACCGATGCGCTGTACACAGACGAGCGCTCCAGCACGTGGCTTCGGCGCAACACGCCGCTGCCCGCGGACGGAACCGTGGACGACTTCGCTGGCGCGGTTCTCTGGCTGGTCAGCGACGCCGGCCGGTACGTCACCGGCCAGACGATCGTGGTGGACGGCGGCTGGACCGCCCGGTAGATGTCACCAGCCGGCAGATGTCACCGCCCGCCAGATGTCAGAGCCGTGACGGCCAGCTGGACATGATGGCTTTGCGGGCCGAGGCCGATGACACGGTGACGATGCCCTCGTCGAAGCGCTCGAGCACCACTTCCTGTGTGGCCGCCAGGTGAGCGCGGGATATCCGCTCGGCCTCGTCGGCCCGCCCGGCCACGATTTCGTCGGCGATCCGCTGGTGCGCCCGGACCGCCTGAGCGGCCACGGTCTTGGACGGATATTCGCCGCGTCCGGTCATGACCTCGGCCCATGCCTGTTCCTGGGCTGACCACAACGCGACCAGGCTGCCGACGACGTGGCGGATGGTCGCGTTCGGGTTGAAGGCAACGAGCAGGTCGTGGAACTCCCTGGCCGCCTTGGTAAAGGCCACGCCGTCGCCGGTCAGGTCCGCGGACGCTTTGAGGTTCGCCGCCAGGGCCGGCGCGACTTCCTCGCCGCGGTCCTCGCGCCGGGCGCACTCGGCGGCGCACAGCGGCTCGAGCACCCGCAGGCCGGCCGCGAGATCGCCGAGCGTTACCCGGCGGGCCTGCAGCGCGAGCCCGAGATGGTAGGCGGCCGAAGCCTCGTCCGGCCGGTGTACCTCAGCGCCGCCGACGTTGCCGCGCCGGACGGTCACCAGTCCTTCGGTCTCCAGAATCCGGAGAGCCTCGCGGATCGAGGGGTAGCTGACCCCGAAATCGGTGACCAGCTGGTCCTGGGTGGGGAGCCGGTAATCCCCGTCTCCGGCCAGGATGCGGGCCCGCAGTTCGGCGGCGACCGTCTCGGCGATGCGGTACTGCGGGACGCGGGCACGGCGGGTGTCTGTCACGCGGAAGCACCCCAAGCCCGGGCAGGAGTCATGAAGCTGATTGTAGCGGCACAAGAATAATCCTAGCCAGTCTAGCAATCCTTACAAGGATTGTCGTATTGTGTCGCCGTGGATACTGGCAAGGATGCCCAGGTCTGCGGGGCCGTGCGGGCATTGTCGCAGCTCCCGAGGCTACCAACGATCACGAGCCGCGCCAGTTGCTGCCGCCAGGCGGCGCCCAGCGAGCGCCCGGCCCAGGCCAGTGCCGGACGGATCACGCCGTCGTGAGCGCGCTGTTCCCGTTCCTCATCGCGGGCCTGGTGAGCGGGTCGGTCTACGGCCTGGCCGGCTCCGGCCTGGTTCTGTCGTACAAGACCTCGGGCGTCTTCAACTTCGCCCACGGGGCACTGGCGACCGTCGCCGCCTACCTCTACTACACGCTGCACGTGCAGCACGGGCTGTCCTGGCCGCTGAGCGCCGCGATCAGCGTCATCGTGGTCGGCGTGGTGCTGGGCCTGGCTTTCGAGCCGTTCGCACGGCGGATCATCCAGGCGCCGATCGCGCTGCAGATCGCCGGAACGGTCGGCGTCATGATCGGCATCGAGGCCGCGGCGACGCTGATCTACGGGCCGGACCCGATCCTTGTGCCGCAGTACCTGCCGACGAGCTCGTTCACGTTCGGCGGGCTGTCCGTCACCTACGGGCAGGTGGTCGTCATCGTGATCGGGCTGGTGCTGACCGGCGCGCTGCAGCTGTTCCTGCAGCGTTACCGGCTTGGCGTCGCGATGCGCGCGGTCGTGGACAACCCCGACCTGGTCAGCCTGTCGCAGTTCAGCCAAGCCGCGATCCGCCGGGGCGCCTGGATCATCGGCTGCACGCTGGCGACGCTGGCGGGCGTGCTGCTCGTCGGGTCGGTCTCGCTGACGCCCACGCTGCTGACGCTGCTGATCGTCCAGGCCTTCGGCGCCGCCGCCATCGGGCGCTTCTCCAACCTGCCACTCACCTACGCGGGCGGCCTGATACTCGGGGTCGCCTCGTCGGTCGTGACCTACCTGACCGGCAAGTACACGCCCACGAACCTCATCCTCGGCGGGCTGGCCCCGACGATCCCGTTCATTGTCCTGTTCCTGGCGCTCGTCCTCACCCCGCGCGCCCGGCTCCGCTTCGCCTCGGTGCGCCGCGTACCGCTGACGCTCTCGGCCGTGCGGGCGCCGGCCCGCGTCCAGGCGCTCGCGGCCGCGCCGCTGCTCGTGCTGGCGGCGCTCGCCCCGCTGTTCACCGGCCTGCACCTGCTGGTATGGGGCAGCGGCCTGGTCTTCGTGATCGTCTTCGCCTCGATGGTGCTGCTGGTGCGGGTGGCCGGCCAGGTCTCCCTCTGCCACGTCGCGTTCGTCGCGATCGGCGCCTCCACGTTCGCCCGGCTGGCGGGGGAGTTTCACCTGCCGTGGTTCGCCGCTCTGGTCATCGCGGCACTGGTCGTCGTGCCGATCGGGGCGGTCCTGGCTATCCCGGCGAGCCGGCTGCCGGTTCTCTACCTGGGCCTGGCCACTCTCGGGTTCGGGCTGCTCGTGCAGCAGATGTTCTACAACACCAACGTGATGTTCTCGCCGTTCGCGAACGGCCTGAACGTCGGCCGCCCTAGCTTCACGACCTCCGACACCAGCTACTACTACCTGCTGCTGATCCTGGGGGCCGGCTCGGTCGCGATCATCGCGCTGCTCGTCCGGACCCGGCTCGGCCGGGTGCTGCGCGGCCTGTCCGACTCGCCGCTCGCGCTCAGCTCGCTGGGAGCGGACGAGCGGGTCACCCGGGTGCTGGTGTTCTGCGTGGCCGCGTTCTTCGCCGGCCTGGCCGGCGCACTCTACGCCGGCCTGCTGGGCAACGTCTCCTCGGAGACGTTCGACCCGCTCGCCTCGCTCACCTACCTGGTGGTGATCGTCATCGCCGTCGGCGATCCGGTCTGGGCATCAGTCGCAGGCGCCATCGGCATCGCCGTAATTCCCGGATACATCCAGAGCGGCAACATCAGCGAATGGCTGCAACTGCTGTTCGGCGTGATCGCGGTCGTCGTCGCGGTCGGCCCGGCCCACATCAGCCTGCCGCAGGGGCTGCAGCGGCGGCTCGGCCGGGCCACGGCCGTCGCCGGGCCGGCGCCCGCCAGCGCCGCGGCCGCGGCGGCCGGGCAGCCTTCCCCGGGTCCTGAGGTCCGGCCCAGCGTCCGGCGTAAGGTCGCGGACCTGGAGATCGGCAACGTCTCGGTGTCGTTCGGGGGCGTCCGGGCGGTCAGCGACGTGTCGGTGACCGCCCGTGGCGCCTCGATCACCGGCCTGATCGGCCCGAACGGCGCTGGCAAGACAACGATCTTCAACGTGGCGTCGGGGCTGATCAAGCCGGCGGCCGGCCGGGTCTTCCTGGACGGGCGGGACGTCACGGCCCTGGGCACGGCCAGGCGCGCGCGTCTCGGCCTGGGCCGGACCTTCCAGCAGACCGAGCTGTTCGGGTCGATGACCACGGCGCAGAACGTCGCGCTCGGCTACGAGGCCTCGGTCGCGGGCGCGAACCCGTTCACTCACCTGGTGTCAACCGCAGCGGAGCGGCACGCCTGCGCCGCTGCCGTCGACCAGGCCATCGGGCTGTGCGGCCTGTCAGACCTGCGGAACGTGCCTGCGGCCACGCTGAGCACGGGCCAGCGGCGGGTCGCTGAGCTGGCCCGCTGCCTGGCTGGCCCGGCCCGGGTGCTGCTCCTCGACGAGCCGTCCGCTGGCCTGGACTCGGCCGAGACCACGGAGTTCGGCCAGATCCTCCGGCGCATCGCCGACGAGCGCCTGATGTGCATCCTGCTGGTCGAGCACGACATGAACCTGGTCATGCGGGTGTGCGACGACGTGTACGTCCTCGACTTCGGCGAGCTGATCTTCCACGGCTCGCCCGCTGAGATCCAGGTGTCGCCGGCCGTCCAGGCCGCGTATCTCGGCGAGCCGGTCCTCGTTACGGAATCGGAAGCGGAGCACTGAGATGAACGCGACTGCCACGGGCGACCCGGTGCTCAGGCTGCAGAACGTCCGGGCGGGCTATAAGGGCGCCGAGGTCCTGCACGGGGTGACGATGAGCGTCCCGAGCGGGTCTGTGGTCGCCTTGCTCGGCCCGAACGGCGCCGGCAAGACGACCGCGCTGCGCTGCGCGTCCGGGATGGTGCGCAGCCGGGCAGGCACGCTGCAGGTAGCGGGCCAGGACCTCACCGGGCATCCGTCGCACCAGATCGCCCAGGCGGGGGTGTGCCACATCCCCGAAGGGCGCGGCATCTACCCGTCCCTCACCGTCCGCGAGAACATCCTGATGTTCTCGCCGCGCCTGGCGGCGGCTGAACTCATCGACGCGGCCGTCGGCGCGTTCCCGCACCTGGGACGCAAGCTGAAGCAAGCGGCCGGCACACTGTCCGGCGGCGAGCAGCAGATGCTGGCCTTGAGCCGCGCCTACGCGGGGTCGCCGAAGGTGGTCCTGCTCGACGAGGTCTCGATGGGGCTGGCACCCAAGGTCGTCGACGAGATCTTCGTCTCCATCGGTCAGCTCAGGAAGCGCAGCGTTTCCCTGCTGCTGGTCGAGCAGTACGTGGACCGGGCGCTGCAGATCGCGGATTACGTCTACATCCTGCGGCGCGGCACGGTCCAGGCCGAGGGGCCTGCCCTCAAGTTCACGCGCGATCAGATCCTCGACTCCTACCTCAGGGTCGATCCGCCGGCAGAAATGCCGCCCAGCAACGAACTGTAGAGAACCGGCGAAGGAGATCCACGGGAATGTTTGCTCAGCGCGGGCACGCCGCCCACCAGCACCTCAGAGTCAGATTCGTGGCCACGGCCGGCGCCGTGGTGATCGCGCTGCTCGCGGGCGCGTGCAGCAGTTCGACAAGTTCCGGGGGCGGGTCGTCCGCTTCGTCAGCGGCCAAGCTGACCGGAACGCCGTACGTGATCGGCAACATCGGCACCTACAGCGGGGCCTACGCGTCCAGCGACATCGGCGCCCATGACGCCATGCAGGCCTGGGTCAAGTACACCAACGCCCACGGCGGGATCAACGGCCACCCGGTCAAGATGGTCCAGTTCGACGACCAGCTGAACGCCGGGCTCGCGCTCACCGACGTCCAGCAGATGGTCCAGCAGGATCACGTGATGGCTATCGTCGGGGTCAGCAGCGTGGGCGCCGAGGACGCGTGGGCGCCGTACATCTCCACCAGCACCACGGCGGTGATCGGTGACGACCTGGCCGGCGACGAGATGGGTAAGTACAACAACTTCTTCCCTGAGGGCACCGCGACTACCGTCGGCTACTACTACGCGATGCCCCGGATCGCTGACCTGCTCGGCAAGAAGAAGTACGGCGCCATCTACTGCGCCGAGTCGGTCGCGTGCAGCGCGATCGCGACGAGCCAGAAGCAGCAGGCACCGTCGGCTGGCGTTTCGTTCGACTTCAGCGCCTCAGCCGCCGCCGCGGCGACCAGCTACACCTCGCAGTGCCTGGCGGCCAAGTCGTCCGGGGTCACCGCGGTGGCACTGATGCTGAACGCCCAGGTCGCCGGCGAGGTCGCGGCCGCGTGCGCGCAGCAGGGCTTCACCCCCCAGTACCTGCAGGCCGCGAACGGCTTCAGCATGCAGGAGACCTCGATTTCCTCGCTCGACGGCGTGGCCGGCCCGCTCCCGGACTTCCCGTGGTTCTCCTCGGCCACCCCGGCGATGAAGGAGTTCCAGGACGCGATGCACACCTACGAGCCGCAGGACTTCTCGTCCACCTCGTACGGCTACTCGGAGGCCTCGGCGATGGCGTGGTCCTCGGCCGAGATCTTTGAGGCCGCGGCGCAGATGCTGCCTTCCGGCCACGACACCAGCGCCGACCTGCGCGCTGAGCTGTTCAAGCTGCCCAAGGGTGACACGTTCGGCGGCCTGACGCCCCCGATCACCTACCAGAACACCGGCGGCCCGCAGCCAGCGGACAACTGCTTCTTCGAGATCCAGCTCAAGGGCGGCAGCTACACCTCCCTGAACGGCGCCAAGCCGGTCTGCGAGAAGTGAGGACCCCTATGACACAGCGGACGATCGCGCTCCTTCCGGAGCCGGAACCCGAGGAACACCACTACGAAGTGATCTCGGTCGACGACCACGTCACCGAGCCAGCCAACCTGTTCGAAGGGCGTATCGAGGCCGCCTATGCCGACCGGGCGCCCCGGCTGACCGAGGACGAGTCCGGTGGCCTGGTCTGGGCCTACGAAGACGGCGAGATGCATGACGCCGGCTTCGGGGCCGTGGCCGGCCGGCCCCAGTCGGTGTGGCGGCACGAGCCGATCCGCTACGAGGAGATCCGCAAGGGGTGCTGGGACATCCACGCCCGGATCCGCGACATGGACCTCGACGGGATCACCGCGTCAGTGACCTTCCCCTCGATGTGCGGGTTCGCTGGCCGCAAGCTCTCGGCCAGCAAGGACCCGGGGCTCGGCCTGGCGTGCGTGCGCGCTTACAACCGGTGGCACCTGGAGGAGTGGGCGTCGAGCTACCCCGGGCGGATCATCCCGATGCAGCTTCCCTGGCTGCCCGATCCGGTCATCGCGGCCAGGGAGGTGGAGCAGAACGCTGAGCGCGGCTTCCGCGCCGTGACCTTCCCCGATATACCGCAGCGCCTTGGCTACCCGTCGATCGATGATCGGGCATGGGAGCCGTTCCTGCGGGCGTGCGAGGAGACCCAGACGGTCATCTGCCTGCATGCGGGTGGAGCTGGGTACGTTCTGAATACAAGACCTGACGCTCCGCTGCAGCTGCAGACATCCCTGTTCCCGGGCGGGGCGTTCGTCGGGGCGATGGAGTGGGTCTGGTCCTTCGTCCCGGTCCGCTTCCCCAACATCAAGATCGCGCTGTCCGAGGGCGGGATCGGCTGGGTCCCGATGGCGCTGGACCGGCTGGACTACGTCATGGCGCACTCGGGCGGGTCCCCGGTCGACACACCGTGGCCGGACCCGGACATGTCACCGTCCGAGATGCTGCGGCGCAACTTCTGGTTCTGCATGCTGGACGACCCGTCGACGCTGCCGGCGCTCGACCGCATCGGCGCCGGTCATGTCATGGTCGAGAGCGATTACCCGCACGCGGACTCGACGTGGCCGCACACCCAGAGCCTGCTGGCGCGGCGGCTCGGCCACCTCAGCCCGGACGTCGCCCAGAAGCTGACGTACGGCAACGCTGCCGCGCTGTTCAGGTACGAGTCGCTGGTCGGGGACCTTACGTGAAAGGAGCATGCTGAATGTTCGATGTGGTGATCCGCGGCGGCACCGTGTTCGACGGCAGCCGCTCCGGCGGCACCGTCGCGGACGTGGCCATCTCTGACGGGAAGGTTGCCGAGATCGGCCAGGTGAACGGCAGCGCCAGTCAGACCATCGAGGCCGCGGGGCTGTTCGTGGCACCCGGGTTCATCGACGGCCACACCCACCTCGACGCGCAGATCTTCTGGGACCCGTATGCCGGCAGCCTGGCTGCGCACGGCGTCACGTCAGCGGTCATGGGCAACTGCGGGTTCAGCCTCGCGCCGGGGACGCAGGAGCAGGCCGACCTGATCATCCGGAGCATCGAGCGAGCCGAGGACATGTCCCGCGACGCGATCCAGCGCGGCGTGCCCTGGCGCTGGACCACGTTTCCTGACTATATGAACGAGGTCGAGGCGCTGCCGAAGGCGCTGAACATCGGCGCGCAGTGCGGGCATTCAGCCGTGCGGGCGGCCGTGATGGGTGAGGGCGCGTTCACCGACGTGGCCACCGACGAGCAGAAGCAGCGCATGCGGCAGGCAGTGGCCGACGCCATCTCGGCCGGCGCTATCGGGTTCAGCACATCGCGCAGCCGGTCTCACCTGACCAAGGCCGGGCAGCCGGTCGCCAGCCGCGTCGCCGCCTGGGACGAGGTCGCCGAGATCGTGCAGGGCATGGGCGAGGCGGGCGCCGGAATGTTCCAGCTCGCGCCCGAGCGGTCGACGCAGCCCGGCGCCATGGCCGACTACCAGGCGCGCCTGCGGCGGCTCGCGGTCGAGAGCGGCAGGCCGGTCACGTTCATGGTCGGCGGGCAGAAGGAGCAGCTTGACACCGTCGATGACGTCGTGGCCGCCGGAGGCACCGCGTTCGGCCAGGTGCACGTGCGGAACTTCGAGAACATCTTCGGCTTCAAGACCGCGCTGCCGTTCGACCGGCTGGCGCTCTGGCGGACGGTGCGCTCGGCTCCGTTCGCGCAGCAGCGCGAGCGGCTGGCCGACCCGGATCTGCGGGCCAGGCTCATCGCCGAGGCCGAGTCGGGGGACTACGGCGAGGCCGTCGGGGCCGAGGTCCGCGCGCCGGATTTCGGCCAGATCATGATCATCGACCCGGCGCGGCCGGCTGAGCTGTCCGTCGCCGACGTCGCCCGTCAGCGCGGAATCTCCCCCGTCGAGGTGATGATCGACCTGGCCCTGGACACCGACTTCGAGCAGCTGTTCCGCCAGCCGATCAGCGACGTCCCGGCTGACCTCATCCTGGCGGGCCTGCGGCACCCCAGCACGGTGCTGGCCGCTTCGGACTCGGGCGCGCACATCTCGCAGATCCTGGACTCCAACATCCCCACGTACTTCCTGTCCCACTGGGTCCGGGCCAAGGGCGCGTTCACCTGGGCTGAAGCCATCCACATGCTGACCGGGCGCCCGGCCGAGGTGTGGGGCCTGGACGGCCGGGGCGTGCTGACCTCCGGTGCCTACGCCGACATCGTCGTCTTTGACCCCGAGACCATTGGCTGCGCGGCACCGGCCGTCCTCAACGACCTGCCCGACGGCGGCCCGCGCCTGGCGCAGTCGGCGACCGGTATCGAGGCGACGCTGGTGAACGGCCAGCTCGTGACGAGTTCGGGGCAGCGCACCGGAGCGACCCCGGGCGTCTTCCTGCGCGGTGGCAAAAGCCCGCGCTGAGCAATGGCCGCTGAGATCACCGGGGAGCGGCTGACCAGCCTGTTCCGCCCCGGGAACGTCGCCTTGGTGGGTGCGTCCGATAAGTCGACGTTCTCCATGAACGCCTACCAGAACCTGGCCCGCTTCGGGCTTGGCTCACGTACCTGGCTGGTAAGCAGGCGCGGCACCGCCACCCATGGCCAGCCAACCGTGCGGTCGTGCGCCGATATCGGGGAACCGGTCGACCTCGCCTACCTAATGGTGCCGCAGGCGGCCATGCTGGAGGCCCTGCATGATGCCGCGGCCGCGGGCATCGGCAACGCTGTGGTGCTGTCGGCTGGCTACGCCGAGGCGGGCGAGGCGGGCCAGGCCGCTCAAGCCGAGCTCGTCGCCCAGGCCGAATCACTGGGGATGGTCCTGCTCGGCCCGAACCACCTGGGGTTCGCTAACTTCGCCGACGGTGTGCCTGTGTGCTCGATCCCCGGCCTGCCGCGGCAGACCGGGCCGGTCGCGCTGCTGTCGCACAGCGGCGCGAGCTGCTCGGCGATGCTCCAGTTCGCGATGATGTCCAGGGTCGGCCTGTCCTATCTCGTCACGCTCGGCAACGAGGCGATGATCACGGCCGGGCACGTGCTGGACTTCCTTGTCGACGACCCGGGTACCCGGGCGGTGGCGATCTTCATGGAGGCGGTGCGCGAGCCGGAGGTGTTCCGCCGGGCCGCCCGCCGCGCCGCCCAGGCGGGCAAGCCGGTAGTGGTTCTCAAGGTGGGCAGCAGCGCGCTGTCGGCGCGGACCGCAGCCGCCCACACCGGTGCGCTGGTCGGCGACGATCGCGTGATCAGCGCGGTCTTCGCCGACCTGGCGGTCATCCGGGTGGACTCAATCGAGGACCTGCTGGTCACCGCGGGGGCGGCGGCGGCGCTTGGCCGGCTGGAGCGGCCCGGCATCGGCATCGTGTCGAATTCCGGCGGCGCCTGTGACATCGTCGCCGACCAGGCCGACGCGCTCGGCGCGGAACTGCCCGACCTGGCCGGCCCGACCCGGGACGCGCTCGCTCAGGTAGTCCCGTCCTACGCGACAGTGCAGAACCCGCTGGACACGACCGGTGCCGCGGTCATCGACCCGTCGATCTTCACCCGCTCGGTGCAGCTCATGTCGGCCGACCCGTCAGTTGGCGTCGTGGGTGTGATCCACCCGCTGCCCTGGGCTGACGACGGCCAGTCCTATTTCGGCCAGAAGTTCGTCGACGCGATCGGCGTCGGCATGCGGGCCGCGGCCTGCCCGGCTGTCTACATCTGCCAGGTCATGCAGCCGATCAGCGACTACACCGATGCGGTCCTGCGGCAGGCCCAGGTGCCATACGTGATCCCTGGCCTGCGCCCGGCCATCATCGCGTTGCGTAACGTCGCCTGGTGGTCACAGGCCAGCCGGGCTGCTGTGGCTGCCGGTACGGCTGCCGCCGGGCTGGCGCTGCCCGCGTCGGCTGAGCGCCATGGCCAGTGGTCGGAAGGCGCTGCCCGCCGGATGCTCGGCGACGCCGGCGTCCCGGTCGTACCGGCCCACCTGGTCAGCTCGGAAGACGAGGCGGTCAAGGCGGCCGTCAGCTTCGGCGGCGCGGTGAGCGTCAAGGTCGTCTCGCCGCAGATCATCCACAAGACCGACATCGGGGGTGTGCGGCTTGGCGTCCCGGCTGACGACTACGCGGTGCGCGAGGCCTTTCGCGCCGTCACCGCGGCCGCGGCCGCCT
>Ga0335074_10005703_pt1 | contig 17228 bp, 13 predicted proteins | sample Lox_Sample_23_FD_206715 | JGI IMG/M metagenome (GOLD analysis project Ga0335074, IMG submission 206715) | Soil microbial communities from Loxahatchee National Wildlife Refuge, Florida, United States - Lox_Sample_2.3 | ecosystem: Environmental > Terrestrial > Soil > Wetlands | place: USA... | reverse complement strand
AGCGTCCGCAGGCCCGCGTTGCCGTCGGCCCTGGGCGGCCGTCCCGCGGCGACGCTGGCCGCGAAGTCGGCGAGGACGTCACCGATAGTGTCCTGGCGCGGGGTCACTGGCAGCACCCGCGTGCCCGCGGCGGTGACGACGGAGACCGCCTCCAGCGGCGAGAACGGGCTCGTGCCGCCGCCGGAGTAGCGGATGTCGATCCGGCCCGCGGACCCGCTGATCGTCGCCCCGCCGCCGCCGAGACCCCAGCCCACGTTGACGAGCGCCGCGTTGCGGTCGGTCTCGAAGCGGCACAGGGCGAGGGTCTCCACGTGATATCCCGGACGGTGCGCGTTGACATAGCCGGAGACCGCCCTGAACGGCGCGCCGCACAAGTCTTCTGCCACGTAGACCAGGTGCATCATGTCCATGAGGACGCCGCCGCCGCCCGCTCCCGGGTCCAGGCGCCAGTTGTACCCGTTCCCCGCCGCGCCCGCGTTGTCCCGCACGCCGAGCGCGTTGATCTGCACGGTCTCCACGTCGCCGATCCCGCCGCTGGCGATGACCTGCCTGGCCGCGGCGTATTCGGGGAACCACAGGTAATTGTGCGCGGCCCCGAGGCAAACCCCGTTGTCAGCCGCCGCCCGCACCGCCCTGGCCGCGTCCGCCGGAGTCGTCGCCAGGGGCTTTTCGCACAGCACGTTCTTGCCCGCCGAGGCCGCGGCGACGGCGAGTTCGGCACGCACCTGCGGCGGGGTGACGATCAGCACCGAGTCGACGGCCGCGGTGAGCACGTCGTGCCCCGACGCGAACCGGGCGGACCGCGGCAGCCCGAGGGCGTCACCGACCAGCTCACGGCGCTCCACGCTGGGGTCCGCCAGCGCCACCACCGTGTACAACTCAGGCAGGGACAAGAGCGCGGGCACGTACGCGCCCAACGTCATCGCGCCGCACCCGATGATGCCGATCCGAAGGTTCATTCTGCCGTCCATCCCGATAGCGTCGGCCGTTAGCCTTTCAGGGCGCCAGACAGCGTCGCCCGCAATAGGTACCGGCGTACGAGCAGGTACATCAGCACCGTGGGAATCATGTAGATGACCGCCGTCGCCGTGAGCAAGCCCCATTTCACTTCGTTGAAGCCGACATAAGCCTGGAAAAGGCCGATCGAAATCGGGAAGAGGTTCGGTGACTGGAGGAGCACCAAGGGTGTCAGGAAGTCGCCCCAGATGCTTATGAACGTGAATAGCGCGCTGGCGCCGAGCCCGGGCAGGGCCAGCGGGAATACCACCCGCAGGGCGGCGCCCCACCGGGACGCGCCGTCGACCGCCGCCGCCTCTTCCAGGCTCTCGGGGATCGTGTCGAAGAAACCCTTGAGCAGCCACAGGGCGATCGGCAGGTTGAACGCCGCCTCGACCAGGATGATGCCCAGGTAGCTGTTATTCAGGTGCAGGTCGAGCACGAGGACGTACAGCGGCGCGATCGTCGCGGTGGGCGGTATGACGCGGATGAGCAGGACGCCGAACAGCAGCGCCCGCCGTCCAGGGAACCGGAAGCGGGAGAAGGCATAGCCGGCGAACATGGCGAGCCCGATGCAGACGATGGTGCCGCCACCGGCGATGATCAGGCTGTTGACGAGCAACTGCGGCTCGCCCGACTGGGTGAAGAACTCGACGAAATTGTGCAGACTCCAGTTCGGCGCCCGCAGATAGACGCCCGCGTGCGCGTCGACGGAGCCGAGCAGGACCCAGGCGAACGGCACGACGCAGAACAGTGCCAGCACGGTGAGGACAAGGTAGGCGGCGACGTGCCCGGCCGTGCGCCGGGTCCGCCGCGCCGCGGGCCTCGCCCCGGCGCGGGCGTCGGGCCGCGTGGTCCCGCGCTCTTTCCCCCGGATGGCCAGGCTCCCCATTGCCTCTAGACCTCCGCCCGGGAGAGCCGCACATAAATGAAGCCGAGCACCACGATGGCGAGCAGCACGATTACCGACCCGGCAGAGCCCAGGCCTATCTCGAAGAACTGGAACGCGTAGTTGTAAATGTAGATCGCCACCAGGTTCGTGGCGCCGCCCGGTCCTCCTTGCGTCAGGAAGTACACCAGGCCGAATATCGAGAATGTGGTGATCGTGGATACCAGCATGTAGAGCTGTATCGGCCCCCGGATCAGGGGCAGCGTTATATGCCGCACGATCTGCCAGGGTGAGGCGCCGTCCACGCGCGCCGCTTGCTCGATTTCCTTCGGGATACTCTCGATCGCCGCCTGGAACATGATCATCGCGAACGCGATTCCGCGCCAGATGTTGATCACGATGATCGAGAGCATGGGAACGCTCTGCAGCCAGTCGACCGGCGCGAAGCCAAACAGCGACAGGCCCCGGTTAACGGTCCCGAGCTGTCCCTGCGCGAGCATGCTCCCCCACGCCAGGGCCGCCACCACCTCGGGCACCACCATGGGGAGGAGGATCGCGGCGCCGAACAGGCCCTTGAAGCGAATGGAGGTACGGCTGAGCAAGATGGCCGCGAGCATCCCGAGCACGAACTGGCCCACGATCGCGGAGAAGAACACGAATTCGGCCGACAGTCCGAGCGACTGCAGGAATCCGCCGTCGGTAAACAGCGTGCGGTAGTTCTCCAGCCCGACGAACTGGGTGTGCTGCGCGGTGGCGCCTTCGAGGGACTTGTTGGTGAAGCTCAGGTATATCCCGTACACGGCCGGCCCGACGACGAACAGCCCCACGAGGATCAGCGCGGGACCCGCCATGGCCGCCACGACCGACGCGGTCCGCATCCGTCGCCAGGTCCGGGCGGACCGGGCGGGCCCGGGCCTGCCCCGTCGGGCAGCCCGGGCCACGCTCCAGTCCGGGGTCTCGGCGCGGCCGTGCACACGGCCGCTGAGCCCGGTGGAGTTCTTCACGACGTCGGGGCCTTTACCCTTCCACGCTGGCGGAGCCGAGAAGGATGTTGGCTTGCTGGGCGAACAGCGCCGCGGCCTGGGCGGCGTTGTCGTGGCCGGTGAGGATGGCCTCGCTGCCCATCTCGAATGCCTCGTCGATCTTGCTCTGGTTGCTTTCCGGGTTCATCGCCTTGGCGCTTGAGAATTCGTGCTCGGCCTGAATGAGCTCTGGATAGCCGCTGTACGGGGCGACGTTATCCATGCCGGAGCGCGGCGAGGCGGCCCCGACGGCTACCAGCTGGTCGGCCAGCGCCTTGCCGGTCGTGAGCCACTCGGCGAGCTCGACCGCGGCCTGCGGGTGCTGGGTGTTCTTCGAGATCGCCCACACATAACCGTCGATGGCGTCGGCGTACGGACTGCCGTTTTCCGCGGGGAAGTCCCAGGTCTTGACCTTCGTCGTGAGGTCAGGGATGGGCGCGGTGCCCTGCGCGCCCCAGTCATACTGCCAGCCCCACGTCCCTTCGAAGGAGACCGGCATGGTGCCCTTGGGGAAGTCGACGTACTTGGTGGGCTCCCACGGATTGGGGTTCAGCAGGTCCTGGGTCGGGATCAGGCCGTCGTTCTTGAGGGTCGCCAGCAGGTTGTAGACGTACGTGATTCCGGGGCTGCTGACTACCCATTTGCCGGTCTTCTGGTCATACAGCTGGCTGCCCGTCCCCAGCAGGACGTTGTAGAGGCCCTGCTCGGGTGCCGCCCAGGCGGTCCCGGCGGGGAGGATGAGCGGCGGCTGCCCGGTCTTGGCCTTGATCTGCTGCAGCCTTGTGATCAGGTCGTTCCACGTCTGCGGCTGCTGGGTCGAGATCCCGAGCTTGGTGAGGATGTCCGCCCGGTAGAAGATCTGCTGCGTGCTGGCCTCGTGAACGAGCCCGTAGATCGCGCCGCCGGGCGACTCCGACTGGCTCACGACCGACGGGTAGAACTGCTTCCAGTCGGGCCACTGCTGCAGGTACGGGGTGAGGTTGAGCAGGTAGCCGGCGGACGCGAAGTCGGGCAGGTAGGAAATGCCGAAGTCGGCGACGTCAGGAGCGGTGCCCGCGCTGTAGTCCTCGGCCAGGAGCGTCTGGTCGTCGGGCACGATGTCCTTGATCAGCTTGACCGTGATGTGCTGGCCCTTGGCCGCCATGGCCGCCTCAAACTGCGGAATGAGCTGCTGCAGGACAGTGGCCCGGATCTGCTGGGACTCCAGCAGGGTGATCGTCACGTTCCCGCTGGCCGAGCCGGCAGTCCCGGCGGACGATCCGGAAGAGCCGCTGCTGCTGCACGCGGCGGCGAGGAGCGCGACGACCAGCGTCGCTCCTACGGCGAGGAACTTGCGTCTTACGCGGCGCTGACTGTCCATCTTGCTGCTCCTGGCTGCTCCGGGGACCGAATGATCACATTCGCCACGATGCCGCCCGGTTCTTCTTATTGTCAAGTAGTAATGACAAACTCTTGTCTGATTGCTCTGACCTAGCACTGGCATTCGCGATCGTGGAGCCGTGCCAGAACGCGAGAACCCGGCCCTGACCAGGGAGATCGGGGCGGCGCGGCCTCACCCGGCGGCGGCGTGCACGGGGGCGAAGCCGTGGAGGCAGTGGCGTAAGTCGGACAGGGTCAGGTCGCGTGCGGGCCATCCCTCACTGTCGCCGCGCCGGTGCAAGCCCACATCGTCAAGGCTGCTAATGGCTTCGCTCACCCGCGGGCACGCCTGGCAGATCTAAACCATGTGGGCCGCAGATCTAAAGCCAAGTGCCAGCAATTCCAACAGACCGCAATAACCGCAGCGCGGGCCTCGACTATGAAAACTATAGCATTCCATGCTATAGTTTTGATGTGCCTGGGCGTAGTGATGTGCTCCGCGAAGTGATGCGCGAAACGCGCACCACCCAGTCCGGGCTGTCTCGTCTCAGCGGCGTCCGCCAGCCCAGCATCAGCCAGTTCCTCTCGGGGAAGGTCGATCTGAGCGACGATCAGCTCGACCGGCTGCTGTCCTGCATGGGCTACCGCCTCGAGGTGGTGCGACGGCCCGTCATACCCGACCTCACTCGTTCCGAGCGGCGCTCCTGGCTGCTGCACCGCCAGTTGTCCAGCCACTTGACCGAAGGCAGCTTCGAGCTGTGGCGCCCCGTCATCGAACGCAACCTTCAGCGGCTTCGCGGGAGCGTGACGGGTCAGCCACACTGCCGCAACCTCGACAGGTGGGACTCGCTCGTCGAACACGGCGACATCCTTGGCCTGCACCGCGTTCTGACCGGCCTCGACCGCGATTCCATTGAGATGCGGGAAGTCTCTCCGATGGGCGGCTTGCTCCCCCAGAGCGAGCGCACAGCCGCACTTCAGATGGCAAGCTGATGCGGCGCGATCAACTTGAGCACGCGATCCGGACCGCGTGCCAGATCATCGGCAAGTCCGAGGTGATCGTCGTCGGCTCCCAGTCCATCCTCGGCACCTTCCGCGAGGAGCAACTGCCAGCCAGCGCCACGATGTCCGCCGAGATCGACATCCTCCCCATCGCCGACGATAACGACGAAGTAGCCCGCCTTGCTGACCGCATCGAAGGGGTCGCCGGCGAGTTCTCCTCGTTCGAAGAACTGCATGGCTTCAACATCGACGGCGTCGACCTCACGACGTCTGCCTTGCCGACAGGTTGGCGCGACCGGCTCGTCAAGGTCAAGAACGCCAATACCGCAGCGCCAGGCGGGGAGCCGCAGTACACCGGCTGGTGCCTCGACAAAGAAGATCTGTGCGTCGCCAAGCTCTGCGCCTTCAGGGAGAAGGACCGGAACTTCGTTGCCGCCCTCGTTCACTCTGAACTCGTCGACCGCGAGATCATCCTCTCCCGGCTAGCCGCTGTAGACGAGCGATACCGTAATGCGGCCGATCAGGCTGGTTCCTGGCTACGGTCGCTGGAAACAGGCGATTGACGGGCTCGCGTTCGCAGTGGCATTAGGCGCGGCCAGCGCGGCGACGAGGTCGGCGAACGCCTGGGTGACCGGGGACAGCGGGCGGTCGGCGGCGACGATGAACGCCACGGTGAAGGTGGCGGCGGGCCGCAACGGCACGCCAACCAGGCCCGCGTCCGCGATCACCGACTCCGGGAGGATGGCCACCCCGAGCCCGGCGCGGACCAGCGACGTGTGGATCGACACGTCCGGCACCTCGATGCCGATCGACCGCTCGACCCCTGCCCTGGCGAACAGCTGGTCGGAGATCGTGCGGGTGCCCCAGCCAGGGGTGTAGTCGACGAACGGCTCCCCGGCTAGCTCGCTGACCGAGACGGTCTCGCGGCGGGCCAGCGGGTGGTCGGGCAGGCAGGCAAGCAGCACAGGTTCGGAGGCCAGCGTCGTCGCCGTCAACCCCGGCTGGTCCGGACCGCTGACGGCGACGAAGGCGGCGTCCAGGCTGCCGCGCCGGACTTCGGAGATCAGCGCCGCGGATCCGCCGAGAGCGGTCCTCGGCTGGATGTCCACGAGCGGCCGCTCGTAGTGGAACCGGGCGATCAGCGAGCCGACGTCGCTCACGCTGATCACCTGCATCATGCCGAGCCGCAGCGTCCCGCGCAGGCCGGCCTGGGCGCCCGCCACCGCCGCCTGGGCGCCGGCGGCCGCGTCGAGCGTGCGGCGCGCCTCCGGGAGCAGCAGGCGGCCGGCGTCGGTCAGCCGGACCTCGCGGGTGGTCCGCTCGAACAGCTGGGCGTGCAGCTCGCGCTCGAGCGCGCGGATAGACACCGACAGCGCCGACTGGACGAGGTGGAGGCGCCGTGCGGCCCGGGTGAAGTTCCGTTCCTCGGCGACGGCGACAAAGTGCTCCAGGTGTCGCAATTCCACGATTAATTCCTGCCAGGCATAAGTGTCATCTTAATCTTTCGTTGGACATCATAAATCCTGTCGACCATCCTCAAACAGTGACCGCATCGACAGAACAGAAAGCAGCGCTATCGGGCACGCGGGGACCCGGACGGCCGACCCGACGGCAGCGCCGCCACTCGCTGGCGTTCTGGGTCGTGGCGGCCGCCTTCTGCGTCAACCTCGCGTTCTCGGCCGTCCCGACGCCGCTTTACGTCCTCTACCAGCGGCGCGACCACTTCTCCACGCTGATGATCACCGTGGTGTACGCGGTCTACGCGATCGGCGTGATCGCCAGCCTGTTCCTCGGCGGGCACGTGTCCGACTGGGTGGGACGGCGCCGGGTGCTGGTGCCCGCGCTGGCCGTCAACGTGGCGAGCGCGGTGCTGTTCATCGCCTTCCCCAGCCTGCCGGGCCTGATCGTCGCGCGGGTCATCTCCGGTGTGTCGATCGGGCTCGCCACCGGGACCGCGACCGCGTACCTGGCCGAACTGCATGCGGGGGCGGGCGGGTCGCCGACGGGCCTGCGCCCGCAGGTGGTGGCGACGGCGTCGAACCTCGGCGGGATCGGCGTCGGGCCGCTTGTCGCCGGCCTGCTGGCCCAGTTCGTCCCGGCGCCGCTGGTGGTCCCGTACGTGGTCTTCGGCGGGGCGCTGGTGGTGCTGGCGGTGCTCATCGCGCTGGCGCCGGAGACGGCTAGCCGGCCTGACCCGCGGCCGGCCTGGCGGCCGCAGCGGGTGGCGATTCCGGCGCACGCGCGCGGCGCGTTCTTCGCCGCGACGGGGGCAGCGGCGGCGGCGTTCGCGGTCTACGGCGTCTTCAACTCCCTCGTGCCCGGCTTCCTGGCCGGCACGATGCACGAGACCTCGCACGCGGTCGCGGGCGCCGTCGCGTTCTCCGCGTTCGCCGCCGGCGCGGTCGCGCAGATCGCGCTGGGCCGGGCGGGCATCGCGACGACGCTGAAGGCGTCGCTGCCGGTGCTGTGCGCGGGCCTGACGCTGTTCACCGCCGGGATGTGGCTGCCGAGCCTGCCCGTGTTCGTGATCGGCGGGATCGTCACCGGCGCCGGCGCCGGCCTGGTCTTCCGCGGCTCGCTGGTGGCGGCGGCGGGCACCGCGCCGCCCGGATCCCGCGCCGAGGTGCTGGCGGGCTTCTTCCTCGGCGGGTACCTCGGGCTGTCAGCGCCGGTGATCGCGCTCGGCGTCGCCACCGAATACGTGCCGGCCCGCGACGTCATGCTCGTGTTCGTCGTGCTCGCCGCCATCGCCATCGCCGCGGGCGCGCGGGCCGTCCTGCGCCACCACCGCGATCACGGGTAATCCGGCCTGAGGACGGGAACTCCCGGCCGTTCGGGAGATTAAAAAATTGATTCCGAACGGCCGGGAGTGACTCTGTGCCGTCAGCCGTACACGTGCTGGGCTTGGGTGATCGCGTTGCCGTCGGCGGCCGGGATCCCGCTCAGCGGTATGTAGGGGAACACCTTGATGGCGGACAGGCTCGGCATGCCGGCCGGGCCCGCGTCGGCGAGCACCGTCGAGTACTCCCCTTCCGAGGCGATGGCCGCCGCGGCCTGCGGGGTGTACATCCAGTCCTCGTACAGCTCCGCCGCCAGCGGGTCAGGAGCGCCCTTCACGATGCCCCCGTACAGGGTCACCGTGTAGTTGTCGGCGTTGAGCAGGTAGAACTTGACCGGGGCACCCTGGGCCTTGGCCACCAGATAGAACGCGTAGGGCACGCCGATCCCGAGGCTCTTTGAGCCCTGCGCGACGGCGGTCAGCGGGCCGGTGATGTCGCTGGACGGGGACAGCTCCGGGTTCTGCGCCTTCAAGCCGGTCATCATCCCCGAGTCCCCAGGCACCAGGGCGAGGTGAGCGAAGATGTCGTCCATCTCCCCGATGGCCGTCGGGTCGTACATGACCAGCTTGTTCTTCCACTGCGAGTCCAGGAGGCCGGTCCACGTGGTCGGCACCTGGCTGGCCTGGACCGAACTGGTGTTGTACAGCATGCCGGACAGTCCCACGGTGAAGCCGAAGAAGTTGTTGCCCGGGCCGTAGCTCTCGGTCGCCAGGTCCGATGCCGGGGGCAGCGTTGACGGCTTGTACGGCGTGAACCAGCCGTTCTTGATGTAGGACAGCATGTCCGTGCTGCCGGTGTAGGCGATGTCGTCGACGTGCTTGCCGCTCGACATCTCGGCGCTGAGCTTGGCGGTCATCGGCGGCCCCACGACCGGGACCCCGGTCACCGTGATGTCGGGGAACGACTTCTTGAACGCGGTGTACAGCGCCGTGTCGGTCCCGGCGCTCGGGCCGTAGATCACAACGCTCTTCTGGCCGGCGGCGACCGCCTTGTTGTAGAGCGCCTCCATCGCGCTGTAGTTGGCGGCTCCGCCGAGCTGGGTCTGCAGGCTCGCCGTGGATGAGCCCGCCGGGCTCGAGGACGTCGAGCTCGGCGGCGGTGAACTCGAGGACGAGCTGCTGCAGCCGGCGGCAAGCCCGGCCAGCACGGCCAGCACCGAACCGGCGATAACTGTCTGTCTATACTTCATGGCCTCGCTGCCTTTCCGTATCGAAGCGATGGTGTTCTCGCTCAGGTGGCCTCGCGGACCGCGACCGGCTCGACGGCCGGCCCGGCGGGCTGGGGTGGCCGTTCCGCGTCGTCGTCGACGAGAACGGCGGCGTCGTCGGGGAAGAGCACCCACGCGTCGCTGCCGGCGTCCAGCAGGCCGCCCGCGGCCTCCGCCTCGGGCGCGCGCACGACGACCGGCGTGCCGCCCACCTCGGCGACGTACTCGACGCGCCCGCCCGCGTAGGTGCGAGAGCGGATCACGGCGGGAATCGCGGCGGGAGGCGCTTCGACCGGCGAGCCGATCTTGAGATCGTCGGCCCGGGCCGCCAGCACGACCTCGGTGCCGGGCGCGCGAGTGATGCCCTTGGACGTCCACACCGGGCCGGCTCCCGACCTGAGCTTCACGGCGGTCGAGCCGTCACGTGCCTCGGTGACCGTGGCGGTCAGCAGGTTCTCGAAGCCGATGAAATCGGCGACGAAGCGGGTGGCGGGCTTGGTGTAGATCTCCTTCGGCGTCCCGGTCTGCTGAATCTTCCCGCCCCGGATGACCACCACCCGGTCGGAGAGAGCGATGGCCTCCTCCTGGTCGTGGGTGACGTAGATGGACGTCCCGCCGGACTTGTCGTGCGCGTCGCGGATCTCCCTGCGCATCTCGCGCCGCAGCTTCGCGTCGAGGTTGGACAGCGGCTCGTCGAACAGCAGCACGGCGGGCCGGGCGACCATCGCGCGCGCGAGTGCCACCCGCTGCTGCTGGCCCCCGGACAGCTCGGTGACCGGCCGCTGGGCGTAGGTGTCCATGTCGACCATGGCGAGGATCTCCATGACTTCCCGCTGGCGCTCCCGGCGGTCGCGCCGCCGCACCCGCAGCGGGTAGGCGACGTTGGCGAACACCGTCATGTGCGGCCACAGGGCGTAGCTCTGGAAGACCATGCCGATGTCCCGGCGGTTCGCCGGCAGGAACACCCGGCGTTCGGGGCAGGCGACCAGGCGCTCGCCGATGCGGATCTCGCCCCGCTCGGCGCGCTCCAGGCCGGCGATGCACCGCAGCGTGGTCGTCTTCCCGCAGCCGCTCGGCCCGAGCAGAGTCACCAGCTCGCCCTGGTTGGCGCGCAGGCTGAAATCATCCAGGACGGTCACGTCCGCGTAGGACTTCCGCAGTCCCACGAGCTCGACCGCGGACATCAGCGGCTCCTTCCCGGTAGGCCGGGTACGTGTCCCGGCGGCCGGAGCGCGGGAAGGACCGGTGTCCTGCCCGCTGCCCGGAGCCGGAGCGCGAACCGGATCACGACCGCCAGCACCAGGGCCGCCGCGACGATGCCGATCAGCAGGCAGAACGTCGCCGCCGCCTGGGCTAGCGAACCGTCGTTGAACTGGTTGTACGCCAGCAGCGGGACCGTCTGGTTGTTGGGCGAGGCGAGCAGGATCGGGATGTCGAGGTTGCCGGACGACACGATCCCGGTGATGAACCACGACACCACGAAGGCGGGCAGGATCAGGCGCAGCAAGATGCCGGTGGTGGCGCGCAAGCCCGAGGCGCCGGCGGTGCGCGCGGCCTCCTCCAGGTCACGGGAGATCTGCCCGATCGGCCCGGTGACCGCCCGGCTGGCGATCGGCGTGGTGCCCACGATCAGCGCCAGCAGCACGATCCACTGCGTGGCGTACAGCGAGCGCAGCCCCGGAACCGACAGGTACGCCCAGATCAGGCCGAGGCTGAGGGTGATCCCGGGAACGGCCCACAAGACCCAGACCGACAGGTCGGGGAGCCGCCGCAGCCGGGACGTCGACCGCTGGGCGGCGAGCGCGACCCAGACGCCTAGCGCGGACGCGCCGAATCCGGCGACGACGGCGACCAGCAGGGTCGTCTCGAATGCCTGGCTCGTGCCGGGGGCGTGCAGCACCGTCGAGTAGTTGTTCAGCGACAGGTGCGAGTAGACGCCGAAATACGACTCGAGCGAGCCGAGGACGAACTGGCCGAGCGGGAGCACGAGGGCGAGCAGCCCGTAGATCACGATCACGGCGGTGCCGAGCCACTTCCACGGCCCGATGTCGAGGCGCTCCCGCCGGCTGCTCTTGCCGGTCACCGTCGTGAAGCTGCGCCGTCCGAGCAGCCGGGTCTGCACCGCGACCAGGATCAGCACCATCGCGACGAGCAGCAGCGCCAGCGTGCTCGCCCCGGCGTAGTCCGGCGGGGTGACCGCCTGGTAGTCGCGGTAGATCGCGGTCGGCAGGACGTAGATCCCGGCGGGCTCGCCGAGCAGCAGCGGGACCGTGAGCAGTCCCATGCCGAGCACGAAGCCGAGGATCATGACGCCGAGGACCGACGGCGCCAGGGCGGGCAGCTCGATCTGGAAGAACGAGCGGAGCCGGCTGGCTCCGCAGACCAGCGACGCCTCCTCGAAGGACGGGTCGAGCGCCAGGAACGGCCCGAGCAGCAGCAGGTACTCGGCGGCCGTCGCGCCGAGGACGCTCACGCCGATCATCCCGAACCACGACTGGATGTTCAGCGGGGCCACGCCGAACATCGCGTGCAGCGCCTTGTCCACCAAGCCGACCGGCTGCTCGCCGAGCATCGCCCAGGACAGCGCGTAGAAAAGCGGCGGGATGGCGAAGATCAGCACGGCCATCGGCGTGACGATCTGGCGCAGCGGGGTGGCCGTCCGGGCGACCGTCCAGGCCAGGTACACCGCGAGCGCGGTCGCGATCACAACGGTGGAGCCGGACAGGATCAGCGAGTGTGCGAAGGCGACCCACACCGCGCCGCTCGACAGCGTGGCCGTGAACCCGGACGCTGACCAGCTAGCGTGACCGAAGCCGGGCGGGGCGGTCCTGAAGGCCCCGTAGGCGAGCATCACCACCGGCCAGACGAACAGGCCGAGGGAGAGCAGGCACAGCAGGATCAGGCCGGGCGACGCCCGCCGGCGCGCACCCGGGATCTCGCGACGGCCGGCGGGCGCCCTGAGGTCGGTGGTCGCGGCGGCCACGGCTAGACGGTTTCGTGACTGTGGCTGGCCCGCAGTTCGGTGAGGCCGAACAGCGCGGCGGCGTTGCGCTCGAACAGCCGGGCCCGGTCGGTGTCGGTCAGCCAGTCGATCTCGTCGATGAGCAGCCGGATGTCGTCATACCAGCGCCCGGTCCGCGGGTCGCGGACCGAGCCGGTGCCCGGCTTCTCCGACCCGAACAGGCAGCGGTCCACGCCGACGGTGCGGATCAGCAGTTCGATGGCGTCGCGGGTGTACAGGCAGGTGTCGTACCACAGGGTGCGGAGCTTGTCATGGAAGCTCTCGGCGCCCGGATTGCGCGCGGCGGCGGGCATGAACCGCCCGGCCTGGTACGGGATGGCGCCGCCGCCGTGGGAGACGATCAGCTTGAGCGAGGGGAAGTCCTTGTGCACGTCGGAGCCGAGCAGGCTGGCGACCGCGATCGTCTCCTCCAGGATGAAGTGCAGGCTGTAGCTTTCCCTGGCCGGCGGCCGGCACCCAGCCGAGTGGATCAGGGCGGGCACGTCCAGGTCGCAGAACGCCTCGTAGAGCGGGTACCAGAAGCGGTCGCCGAGCCCCGGTAGCGGCGGGCCCAGGCCCTCCATCGGGTCGGGGTTGATCAGCGCGCCGACGAAGCCGAGTTCCGTGACGCAGCGGCGCAGTTCGCCTGCCCATTCGGCCGGGCTGGTGGACGGCGACTGCGGCAGGCCGGCCATGCCCAGGAAGCGGTCCGGGTAGAGGCCGCAGACCCGGTAGATGACGTTGTTCGTCTCCTCGATGAACCACTGCACGATCCTGGCGGGCTCTTCTGAGTGCATCATCGTGTACGGGCGGGGCGAGATCAGCTGGACGTCGATGCCAGCGGTGTCGAGGTGCTCCAGGTGAGAGATCCCGAACGCGCCGCCCGGCTGCTCGACGGCCTCCCTGAGCTGGTCGTCGGTCGCGGTCACCCGGCCGCGGCCATGCGCACCGCGGTGGGACAGCACATTGGCCTTGTAGGCGTACAGCGCGTCGGGGGCGCTGACGTGACCGTGGACATCAATGATCATCAGGCTGCTGTCTCCTGCTCAGTGAGCCGGTATCAGAACCGTAATAACATGATTTTCCGCAAGATCGCTTGACCAGATTCTTCGCCTCCGAATCTGCGCCGGTCAATGGCGATACGCACGGGTCAGCAGGCCAATAGTTTGTGGCCACAGCGCGCCGGGCAGTGCCAATCACAGTCGCGGCCCGCTGCGGGCGGAACAGGCGTGGCTCCGGAGTAATGTGCCGAACATGGACGCTGACCACGAGCCGCCCGCCGTTAGCCCAGGGCACCGGCCCGCTCATCACTCTGGCCCCGGCTATGTGGCGAACCCGAAAGCACCGGACTTCGAACCAGGCCCGTCGCTGAGAAACGCCGCCGCCCGGTGGGTCAACCTGGTTCCCGCCGAGCACCGCCATGACAGCCGGGAATCGGCGACGGATGCTCTGGAGACGCTGCGGGAGCACACGCGCAGCTGCCCCGGTCATCCGCTCGCGGCCCTGTGGGTCGCCCATCGCCACCTCAGCGACCCGGTGCCCGCGGTCCGGATCGCGTCGCTCGTGCTCGCCTCGGAGGCGCTGTGGTGGCTCGGGCATTTCGAGGACGCGCGCACGGCCGCCCAGGCGGCAGTCGACGCCGATCCGGCCTCTGCCCAGGCGCTGTGGCGCCTGGCGGTCGCGCTGTACCGCCAGGGCCGGTTCGCGGAGACGGGCGAACGCCTCGACGACCTTCTGAAGCTGACCGACCGGTTCGCTCCCGCGTGGGCGCTGCGCGGCCAGGTCAAGGTCTGGCTCGCCCCGGGCGCTCCTGAGGCGGGGCGGTCCGACTTCGCCGCCGCGGCGGCGCTGACCTCCGGTTCGGGCGCCTGGGTGGTGCCGTACCGGATGTCTGACGCTCACTTCCGGGCGGCGGTTGACGCGCAGATCAAGGTTCACGACGCCGAGACCGGTGGTTCCGCCGGCGAGCCGGTGGACGTGGCGTTGCTGCCGGACAGCGCGCGGGTCGAGCGGGGCGTGGATCCGGATAGCCGGTGGCACCTGGAAGGGCCCAGCCTTGGCGGCGGCGATTCCGACACCCAGTTCGGCGGGCTGGGCGGGGACTTCGCCGCGGGGGCGCGCTCGCGCGTCGCCGCCGGGAACCGGTTCGTTCTTTACCAGCGGAACATCGAGAACCTCTGCCAGGACAAGGCGACTGTGCGCGAGGAGATCGCCAAGTCGGTGGCCGAACTCTTCGACGCGGGTCTCGAATCCAACGCGGCGATCGCGATCAAGGGCGCGCCTGAGCAGCACGCCGAAGGGGCAACCATCCCAGGGGATGAAGACGGCTAGCGCACGGACACCGGGGGGTGACGATCGATGGTGGACGCTAACGTTCCGGACCTGTCTCGCCCGGCTGGCGAGCTGCCCGACCTGCGGGCGACGACCGATGAAAGACGAGCGTCGGGAAAGGCCGCGAGGAAGAGGGCGCCCCGCGGCGCGCTCGGATCCTGGGCCGGGGAGCGCCGCGGGCACGACGCGATGGAGACGATCCTGGCCCAGGACAAGATCCGGGTTCCCGAGCTCGTCCCGATCCGGCATTACCGGATGTCGGTCTCGCCGTGGAACTACTACCGGGGCGCGGCCGCGGTCATGGCCGCGGACCTGGCCGCACAGCCCGACAGCGGGCTGACGGTGCAACTCTGCGGTGACGCGCACGTGCTGAATTTCGGCCTGTGGGCCACGCCGGAACGCAACTTGTCGTTCGACCTGCGCGATTTCGACGAGACCCTGCCAGGGCCGTTCGAGTGGGACGTCAAGCGCTTCGCCGCCAGCATCGTCGTGGCGGCGCGGGACAACGGGCTCAAGCCGGCCAGGGCCGCCGCCGCGGTGACGGCCGGCGTCGACGCCTACTGCCGCCGCATGCGCGGGTACACCACGATGCCTGAACTCGACATCTGGTACGACGGCATCCGCGTGGACAACCTCATCGATTACTTCGAGCCGGCGGACCGCGGGCGGATTTCCGTGCACATCGAGAAAAGGCGGGAGCGCCGTACCAGCCGGGGCGCGTTCGCCAAGCTCACGACGATGGCCGACGGGAGGCCGCGGATAACCGAGGACCCTCCGCTCCGGGTCACGATCAGCGACGATGAACAAGCCGAACTCGTCGGCCAGCTCCTGGCCGGGTACCGGCTGACCCTCCAGGAAGACCGGCGGGTCCTGTTCGACCGGTTCACCGAGACCGACACGGTCCGCCAGGTGGTGGGGGTCGGCAGCGTCGGCATGCGGGTGTACCTGGTGCTCCTCGAAGGCCGGTCCGGCACCGACCCGCTTTTCTTGCAGGTCAAGCAGGCGGGGCCGTCGGTGTACGAGGCCTACACCGATCCGAGCCGCCACGACAGCCACGGTGCCCGCGTGATCAGCGGCAAGCGGCTCGTGCAGAGCGCCACCGACATCTTCGTCGGCTGGGGCTCGATGGCCGGAAAGGACTACTACGTGCGGCAGTTCCGGGACATGAAGATCATCCCGACGACCGCGCTGATCGCGCCGCGCCTCACCGAGTTCGCCACCGCCTGCGGCGAGACGCTCGCCCGGGCCCACGCCCGCACCGGCGACCCGGTCGCCATCGACGCGTACATCGGGAAGGGCCCCAAGTTCACCGCCGCGATCAGCCAGTTCGCCGGCGCGTACGCCGACCAGAACGAGCGCGACCACGCCCAGCTTGTCCGCGCTATCGACGCCGGTGCGGTCGACTGCCAGCCCGGGTGAAAACGGGCGGCCCGAGAGTCAGCCGGGTACGTTCGGGATAATTCTCGTCACGGCTCGCGGGCGGCTTCCCGCGGCTGCGCGGGCACGGCCGGCGACCCGGCGGCCATCCCGGCGGTCCACTTGTCCTCGACGTTGCCGGCGCGCCAGTAGATCAGCGCGGCCGCCCAGACGGCGATGAACAGCCCGGCGATGCAGAAGCCGGCCAGGTTGATGTTGAAGTTGGCCATCAGGTTCCAGAACGGGCCGCTCAGGTGGATCTCGGTCGTGAGGACGCCGAGGATCTCGATCGTGCCGATGATGAACGCCGCTCCGATGGACAGGCCCGTGATGACGAGGTTGTAGTAGACCTTCCGCACGGGGCGGGCGAACGCCCAGCCGTAGGCGAAGTTCATGAAGACGCCGTCCAGGCTGTCGAACAGCATCATGCCGCCGGAGAACAGGAACGGCAGCGCGAGGACGGCGAAGAAGGGCAGGCCCTGGAGCGCCGCGTAGGTCGTCGCGGCCAGCAGTAGCACCTCGGTGGTCGTGTCGAAGCCGATGCCGAACACCAGCCCGACGAAGAACAGCTGCCAGGTGTGGTTGATGGACCTCATGAACCGGCCGAAGAACCGGTACATCAGCCCGCGGGCCTGCAGTTGCGCCTCGAGTTCGACCTCGTTGTAGGTGCCCTGCCGCATCTCGCGGAAGACCTTGAAGATGCCGGCCAGCACGATCAGGTTCAGCAGCGCGATCAGGTACAGGAACGAGGCCGACAGGATCGTCCCGATCGCCCCGCCCGCGGTCTCGTACGTCGAGTTGGGGTCGACCATCGCGCCGAACACCGCGCGCGCCGCGAACGTGATCCCGACGCCGACCCCGACGATGACGGTCGAGTGGCCGAAGGAGAAGAAGAACCCGGTGCCGAGCGGCCGCTTGCCGTCGGCCATCAGCTTGCGCGTGGTGTTGTCGATGCACGAGATGTGGTCGGCGTCGAACGCGTGCCGGAAGCCGAGGAACCAGGCCGTGATCGCCACGCCGACACCGACGCCCAGGCCCGCGCTGCTCCCCTCGCCCCGGTAGTCGAAGTGGTGCGGCAGCACGTACAGCGCGAAGATGCCCCAGCCTGCCGCGTTGACCGCCAGGATGAACGCGAACATGCCGCCGATCCGCCCCCATTCGGCGG
>Ga0335074_10005702_pt1 | contig 17230 bp, 14 predicted proteins | sample Lox_Sample_23_FD_206715 | JGI IMG/M metagenome (GOLD analysis project Ga0335074, IMG submission 206715) | Soil microbial communities from Loxahatchee National Wildlife Refuge, Florida, United States - Lox_Sample_2.3 | ecosystem: Environmental > Terrestrial > Soil > Wetlands | place: USA... | reverse complement strand
GGCCCGCGATATGCGCTTCCTCACCGCCGTCATCAAGATCAACGGCGATCTGGAGCGCATGGGCGACCTGGCGGTCAACATCACCCAGCGCGCTCTCTCGCTGATGCGCGAACCGCCCGTCAAGCCACTGATTGACATTCCGCAAATGGCCAGTCTGGCCGAGGAGATGGTCCGCAAAAGCCTGGACGCGCTCGTCAAGCGCGATGAAGACCTGGCCCGCAGCGTGCTGCTTTCGGACGACGAAGTGGACCGCCTGCGCGATGCGGTGTACAAGGAGCTCACCTCGTTCATGCAGGAACAGACCACCACCATCCCGCGCGCGGTCGACCTGATGTTCATCGCTCATAACCTGGAGCGCATCGCCGACCACGCCACCAACATTGCCGAGGACGTTCTGTTCCTCATCAAAGGCATCGACGTTCGCCACCACGCCGAGGTTCGCGACCCGTCCCTTCTGACGAAGCAGTAGGCCGCTCACCCCCTACAATAGTTGGATTGGAACCCGTCTCTCACTATTACTATTCCGACCGCCTGAAGCTGCATTTTTGGGATTGGGGTCAGGACCACCTCCCGCCTCTGCTGCTGGTCCACGGCGGCCTCGACCACGCGCGTAATTGGGACTGGGTGGCGCGCTCCCTGCGCGAACGCTTTCATGTCTACGCGATGGACCTGCGCGGCCACGGCAACAGCGCCTGGGCCCCGGGCGCCATGTACAGCATCCCCGAGCTGGTGCTCGATCTCGCCACGCTCATTGACATGCTCACCGGCGAGCCGCGCAATGGCGGTCCTATTTCGTTAGTCGGCCACTCGCTGGGCGGAATCCTCACGCTGCTCTACGCCGGCCTCTACCCCGCGCGCGTCCGCCAGGTGATCGCCATCGAGGGCTTGGGATTTCCGGCCATGCATCGCATTCACAAACCCGCACCCGAGCGGCTGCGCACCTGGATCGAAACCGTCCGCAAACTGGAACAGCGCGAGGCCCAGCGCTACCCCACGCTCGATGCCGCGGTGGCCCGCATGAAAGAGGCCAACCCGCATCTCTCCGACGAAGTCGCGCGGCATCTCACGGTCCACGGCACCAATTGGAATGCCGACGGGTCCCTCATTTGGAAGTTCGACAATTATGCGCGCTCGCTGCCGCCCTACGGCCACAATATCGAGGACCTGCGCGCCATTTTCGCCGAGATCGCCTGCCCGGTTCTGCTGGTCTGGGGCCGCGAGAGCTGGCTTCCCGATCCGGACACCGAGGACCGCGCCCGGGCCATCCGCAACCGGCAGATTCTCAAGGTGGACGGCGCCGGACACTGGGTCCATCACGATCGCCTCGATCTGTTCCTGGAAGAAACGAACCGGTTCCTGATGGCCTGAGAATCCCGGCCTTGCCGCGGCACTCCTTTCAAGCGGAGCCATGTCTTGCCGGTCACTCACCGACCACATCATGATGTTCCCGGAGGCCCTCACTCCGGAGCACTGCCGGGCGCTCATCGCGCGCTTCGAATCGGCTCCCGAGCACGCGATCTCCCGGCTCGACGCGGGCTACAGCTTCTCTCAGCTCGACATCACCGGGCAATGGCCGGATGAAAACAAGCTCCTCGTCCCCATTTTCCTCTCCCACTTCAACCGCTACCAGTTGGCGCTCGACGCCCGCTTCTGGCCGGTCAAATTCTCGTTCGAACACGTTCGTATCAAGCGTTATATGCCTAACGGACGGGACCAGTTTCCGCTGCACGTCGATGTCGTGAATCAGGCCGCGTGCCGCCGGTTCATGACTGCGCTTATTTATTTGAACGCGCCCGGGGGCGGCGAGACCGTCTTCCCCACGCTCGATATCTCCGTCGCGCCCGAACCGGGCAAGCTCCTCGCCTTTCCTCCCCTTTGGATGTTCCCGCACGAGGGGCTCGCACCGCGATCCGCCGCCAAATACATTCTCCACACCTATCTCTGTTACCCCGCCACGCCCGCGCCTTAACTGCCAGTTACCGCGAAACCCAATCCCCGGCCTGTGCTTCAATACCAATAGGAAGAAGTTCTCGATGCGTAAACCGCCGCTGTTTCCGCCCCTGCTGACCCTGGCCGTTCTCCTTGCCGTTCCCGCGCTGGCCGACTTTCAAGCCGGCCTCGACGCCTACCAGAAAGGCGACTACGTCGGCGCCGCCAAGGAGTGGCGTCCGCTCGCCGAAGCCGGCGATCCCGTCGCTCAGTACAATCTGGGCCTCCTGTACCTGGATGGGCACGGCGTCCCGCAAAGCCCCATGGAGGCCGCCAACTGGTTCCGCCGCGCGGCCGAACAGGACTATGTGCAAGCCCAGCACAACCTGGGCGCCATGTACGGCTCCGGGCAAGGCGTCAAACGCGACTACGTCCAAGCTTACAAATGGATGAACATCTGCGCCGCCAAGGGCAACGCCGGATGCGCCACCCAGCGCGACCTGCTGGCCAAGAAGCTCAAAGCCGCCCAGCTGGCCGAAGCCCAGCGCCTCGCGACGGACTTCAAACCCCAGAAGGAATCCGAAAAGCAGTAGCCCCGGATAATGCGCCGCGCGGCGCACTATCCTAGAGTCATGAGCTTTCATTTGGGCGTCGATTACCGCCCGCGCGGCGACCAGGCCACCGCCATCGACCAGCTCTTTCGCGGCTTCCTCGACGGCGAAAAGCACCAGGTCCTGCTCGGCGTCACGGGCTCCGGCAAGACCTACACCATGGCGCAGTTGATCGAAAAGACGGGCCGCCCCGCGCTCGTCATGGCCCACAACAAAACCCTCGCCGCCCAGCTCTATCACGAGTTCCGAACCTTCTTCCCCTCCAACGCCGTCGAGTACTTCGTCAGCTATTACGACTACTATCAGCCCGAAGCCTACATGCCCTCCGGCGATATCTACATCGAAAAAGAAGCCACCATCAACGACGAGCTCGACAAGCTCCGCCTCTCGGCCACGCGCTCATTGTTCGAACGTCGCGATTGCGTCATCGTCGCCAGCGTCAGTTGCATCTACGGCCTGGGCTCGCCCGAAGCCTATTACGGCATGCTGCTCATGCTCGAGAAGGGCCAGAAGATCTCGCGCCGCGAGATCCTCCAGCGTCTGGTTGAAATTCTCTACGATCGCAACGACCACAACTTCACGCGCGGCACCTTCCGCGTGCGCGGCGACGTCATCGAAGTCTTCCCCACTTACGACGATTACGCCTATCGCATCGAGCTGTGGGGCGACGAAATCGAATCGCTCAGCCAGGTCGACCCCGTGCTCGGCCAGGTCCGCCAGACCTACCTGCGCCTTCCCATCTATCCCAAAACGCACTACGTCATGACGCCCGAGACGCGCGAGAGCGCGCTCGGCAGCATCGAGGTCGAGCTGGAATGGTGGAAAAAGGAGCTCGAAAAAGGCGGCAAGCTTGTCGAGGCCCAGCGCCTGGAGCAGCGGACTCTGTTCGATCTTGAAATGATCCGCCAGATCGGCTACTGCCACGGCATCGAAAATTACTCGCGCCATTTCTCCGGCCGCCTCCCCGGCGAAGCCCCGCCGACGCTGCTCGACTACCTGCCCAACGATCACCTGCTCTTCATCGACGAAAGCCACCAGACTGTCCCTCAGATCCAGGGCATGTACCACGGCGACCGGTCGCGCAAACAAGTGCTGGTCAACTTCGGCTTTCGCCTTCCCAGCGCGCTCGACAATCGCCCGCTCACTTTCGAAGAGTTCGAAAATCGCGTCAATCAGGTGCTCTACGTCTCCGCCACCCCCGGCCCCTACGAACTCACTAAGTCCGCCGGCGTCGTGGTGGAGCAGATCATCCGCCCCACCGGCCTGGTGGACCCGCAAATCGATGTGCGCCCCATCAAGGGCCAGGTCGACGACCTGCTGCACGAGATCCGCAGGCGCGTCGAACTGAACGAACGCGTTCTCGTCACCACCCTCACCAAGCGCATGTCCGAGGACCTGGCCGAGTATTACACCGAGGTCGGAGTGCGCTGCGCCTACCTGCACTCGGAAATCGGCGCGCTCGACCGCATGAAGATACTACGCGACCTCCGCCGCGGCGAGATCGACGTTCTGATCGGCGTCAACCTGCTGCGCGAAGGCCTGGACCTGCCCGAAGTTTCGCTGGTCGCCATCCTCGACGCCGATAAAGAAGGGTTCCTGCGTTCCACCGGATCGCTGATCCAGACTATGGGCCGCGCAGCCCGTCATTTGAACGGCCGCGCCGTGCTCTACGCCGACGTCTATACCGACAGCATGCGCCGCGCCATTGGCGAAACCGACCGCCGGCGCGCCATTCAGGAGCAATATAACGAGGCGAATAACATCACCCCGCAATCCATCATCAAGCCCATCGATATGAGCCTGGTCGCCATTGCCGAAGGCGACTACGTCACGGTTCCCGTCGAGCCCGAAGATCCGGCCGAAGAATGGACCCCCGAGCAGCGCGAGAAATTCATCGCCGATCTGGAAGAAAGCATGCGCGATGCCGCGAAAAAATTTGAGTTTGAAAAGGCCGCCCAGCTGCGTGATCGCATAAAGATGCTAAAATCACTCGGAATTCATGAAGAAAGCCCAGTCGGTGGGCCTAATCGGCACGGGTAATCTCACCGACTCTCCGCTGACGCGCTTCTGGTTCCTCAGGGAACGCCTCGGTCCCGTGAAATCGGCCTCTTACCGCGTAGCCAGCCGCATTGCCAATATGCTGCGGGCCGGCCGGCCAGTAAAGGATTACGCGGAATTCGAAAATTGCGAATTGATTCTGGTCTGCGTGCCGGATGAAAAGGCGGCCCAAATCGTGTCTGAAATGGCGGCGTCGGGAATTTCCTGGCGCGGCCGCGCCGTCGTCTTGTGCAGCGCCTGGCTCGATAGCGACGAGCTCCAGCCTCTTTCAGCGCTCGGCGCCGCCGTCGGGTCTCTGAGCCCCATTGCCGGCTTCGACGACGAACGCTATCTGGTGGAAGGCGATCCGCTGGCCGTCCGCCTTGCCAAAAGCCTGGTCGAATATCGCGATCGCCGCGCCGTCTCCATCGAGCGTCGTCTCAAGCCGTTTTACCTGACCGCGCTCACCTGCACCGGAGCGGTCCTGTTCGCGGTCCTGCATGTCGCTTCCGAGTCGCTGCATCTCGCCCGGATTCCTCCCGCGCTCTCCGCCACTATTCTCGAACGGCAGCTCAGCCGCGGCCTGCGCGCGTATCTCAAAGGCGGCCTTCGCGCGCGCCCCGAACTTCGTGAACTCCCGCGCCAGCTCCAGGCGCTCTCCGCCGCCAATCCCATGCTCGCGCAGTATCTCGAACAGAGCGCGCATCTCACCTCGCAGCTCATCGCGAAGCGCTGATACAATAGCCCCGGGAGATTTTCATGGAACGACGTGATCTGCTAAAACTCGCGGCAGCTGCCGGCGCATTCGCAGGCGCCGAAGCGGTCGCTCAAGAAGCGCATACCGGCGGCGGCCGCGTACTCCGCATCTGGGCGGACGCCGACGGCAATTCGCACGTCGACGAGCTTCCCATCGCCACCAAGGCCGGCCGCATCAACATGGCGAAAAGCGTGCCCGTCACCGCCATGAACTACGCCGAGTACAGGAAAAGCGAAACCGAGGATTGGCATCGCGCTCCCGGACGCCAGTTCTCCATCTCGCTCTCCGGCGAAATCGAAGTCGAAGTATCGACCGGCAAGAAGCATGCCATCCACCCCGGCGACATCGTCTTTCTTGAGGACCTCACCGGCAAAGGCCACGTCACGCGCATCCTCTCGCCTGTCAACAACATCTTCATTCGCGTCGCCGAGGGCTTCGACGTCGTCGCTTGGGCCAAAGGCGATAGTTGATCCAGCGTCCGGCCCGCGGTTTTGCCCAAACCCGTGGTTTTGCCCAAATCGGTGTCGCGCTCTCCGATTGGAGCGAACGCTGGTTCCCCGAGCCGCTGGTCTTCGCCCTCCTGGGCATCGTCGTCGTCTTTCTGATCGGCCTCGCGGCGGGCGAAAAACCGGCCGCGCTCGCCATCCAAGGCGGCAAAGGCTTTTGGTCGCTGATCCCCTTCACCATGCAAATGGTGATGATCATCATCGGCGGCTACGTGGTCGCTTCCTCGCCGCTGGTCCAGCGCTTCATGCACCGGCTGGCCGCCGTCCCCCGGACCCCGCGCCAGGCCATCCTGCTCGTCGCGATCTTTTCCGAGCTCACCGCCCTCATCTCCTGGGGCATGAGCCCGATCGTCAGCGGCCTGCTCGTCCGCGAGCTCACACGCCGCATCCAAGGCCTGGATTACCGCGCCGCCGGCGCCGCTGCTTACGTCGGTGGAGCAACCGTATGGGCGCTCGGCCTGTCTTCCTCCGCAGCCATGCTAATGGCCACTCCCAGCGCGATCCCCTCGAAACTCGCCGCCATCTCCGGCCTACTGCCGCTCACCCGCACTATCTTCCTTTGGCCGAGCCTGCTGACCGCCGCCGTGATCATGCTGATGGGAATCTCGGTCGTTTGGCTTTCCGCTCCGCCGGCCTCGAAAGCCCGCACCGCGGAGTCCTACGGGCTTCAATGGGAGTCTTTCCGGCTCGATCTTGAGCCGCGCACCAAACCCGGCGAGTGGCTTGAATACAGCCCGCTCCTCACCATCCTGGTTTCGGCTCTGCTCTGCGTTTATTTGATCGATTTGTTCCGCACGTCGCCCCAAGGCGCGCTCGCCGCGCTCGATCTCAACACCTTCAACCTGATCTTCCTCACCGCCGGCCTGCTTCTCCAATGGCGGCCCAAGCGATTCCTAGCCGCGGTGCTGGAAGTAGTGCCGGGCACCACCGGTGTCATCATCCAGTTCCCGCTTTACGCCGTGATCTTCGGCATGATCGTCGGCACCGGCCTCTCCGATAAAGCCGCTCGCCTGCTCACTTCCATCAGCACGCACTCCACCTTCGCCCTGCTGGTCGCGCTCTATTCCGCCACGCTGGGTATGTTCATTCCTTCTGGCGGCAGCAAATGGGTGATCGAAGCGCCCTATGTTCTCCAAGCCGCCATCGACCACCACGTGAATCTCGGCTGGGTGGTGCAAATCTATAACGCCTCGGAATCGCTCCCCAACCTGGTGAACCCGTTCTTCATGCTTCCGCTGCTCGGCATTCTTCGCCTCCGCGCCCGCGACCTGGCGGGCTACGGCCTGCTCCAGCTCGCCGTCCAAGCCCCGGTCGTATTCTTCCTGTGCTGGTTCTTCGCGCGCCAGCTGCCGTTCCTCCCGCCGATGAAATGATGCCCCTCGCCCGCTAGCGGTGCGGCCTTTCCTCCAAACGGCCGGCCGCTTCGTTCCACCGGAATTCGTGCACGCCCGGCTGCGCGGCGTCGCTGTCGGCGACTTGAATTCGCGTGGCCGCGAGTCCCGAGTTCATCTCTACGCACTGGGGAAATCCGTTGTGCAGGAAAACGGCTCCCATCCGTTCTGCCGGCAGCCCGCGCACGACGATCGAGCCCTGAAGGCCGGCTGCGGTCTTTCCGAACGACGCGCACACCGCCTGCGCCAGCTCCGCGGTGTTGCGCCAAACTTGCAAATTGTGCTCCAGGATCACCGTTTCGATCGCCAGCAGTACGCTCGCCAGGACGATCCATTGCCGCAGCTTCATCGAGTCCAGCAGCACGGCCCACAACATCGCCCACCCGACGCTGCCCAGATACAGCGCTCGGGAGCCGCTTAAGCCCGCACCTAGCAGCAACAGATGCTGCACCGGCAGCCCGGCAACGATGACGAAACTGATGCACCCGGCCATTGCGCGGCGCGATGGCTTCGCCATCCACGCCGCCGCGGCCAGCACCAGGGGAATGGCGAAGACTGAGGCCACGGCCAGCGCATCGGCCGGCGCGGACCAATTGAATGGGAAAAACAGCAGAGCCCATTGCCGCACCAGCAGCGCGTTGGCTGTGCGCAAAACGTTGAAGTCGAAGATTGCCGATTCGCCGCCTTCGCCCGCGTAACCGCCGATTCCTCCGAGCGCCCACCAGCGGTAGGCAAACAACACCGCGGCGAGCGCGCCCGAAATTAACGCCGCCCGCCAGATCCGTCCACGATCGTTTTTGAACCATGCCAGAGTCGCCACCGCGAGCGGCAAGCAGAATCCCGATTCTTTCGACAGCATCCCGGCCACGCCGGCCGCCAGCCCGCCCAGGAGCCACCAATTGTTCCCGCTCGCAGCATAGCGGCAGATCGCGAGCAGTGCGATCAACACAAACGCCGTCGTCATCAGATCGAATCGCGCGTCGATCCACGCCACGGTCTCGGCCGATAGCCCCGTCAGCGCAAACAACAGCGCTCCCGCCAGGCTCGCCCGCCGCGACGCGCCCGCTTCGCGGCAGAGCAGGAAAGTCAAGCAGGCGCAAATCGCGTGCAATGCCACGCTGCTCACATGCCACCACAGCGGATCCGCACCCGCCCACAGATAGTTCAGCCAATAAAGGAAGAAGCCTACCGGCCGAAAAAACAACCCGCGCCCCGTCACTGGTTCGAACTGCTGCAGCGCGACGCGCCAGGTGAAGTGCGACGCGTCGCTGATGTGCGTGTAGTCGTCATAGAGGAACGGCGTCCTGAGAATCGGAGCGAAAGCCGCCGCGACTGCCACTACGATGATGAGCAGCGCCAACCGCAGCCCGTTTGGCGGCATTCTCTCCGGCGCGCCCCCGCGCAGCAACAGCGCCGCCAGAAAGCCCAGCGCGATGACCGCTTCGATGTTGAACAACGCATGTTGCGAGAAAGGCACGGTATGAGGTGTGGCGCACGCGCTCCATTGCGTGCCGCGTTCACACTCGTGTGAACGCTAAAATGAAATCTTATGACACAAGTCGCCTTGGGCGCGCTCGGACTCAAAGTGTCCCGCCTCGGTTTGGGATGCATGGGTATGTCCGATTTTTATGGCACAACCGACGAAGCCGAATCCATCGCCACTGTTCACCTCGCGCTCGACCGCGGAATCGATTTCCTCGATACCGCCGACATGTACGGCCCGTTCAAGAACGAGGTCCTGCTGGGCAAGGCGCTCCGAGGGCGCCGCGATAAGGTAGTTCTCGCCACCAAGTTCGGCAACCAGCGCACGCCCGACGGCAAATTCCTGGGCGTAAACGGCCGCCCGGAGTACGTCCGCGCTTGCTGCGAGGCCTCGCTCCAGCGCCTGAACGTGGATGTCATCGATCTCTATTATCAGCATCGCGTGGATCCGAATACGCCAATCGAAGACACTGTCGGCGCCATGGCCGAACTGGTGACGCAGGGCAAGGTGCGCTATCTCGGGCTTTCTGAAGCAGCTCCGGCCACCATCCGGCGCGCCCAGCGCGTGCATCCCATCACCGCGCTCCAGACCGAGTATTCGCTGTGGACGCGCGACCCGGAAGACGAAATCCTGGCCACCGTACGCGAGCTCGGCATCGGATTCGTCGCTTACAGCCCGCTCGGCCGCGGCTTTCTCACCGGCGAATTCAAGCGGCCCGAGGACATTCCTCATAACGACTTTCGCCGTCACCAGCCGCGCTTTCAGGGCGACAATTTCTACAAGAATCTCGACCTGGTTCGGCGCATCGAATCCATCGCAAAATCGAAACACGTCACGCCGGCCCAGATCGCTCTGGCCTGGGTGCTGGCGCAAGGCGAAGACATCGTGCCCATCTTCGGCGCCAAGAAGCGATCCCGGGTGGAAGAGAACTTGAAGGCCGCCGATGTCGTTCTCACTTCCGCGGAGCTCGCTGAAATCGATCGCCTGCTCCCCAAAGGCAGCACTGCGGGCACGCGTTATCCTGAACAGCACATGAGCGCCGTGAATCTCTGAGCCCGCCCATGCGAACCATTCGACGTGTTGCCGTCCTGGGAGCGGGAACTATGGGATCGCGCATCGCCGCGCATTTCGCCAACGCCGGCATTCCCGCGCTCCTACTGGATGTCCCGGACAGCCCGCATCGCAATGCGCGCGCCCTTCAGGGAATTCAGAATGCTCTGAAACAACGCCCTCCCGGCTTCTTTACCGACGCCCAGGCCGCGCTCCTCGAAGCCGGCAATTTCGACGACGACCTCGGCAAAATTTCCGCCTGCGATTGGATCATCGAGGCGATCGTCGAAAACCTGGATGCCAAGCGCGAGCTGTGGCGCAAAGTGGAGGCCGCGCGCAAACCCGGCACGATCCTGTCCACCAACACCAGTGGCATTCCGCTTTCCAAACTTTCAGAAGGTTTCTCGCCCGACTTCCGGCGCCATTTCCTGGGCACGCACTTTTTCAATCCGCCGCGCTATCTGCACCTGATGGAACTGATTCCCGGGCCGGAGACTGACGACGCAATTCTCGCCGACGTCGAACAGTTCGCTGATCGCCGCCTCGGCAAAGGCGTGGTGCGCACCAAGGACACTCCGAATTTCATCGCCAATCGCATCGGCAGCTTTCTCGGCGGCACCGTCGCCAAGACCATGGTCGAAGAGGATTTCAGCATTGAAGAGGTGGACGCGCTCACCGGCCCATTGATCGGCGTGCCCAACACCGCCAGTTTTCGCCTGCTGGATCTGGTGGGCCTGGACGTCTGGGCCTTCGTCGGAACAAATCTCTATGAGCTCGTTCCTGGCGATCCCTGGCGCGAGCGCTTCCTGCCGCTCGATTTCCAAAAGAAAATGATCGAGCGGAAATGGCTCGGCGACAAAACCGGCCAGGGCTTCTACAAGAAGGTCGGGAAGAACCGCGAAATCCACGCGCTGGATTGGAAGACGCTGGAATACGCCCCACTCCAGAAGCCGCGCTTCGCAGCGGTCGAAACCGCGCGCAACATGGAAGGTCTGGGCGAGCGCGTGCGCACGCTCTTCCGCTCCGACGACCGTGCCGGCCGGTTTTTGTGGAAGGTCTTGAGCGACCTGTTTTTGTATTGCGCCGAGATGATCCCGGAAATCTCCGATCGCATGGTCGAGATCGATCGCGCCATGCGCTGGGGCTACGGCCAGAAGCTCGGTCCATTCGAGTTGTGGGACGCCATCGGGTTCCTCGAAGTGGTCACGCGCCTCGAGATGGAGCGCCGCACGCTGCCTGCCAACGTCAAGGAGGCGCTGGCGCGCGGCGTCATTTCTCTCTACCGGCCGCCGGAGCCTTTGGGCCGCCTGTCGACTGAGTATTTCGACTTCCGATCCGCCAGCTTCCAGCCACTGGAACCCCGCCCCGGCATTTTAACCTTGCGCGACCGGAAGCGCACTCACGGCGTGGTCTTTGCGAACGCCGGTGCTTCGCTGGTAGATGTGGGCGACGGCGTGTTATGCGTCGAATTCCACAGCAAGCTGAATTCGCTCGGCGACGACAACATCGCGATGCTGCAGGCCGGACTGGAGGAAACCAATCGCAACTTTGAAGCCATGATCATCGCCAACGAAGGCGAATCGTTCAGCGTGGGCGCCAATCTGATGCTGATACTGCTCGCCGCTCAGGAAGGCGAATGGGACGACTTGAATCTCGCCATCCGGCGCTTCCAGCAAACGGTTATGGATTTGAAGTATGCGGCCAAGCCCGTGGTAGCCGCGCCCTTCTCCCGAACGCTCGCGGGCGGCTGCGAAATCGTGCTGCATGCGACGCGGGCCCAGGCCTCGGCCGAAACCTACATCGGCCTGGTCGAAGTCGGCGTCGGCCTCATCCCGGCCGGAGGTGGTTGCAAGGAGCTGTTGTTGCGTCTCAAGGACCCGCGCCGCGTCTTTGAGCTGATCGGCTACGCGAAAGTTTCCTCCAGCGCTGAAGACGCTCAAAAGCTCGGCCTGCTCCATCGCGCCGATTCAGTTTCGATGAATCCCGAGCGCCTGATCTTCGATGCCAAGGCCCTGGCTCTCTCGCTCGTTCCCAACTATTCGCCCGGCGCGCCGCGCAGCGATATTCAGGTCGGTGGCGAAAGCGCCTACGCCATGCTGAAGCTCGGCGCGTGGTCCGCGCGGCAGGGCCATTACATCAGCGATTACGATATGGTGGTCGCGGAAAAACTCGCGCACGTCTTGAGCGGAGGGCGCCTGTCGGGCGAACAGGCCGTTTCCGAGCAGTATTTGCTCGATCTGGAGCGCGAAGCGTTCTTGAGCCTGTGCGGCAACCCGAAGACGCAGGAGCGCATGCAGTATATGCTGAAGACGGGGAAACCGCTCCGCAATTAATCGCTATGGAAGCCGTGATTGTTGATTGCCTCAGAACGCCGGTGGGGAAAGCGCCCCGCGGAAGCCTGCGCACCACGCGGCCCGATGATATGGCGGCTCTCGTCATCCGGCGTCTTCTCGTAAAACATCCATCGATTCCGGCCCGTGAAATCGACGACGTGATCCTGGGCTGCGCCATGCCCGAAGCCGAATCCGGGATGAACATCGCCCGCATCGCGGCCTTGCGCGCCGGCCTGCCCGACATGGTGCCCGGCGTCACCATCAATCGCTTTTGTTCCTCGGGTCTCCAAGCCATCGCCATGGCAGCCGACCGCATTCGTTCCGGCGGCGCCGAGATCATTATCGCCGGCGGCGCCGAATCCCTCAGCATGATTCCCATGGCGGGCAATAAATTCGCGCCCAATCCCTGGATGGTGGATCACCTGCCGCAGATCTACATGGGCATGGGTCTGACCGCCGAACAGGTGCAGCGAAAATATTGCGTCACTCGCGAGGACGCCGATCAGTTCGCCTACCGCAGCCATCAGAACGCGCTGCGCGCCCAATCCGAAGGCCGGTTCGATGACGAAATCGTTCCGGTGCCCATCGAATCGACGACGCTCGAAAACGGCGCGCCGCAGCATCGCTCCGCGCTTTTTGCCAAGGACGAAGGCCCACGCGCGGATACCACGCTCGAAGCACTGGCGAAACTCAAACCCGTGTTCCAATCCGACGGCACCGTAACGGCCGGTAATTCCTCGCAAACCAGCGACGGAGCGGCCGCCGCCATCGTGATGTCCGATGCCAAGGCAGCCCAGCTTGGCGTGAAGCCCATGGCCCGTTTCGCGAGTTTTGCGGTCGCCGGCGTTCCGCCCGAAATCATGGGCATCGGCCCGGTGGTCGCGATTCCCAAAGCTCTCGCGCTCGCGGGCTTGAAGAAAGACGACATCGGCGTCATTGAATTGAATGAAGCGTTCGCCGTCCAGGCTCTGGCCGTGATTCGCAAAGCGGGCCTCGACCTGGAACGTGTGAACCCCAACGGCGGCGCCATCGCACTGGGCCATCCGCTGGGCTGCACGGGCGCAAAACTTACCGCCACCATCCTGCGCGAAATGCGGCGCAATCATTTGCGGTACGGCATGGTCACCATGTGCGTCGGCGGCGGGCAAGGCGCAGCGGGCATTTTCGAAAATTTGAACGGGGGAAATTCCAATGGCAACCTCGACTCTCTCTCTCACCAAACATAAGGGCGGTTCGTTTCTCATCGAGCCCACCACGCCCGAGGAGCTTTTCTCGCCGGAGGACTTCACCGACGAACATCGCGCCATCGCGCGCACCACGGAAGAATTTTTCGCCAAGGAAGTTGCGCCCAATATCGAAGCGATCCAGCACCAGGAGCCCGGCGTAGCCGTCGCGGTGCTGCGCAAAGCGGGCGCGCTCGGCCTCACGTCGGTTCACCTTCCCGAGAAATACGGCGGGATGGAAATGGATCTCACCTCCACCATGCTGGTGGCCGAAGGCATCGCCAAAGATGGCTCCTACGCGGCCTGGCACGGCGGACAAACCGGCATCGGCGCTCTCCCGTTGCTGCTCTTCGGAACCGAGGAGCAGAAACAGCGCTACCTTCCGCGCGTCGCCACAGCGGAGCTCGTGGCCGCTTACGCGCTCAGCGAGCCTCAGGCCGGATCGGATGCCCTGGCCGCCCGCACGCGCGCCGACTTGAGCCCCGATGGCAAGCATTACATCCTCAATGGCCAGAAGATGTGGATCACCAATGGCGGCGGAGCCGACCTGTATACCATATTCGCCAAAGTGGGCGGCGAAAAATTCACTGCGTTTCTGGTCGAACGCAAATTCCCCGGCTTCTCCACCGGCGCCGAGGAAAAGAAGATGGGGATCAAGGGCAGCTCCACCACGGCCCTCTATCTCGATAATGTGCCAGTGCCGGTCGAAAATGTCTTGGGCGAAATCGGCCGCGGCCACATCATCGCGTTCAACATTTTGAATATCGGGCGCTTGAAGCTCGGGCCCTTCGCCTGCGGCGGCGCCAAGGAAGTGCTGCGCATCTCGCTTGCCTACGCCAAGGAGCGCAAGGCCTTCGGCAAGTCCATCGCCGAGTTCGGCATGATCCAGCACAAGCTGGCCGAAATGGCGATTCGCATCTTCGCCACCGAATCGGCAACCTATCGCGTGGTTGGATTGATCGAAGGCCAGCTCGAAGGCTTTTCCTGGGACCAGCCTGACGCGGCGCAGAAGGAGCTCAAGGCCGTCGAGGAATTCGCGGCCGAGTGCTCCTACATCAAGATCTTCGCGTCTGAGATGCTCGATTACGTCACCGACGAAGGCGTCCAGATCCACGGCGGCTACGGCTACCATCAGGATTACGCCGTGGAGCGCGCCTATCGCGACTCGCGCATCAATCGGATCTTCGAAGGCACCAACGAAATCAACCGGCTGCTCGCCACCGGCATGCTGCTCAAGCGCGCGCAGCGCGGGCAGCTCGGGTTGGTAGAAGCCGTGATGAAGCTGCAGGCCGAGATCCTGGCCGGCCCCAGCGCCCCCGCCGGCACTGAAGACGCGCGCCTGGTCGAGAACGCCAAGAAAATCGCCCTGTTCGCGCTCGGCGTGGCGTTTCAAAAGTTCGGCGCCGCACTCGAAGAGCAGCAGGAGGTTGTGGCTTCCATCACCGATATCGCGATGAACGCGTTCGCCATGGAGTCGGTCTATCTGCGCGCGCAGAAGCTCGCGAAACTCCACAAGGGCGAAATCGCCGCCGACGCCTCGGCCGTATTTCTGCGCGAGGGCATGGAGATCGCCGAGAGTTCCGCGCGCAACGTGCTAGCCGCCAGCTCCGAGGGTGACGCGCTGCGGACCAATCTCGCCGTTCTCAAGCGCTTCACCAAGTTTGAGCCCGTGAATGCTATCGCTGCGCGCCGGCGGATCGCTGAGCGATTGCTCGCCGCCGGCCGATACATCGCCTAAGAGTGCGCTTGATCATCACGGTTGGGTTGCCCGGCTCGGGTAAATCGACTTATCTCGCAGGGCTGGGCGTCAACCCGATTTCGTCCGACGAAATCCGGCGTCTCATCGCCGACGATCCGCGCGACCAATCCATGAACGCGCGCATCTTTTCGGTGATTCGCTATTTGATTCGCCAGCGCATCGCCGCCGGCCGCCCCGTCACCTATGTAGACGCCACTCATCTGACGCCCTGGGAGCGCAAGCCGTACCGGGCGCTCGCACAGCGCTACGGTTGTACGCTCGAAGCTCTGTTTTTCGATGTTCCCGTGGAAGTCTGCATGGCCCGCAACCAGGCGCGCGACCGCGTGGTTCCCGAAGAAGCCATCCGCAAAATGGCGCGGCAAATGATCCCGCCGGCTCGCACCGAAGGCTTCGCAAAAATTACGAAGATCGCGCCCTGAGCTACTTACCCCGCCGGTCGCTCGACGGAGGAACAAGGCCCTTCAATCGAAGATAGACGGCCATGTACCCGTACATCTCCTGGTCGTGTCCCAGGTTGCCCCACAGCGCGCTCAGTTTTGTCTCCGGCCTGCCGAACACCTTCACCATTTGAGTCGCGCCGGCATCGGTAAAGCTATCGTAGGCGCCGTCGCAGTAATCGAAAGACGCCTTGAGCGCCGCAACGAGATCGGCCTTGGACGTCTTGCTCGCCGCGTCTCCCCGCTTCGACTCCCCCTTCACGGCCGAGCAGATCATCATCTGCGCATCGGCCACGTGCGCCACGCGCGAGGCGAAAGTGCCGGTCTCCGGCGTGGCCTTGAACGCATAATCGGCGTCCGACATCCGCTCGGCTTCGCCAACGAGCGCTCGCTTTTGCTGCTCATAATTCTGCTTCAGCTCGGTCGCGAGCGGATTCTCCTGCGCCCGCGCTCCGGCTACCAGCCCGAAAACGAAAAGGATCGAGAAATATCGCATGTTAACCTCGCGCTCCCTGACGCAGCGCCGCCAATGCCAGCCGCTCTTCGCCATGCGGGTCGTTCATCACCTTGCACTGATTGTCGAAAATCATCGTCGCGCGTTGATCGGTCTTGAACGCCGGCCAGTTCGGCAGGCCCTTATGATTCGGATTCCCGGTGCGCGCGAAAGCCGCCCACGCGCCGCTCATCTTCTCCTGCAGAGGATACCGGTCCGCGCCCGACCCGGTCATGGATTTCGCCTCATCCACGTTCTCCAGCACGAAGGGAATCTCGAGCGTATGAAACGCCTTCAATTTGCCGTCGTGGACCGGCGTCTTCCAGGTGAAGTAATACATATAGACCGGCGCCGGCTGCTCGGACTTGCGCTCGCCTTCCGTGATCACGCCCGACCGGAAACCGTCCGACGCGATGATCTGCGAAAGATCGATGTCGCTGGCTTTGGGCCGGCCCTTGCGATAAACCGCGATCAGCTGGTCCACTTGCGTGTCATCGGCCCGCGTAGCTTGCTTCACCGCGGCGTGCAGCTCGGTATCGTCGATCGGATCGAGCTTGGTGTTGGGGAAGAAATTCACCTCGAATTCCGTGGAACCAATCAGCAGCGGAACGTTGGCCGATATCTCGGGCGCCGTCGGATCGAACGGGCCCGACGGCAGCGTCTTGCCGTCCACCACAGGCGCCAGGCGCAGCCCGCGCGTCGCAAGCGTCGCCGCGATCAGCCGATCCATCGGAACCTGCTGCAGCTCGTCAGCGGTTTTTACGCCCAGCTTATCCATTAACATGCGTGCGGTCTTGGTCGCGTCCTCGGCCGAAACGCCTCTCAGGTTGGCGCCGCTCTGGACGATCGCGCGATGGAAAAGCCCCTGGGCGCTCGGCATCGCCAGCAGCGTGCTTACCTTGCCGGCGCCGCCCGATTGCCCGAAAATCGTCACGTTCCCCGGATCGCCGCCGAAATTAGCGATGTTGTCGCGCACCCATTCGAGCGCCGCCACCACGTCCAGAATCCCGACGTTGCTCGCGTTCGCATATTTGGCGCCGCCCATCTCGGGCAAATACAAAAATCCGAATGAATTCAGCCGGTGGTTCACCGTCACCGTCACCACGTCCTGCTTGCGCGCCATGTTCGCGCCGTCGTACATCGTGTAGCTGCCGTTGCCGCTGGTGAATCCGCCGCCGTGCAGCCACACCATCACCGGACGCTTGCGGGTGTCCAAGCCTG
>Ga0335074_10005701_pt1 | contig 17231 bp, 15 predicted proteins | sample Lox_Sample_23_FD_206715 | JGI IMG/M metagenome (GOLD analysis project Ga0335074, IMG submission 206715) | Soil microbial communities from Loxahatchee National Wildlife Refuge, Florida, United States - Lox_Sample_2.3 | ecosystem: Environmental > Terrestrial > Soil > Wetlands | place: USA... | reverse complement strand
AGCTGGCGCCGCACGGCAAGACGGCCATGTCCCCCGAGCTGGCGGCCAGGCAGCTGGCCCACGGCGCCTGGGGGATCACGGTGGCCAGCATCGGCCAGCTGCAGACGTACCGGGCGTTCGGCTTCGGCCGGCTGCTGCTGGCCAACGAGCTTACAGACGCCGCCGGCATCGCCTGGCTGGGCGCCGAGCTGGCCGCCGATCCCGGCTTCGAGGCGTACTGCTACGTCGACAGCCTGGACGGGGTGGCCATCCTGGATCGTGTGCTGCGCCAGCACCCGGCCGGGCGCCCGCTGCCGGTGCTGGTGGAAATCGGCCACGCCGGCGGGCGCACCGGCTGCCGCACCGACGCCGACGCGCTCGCGGTGGCCAGGGCGGCGCAGGCCACCGGCACGCTCGCGGTGGCCGGCGCGGCCGGGTACGAGGGCACCATTTCCGGCGGCAGCGAGGTGGCCGCGTTCTGCCGCCGACTCCGCGCCCTGGCCGACACGCTGGCCGACGGGACCAGCGAGCGCATAGTCACCGCGGGCGGCAGCGCGTGGTTCGACGTGGTCACCCGGGAGCTGACCTCGGGCGGCGCCACCCCGGTACGGGTCATTCTGCGCAGCGGCGCGTACCTCACCCACGATCACGGGTTCTACGGCACGGTCTCCCCGGCCGGGCGCGGCACGGCGGGCGCGCCCGCGCTGCGGCCCGCGCTGGAGCTGTGGGCCCAGGTGCTCTCGCGGCCCGAGCCGGGCCTGGCCCTGCTCGGCGCCGGCCGCCGCGACGTCGGCTTCGACAAGGACCTGCCGGTGCCGCTGCGGGTGGCCGGGTCAGCGCAGGGCACCGCGGGCTGGACCGTGACCGAGCTCAACGACCAGCACGCCTACCTGCGGCTGAACCCCGGCGCCGCGCTGGCGCCGGGCGACCTGGTGGGCCTGGGCATCTCGCACCCCTGCACCACGCTGGATAAGTGGCGCGCCCTGGTGGTGTGCGGCGACAACGGCGAAGTGGTCGATTTGGTCCACCTGTTTTTCTAAGCGCCCGGCAATTTCGTGATGTATCACGGCCGCTGGTACCACGTTCCGTTAGGTTAAAAATTGCTATTTCAGAACGGGCGGGCCGCGCACCGCCCAGGGGGGGTTGATCGGGCTTCCCCGGTACCTATGAGCGGAGCTAAATAATGCCGGATGAATCTGGATCTTTGGTGCAGCTGCCCGGAAGCGAACGTGCGTCGCTGCCGGACGTCACGGACGCCGCGCCGCTGGATTCCTCGGAGCGGGCCGAGGTCACGCTGGTGCTGCGGCGACGGACCTCGCTGCCCGAGGAGATCGTCACCGGGCCGACCGTGCTCAGCCTGGACGAGCTGGCCGGGTACGGCGCCGACCCAGCCGACGTGGACCTGGTCCGCACCGAGCTGGAACAGCGCGGGCTGGCGGTCACCGACGTCCAGGCGGTCACCCGCCGGGTCAAGGTGGCGGGCACCCTGGGCGACCTGTCCAGCGCGTTCGGCACCACGCTGCGGCAGGTCAGCAGCCCGGACCCGAGCGGGCGCGGCCGCGTCACCCACCGCTACCGCGAGGGGCCGCTGTTCGTCCCGGCCTTGCTGGCCGACGTGGTCACCGCGGTGCTCGGCCTGGACACCCGGCCGCAGGCCCAGCCGCACTTCCGGGTCCGGAGCGACGCGGCCGCGGCGGCCCAGAGCACCTCGTACAACCCGAACCAGGTGGCGGACATCTACGACTTCCCGGCCGATACCACCGGCACCGGGCAGACGGTCGCGATCATCGAGCTCGGCGGCGGCTTCACCACCAGCGACCTGGACGCGTACTTCAACGGGCTGGGCATCGCCGTCCCGTCGGTCAGCGCGGTCAGCGTGGACGGTGCGTCCAACAACCCCGGCGACACCAGCGGCGCCGACGGGGAGGTCAACCTGGACATCGACGTCATCGGCGCCATCGCGCCCGGCGCGGCGCAGGTGGTGTACTTCGCCCCGAACAACGGCGACCAGGGCTTCGTCGACGCGATCTCCGACGCGGCGCAGGCCAGCCCGGCGCCGATCGCGATCTCGATCAGCTGGGGACAGTCCGAGGACTCCTGGACCGCGCAGGGGCTGGCCGCGATGAATTCCGCGATGTCCGACGCGGCCGCGCTCGGCATCAGCGTGTGCGTGGCCGCGGGCGACAACGGGTCCTCCGACGGAGTGTCCGACGGCGAGGTGCACGTCGACTTCCCGGCGTCCAGCCCGTACGCGCTGGCCTGCGGCGGGACCACGCTGATCGCCGACCCGACCACCGATGTGATCAGCTCCGAGGTGGTCTGGAACGAGCTGGCCTCGAACGAGGGAGCGACCGGCGGCGGGGTCAGCGACCAGTTCGCGCTGCCCTCCTGGCAGGCCAGCGCCGGGGTCCCGGCCCGGGCCGCGTCGCAGCCGGGCAGCACCACGGCCAGCACGCCCGGTGCGGCCAGCGCCGCGGTGGGCAGTGCTGTCGGCGGCGAAGCCGAAGACGAGCATCACCGCAGGCACCACCCGTTCGGTGAGCGCCGGCGCAGGCACCACCAGACCGGGGGCGGCGGGACCGGCGGGTCCGGAGGGACTGGCGGGTCCGGAGGGTCCGGGGGGTCGTCCGACCCGGGCGGGCGCGGGGTGCCCGACGTGGCCGGCAACGCCGACCCGGTCACCGGGTACAACATCTACTACGGCGGCCAGCCCCAGGTGGTGGGCGGGACCAGCGCGGTCGCGCCGCTGTGGTCGGCGCTGATCGCGCGGCTCGCGCAGGCCACCGGCCAGCGGTTCGGGCTGATCCAGACGCTCCTGTACCCCGGCGTGTCACCGGGCACCGACGTGGCCGGCTTCCGCGACATCACCAGCGGCAACAACGGCGCCTACTCGGCCGGCCCGGGCTGGGACGCCTGCTCCGGCCTTGGCACCCCGGAGGGCATGGACCTGCTGAGCAGGCTGCAGAGCTCGTAACCCGCGGCGGCGAAGGGGGCCCGGCTCACTGGGCCCCCTTCTGCTTGACACCACCAAATGACTGACGCATACTTTTGACAGTAACTTTCATTTAATTGCTGCTGCCGAACGGATGTGAGTCTCATGGCGGACACCTCCGCCCGCAAGTGGTGGGCGCTGGTCGCTATCGCCGCGAGCGTGCTGGTGGTCGGGCTGGACCTGACCGTGCTCAACCTGGCCCTGCCCACGATCGCCACCGACCTGCACGCCTCAACCAGCGACCTGCAGTGGATCTCGGACGCGTACAGCCTGGTCCTGGCGGCCGGCATGCTGCCCGCAGGCATGCTCGGCGACCGGCTCGGGCGCAAGAAGGTCCTGCTCGTCAGCCTGGTGCTGTTCGGGGCCAGCTCGGCAGCGTGCGCCTACGCGGGCGGCGTGGGCGAGCTGATCGCGGCCCGGGCGGTGCTGGGCATCGGCGCCGCGGCCATCTTCCCGCTGTCCCTGTCGGTGATCCCGGTGCTGTTCGCGCCCGAGGAGCGGCAGAAGGCGATCGCGCTGATGGCCTCGGCGACCTTCATCAGCTTCCCGATCGGCCCGATCGTCGGCGGTTACCTGCTGGATCATTTCTGGTGGGGTTCGGTCTTCCTGATCAACGTGCCCGTGGTCGCGCTGGCCCTGATCGCCGTCGCGGTGCTGCTGCCGGAGTCGCGCAGCGAGCAGCGGCTGCGCATCGACGGGGGCGGCGTGCTCCTGTCCAGCGCCGGGCTGGTCGGGCTGACCTACGGGTTCATCCGGGCCGGGCAGGACGGCTGGACGGACGCGCTGGCGCTGGCCGCCATCTTCGCCGGGGTCGTGGTGCTGGGCGTGTTCGTGGCCTGGGAGCGCTGGCTGACCCAGCGGGCCGGGACCGGCGGGACCATCCGGCCGCTGATCGAGCTGCGGCTGTTCCGGTCGGCCGGCTTCACCTGGGGCACGGTGCTGGCCACGCTGGTCTCGTTCGCGATGTTCGGCATCTTCTTCGCGATGCCGCAGTACTTCCAGGAAGTGCAGGGCACCAACGCCATGGGCAGCGGGCTGCGGCTGCTGCCGCTGATCGGCGGCCTGGTCGTCGGCATGATCTCCAGCACCCGGCTGGCCTCGCCGCGCCCGCCTTCGGGCGCGCCGCTGGCCAGCGTGAAGGCACTGGTCGCGATCGGGTTCACAATCATGGCCGTGGCGCTCGGCTTCGGGGCCGGGACCAGCGCGGCGAGCGGGACCGGGTTCGCGGCGGCCTGGCTGGCGGCGTTCGGCGTGGGGCTGGGGCTGGCCATGCCGCAGACGATGAACGTCGCCCTGTCCGCGCTATCGGCCGAGCGCAGCGGCTCGGGCTCGGCGGTCATCTCCGCGATGCGGCAGGTCGGGGCGACCATCGGGGTGGCCGTGCTCGGCACCGTGCTCGTCTCGGTCTACAGCGACCACCTGCCTGGCTTCCCGGCCGCGGCCCGGAGCAGCGTGGTGGCGGGCGTCGCGTTCGCACGCGTGTCGCGGACCTCGACGCTGGCCTTGGACGCGGTCCGCACCGCGTTCGTCGACGGGATGGACACCATGCTGTGGGCGTGCGCGGGCATCGCGATCGCCAGCGCCATCCTGGCGCTCATCTTCCTGCCGCGCCGTCCCGAGGGCATCACGGGGGCCCCTCGGGGCGGCGCGGCTTCGCCCGTGACCGGTGAAAGCGGCACGGAGCGGGCAGAACTGGAGGTGTGACGGACATGCTCGAGGGCGGCTTGCGGGAGCGGAAGAAGGCCAGGACGCGTGCTTCGCTGCGGGAGCACGCGCTCCGGCTGTTCCGCGAGAAGGGCTATCAGGCCACCACCGTGGAGCAGATCGCCGCGGCCGCGGAGGTGTCGCCGAGCACGTTCTTCCGGTACTTCCCGACCAAGGAAGACCTGGTCCTGCAGGACGACATGGACACCCGGATGCTCGAGGCGCTGGAGCAGCAGCCGCCCGGGCTGAGCCCGATCGCTGCCGTCCGCGCCGCCACCCGGCAGGTGTTCGCCTCGTACACTCCCGCCGACCTGGACATCATCGCCGAGACCACCCGGCTCACCATGACCGTGCCGGAAGTCCGGGCCCGGGCGCTGGATGAGTTCGCCCGGACCATCGAGGTCTTCGCCGATGCCGTGGCCAAGCGAGCCCGGCGGCCAGCGACCGACCTCGCCGTCCGCACCGTCGCGGGCGCGATCATGGGCGTGGTCATGGCGATCACGCTGCCGTGGGAAGGCTGGTCGGAAGAGCGGAGTTTCGAGGACACGTTCGGGCGTATCGACGAGGGGCTCGCGCTACTGGAAGCCGGCCTGCCGCTCTGACCGCTCAGGCCCCGCCGGTCAGTGACCGCGCCTTGGCGGGGCCGACGACGAGATCGTGAAGGTCGCCGCCCACCTCGAGCCGGCCCGACTGCCCGAGCCCGCCGGCCTTCACCGGCTCGAATCCGGCCGTCCGGATCAACCGCCCCACCTCCTGGCCAGCACGATCGTCGTCGGTCGCGTAGAACAGCACCGCCGGCTCCGGTGACCGGTGGCCAGCGGACTCGAACAGATCGGCCGACATGCTCCCGAACGCCATGGCCAAGCGCGCCCCGGCCGGCAACCACCCGGCTACGACCTCGCCGGAGGATTGCCCGTCCGGCAGCAGACGGACGAGGTTGCCGTGGGCGTCGAGGCCGACCGGGTTGCTCGGAACGACCACGAGCCGGCCGGCTAGCGGGCCGGCGATCTCGTCTATGACGCCCTTGAGCGCGGTAAACCGCAGCGCGAGGATGACGGCATCGGCGCCCTGCAACGCGTCGCGGTTGCCGGCGGCGACGACCGCGGCATCACCGATCTGGGCCGCCAGCCTTCGTGCCGACGCCTGGTCGGCGCTCGAGAGGCGCAGGGTCTCGCCGCCCGAGGCGAGCTGGCGGGCGATGGCCGATCCGATCCCGCCCGTGCCGATGATCGCGGTGGTCATGACCGGAACCTTCTCAGCGTCACGGTACTAACCCAACCACAGCGACCAGTCTCCCTGCGGGTCGGTGGTCTGTCCCACCTCGATCAGGTAGCCGTCGGGATCGCGGATGTAGCAACGGATCTCGTACTGGTGCTGTTTCGGCGGGGTCAGGAATTGAGCACCCCGGGCGCTCCATTCGGCGTACACGGCCTGAATGTCTTTGACCCGGATATTGAGGAAGCTGCTGACCCGGTCGAGATCGCGCGGCGTCTCCAGGGTGACCTCGGGCTTGTCGTCGGTCGGGCCGCCGCCGACGTTGATGATGATCCAGCTGTTGGCGAGCGCGACGTAGGTCAGCCCGCCGGGACCGGAGAAGGCCAGCTTGCCGCCGAGTACTTCGGTGTAGAAGCGCCGCGAGCGCTCGACGTCGTCCGAGACGATGAAGTGGGCCAGTATAAGTCCTTCTGCTCCTGCTGCGGGCGGTGTGAGTTCGGCCATCCGGCACCTCCGATTGCGATGATCGGCTACTGCAACAACTATGGCGTGCCGGAGCGGCCGGTCGCGCCCGTGAAGGCCCTGGCCGGTTCCCTGGTTCGCCGGGACCGGGGGTTGGCCCAGGGTTTCACCCTGGCGCGACGCAGGGTGGTGCGGGGCGAACGTAGGTAGCAGGTACCTGCCCCGGAGAGGATCTCCATGCCTGACCCGTCGCGACCGCACCGCCAGCCACCGCCCCGCCGGCTGTTCGCCGTCGCCGTCGCGGCCGCCGTGGTGGGCTTCATCGTCACGCTTTCGTTCGGCTACGCCGATCACGCCCCCGCACCGCACGGCGTGCGGCTCGCCGTGGCAGCGCCGGCAGGCTTCGTGCCGGAGCTGACCACCGGGCTGGCGCGTGCGGCACCAGGCGGCTTCACCGTCGTGGCCGCGCCGTCCGCGCCCGCGGTAATCGACAGCGTTCGCTCGCAGTCGGCGGCAGGCGGCCTGGTCACCGGCGCCGCCGGACCCGTGACGATCGTGACGGCGGGCGCGGCGGGATTGAGCCAGCAGCAGGCGATCAAGGCGGCCCTCACCGCCGCGGCGACTGCGCTGCACCGTCAGGCCCGCTCCCTCGACGTCGCGCCACTGCCGGCCGGCGACCGCGCGGGCCTGGGCCCCTTCGTCTTCGAGCTCGGCCTGCTCCTGCCGAGCGTGATCGGGAGCATCGGCCTGTTCGTGCTGGGCAGACGGTTCCGGGTATGGTGGCGGGTCGCCGCCGCGGTCCTGTTCGCCCTGCTGGCCGCGTGCGGCGGCGTGCTCGCGCTCGATACGGTCTTCGGCGCCCTGACCGGCGCGAGCGCCGCGCTGATCGGCATCGGCTTCCTCGGCTCGTTCACGTTCGTGGCCTTCGCCATCACCTGCCAGGCGGTCACCGGGCTGCAGGGAACCGGCCTGGCTGTGCTCGCCCTGGTCTTCGTCGGGAACGCCGTGTCCGGCGGGACGGTGCCGTTCGCGTTCCTGCCCGATGGCTTCCGCCAGGTCGCGCCATGGCTCCCCAATGGCGCCATCGTGTCGGCCGCGCGCGACGTGATCTACCTCCCCGGCAGCGACCTGGGCCATCCGCTGCTCGTCCTGGGGATCTGGCTAGCCGGTTCGCTGGCCGTCCTGACCTGGGTAGACCTGCTGCAATGGGCCGAACGCCGCCGCGCACCCGGACGGCAGGCCGAGATCTACGCGACGTCGGGCACGGCCCACCTGCGGCAGCGGCTCGCACGCCAGCGGGCCGCGGCGCAGGATCCGGGGCGGCCCGTCGGGGTGGGGGAACCGGGGCCGGAGCGGTGAGCCAGGTTACGTTCAGTACTATCCGGCGGATCCGCCGGCGGCCAGGCGCATGAGGTCGGTGTCGAGGTCAACGGAGAGCTCTGTGCCGCCCGCACTGCCGTATTCGTGCTGGTAGCTCGACCAGGATTCGTCCCTGACCGCGCGGGCGAAGCCGCTTTGCATCAGCAGCACGAGTTCGAGCGCGGCCCGGTCGATGCGGGTGGACAGGGCCGGGTCGCTCCAGTCCTCGGGGGCGGCGAACAGGGAGGTGGGCACGGTCATCGTGCGCAGGTAGGCGAACATCGGGCGCATCGCCTCGTCGGCGACCAGGGCGTGCCGGGCGGTGCCGGCGGTCGCGGCGAGGACGACCGGCTTGGCGATGAGCAGGTCGTTGTCCAGGACTCCGAAGAAGGAGGTGAACAGGCCGCTGGGGCCGGCCTTGTAGACCGGGGCGGCCGCGATGATGCCGTCGGCCTCGCCGAGGACCGCGATCGCCTGCCGCAGCTTCGGCCTGATCAGCTGGGCGACCAGGGCGGTGGAGATGTCGGCGGCGAGTTCGCGCAACTCGATGACGCTGACCGTCACCGCGTTTTCGTGCCGGGCCGCGAGGGCGACGACGCGTTCGGCGGTGCGGTCGGCGAGGAGCCTGGTGGAGGAGGGGTCGCTGGTGCCGGCGCTGACCACCGCGAGCTTGAAGGTCTGCTGGTGCTGCGGGCTGTTCATGCGAGCGTGTCCTCGTTCTGGTGGGCTAGTTTCAGGCAGATCGTTTCCAGTTGCGTCAGCTCGCCGGGGCTCAGCCCGGCGGTCATGGCCCGGGCCACGCCGCGGGCGTGCTGGCGCCCGATCTGGCGCTGCACGGCGCGCCCGGCCTCGGTGAGCGACAGGCGGACGCCGCGCCCGTCGGCGGGGTCGGCGCAGCGCTCGACCAGGCCGCGCTCGGCCAGCCGGTCCGCCAGCCGGGACAGGGCCGGCTGGCTGAGCAGGACGTGCCGGTTCAGCTCGCGCAGGTTGATGGGGTCCGGGCACTTGGACAGGGTGTACAGCACGTCGTACTCACGCATCGACACCTCCGCCCAGATGTCCTCGGCGGCGAACTGCTTCATCAGCGTGGCGTGGGCGGACAGCAGCGCCTCCCACGCGTCGTTGGCGCGAGCGGGCGTCACAGGTCCTCGCCCTCGGCGGTGTCCTGGTAGGGGGACTCGCCCGCGGTGTTGTCGCCGCGGTTGGCGTTCGGGCGCGGCTGGCGGGCCGGCTGGTCGCCGTACTTGGCCCGGACCAGGCTGGCGTGGGTGGGGGCCTCGGGGGTCTCCGGGTCCTGCCGAGCGGCGATCTCCTTACGCAGCACCGGCACGACCTCCTCGCCGAGCAGGTCAAGCTGGTCCAGGACGGTCTTCAGCGGCAGGCCCGCGTGGTCCATCAGGAACAGCTGGCGCTGGTAGTCGCCGAAGTGCTCGCGGAAGGTCAGGGTCTTGTCGATGACCTCCTGCGGGCTGCCCACGGACAGCGGGGTCAGGTCGGCGAAGTCCTCCATCGACGGGCCGTGCCCGTAGACCGGCGCCTGGTCGAAGTACGGCCGGAACTCGCGGATGGCGTCCTGCGATCGCCGGGCGATGTAGGCTTGGCCGCCCAGGCCGACGACGGCCTGCTTCTCGGTGCCGTGGCCGTAGTGCGCGAAACGCTGCCGGTAGAACTGGATCAGCCGCATGTAGTGCTCCTTGGGCCAGAAGATGTTGTTGGCGAAGAAGCCGTCCCCGTAGTACGCGGCCTGCTCGGCGATCTCGGGGGTGCGGATCGAGCCGTGCCACACGAACGGCGGCACGTCGTCCAGGGGCCGCGGGATCGACGTGAAGCCCTGCAGCGGGGTGCGGAACTTCCCCTGCCAGTCCACGACGTCCTCGCGCCACAGCCGGTGCAGCAGGTTATAGTTCTCCAGGGCCAGCGGCAGGCTCTGCCGGATGTCCTGGCCGAACCACGGGTAGACCGGGGCGGTGTTGCCGCGGCCCAGCATCAGGTCCATCCGGCCCTTGCTCAGGTGCTGCAGCATCGCGTACTCCTCCGCGATGCGCACCGGGTCGTTCGTCGTGATCAGCGTCGTGCTCGTGGTGACGATCAGCTTCTTGGTGGTGGCCGCGATGTAGGCCAGCAAGGTGGTCGGCGCCGAGGAGAAGAACGGCGGGTTGTGGTGCTCGCCGATCGCGAACACGTCCAGCCCGGCCTCCTCGGTCTTCTGCGCGATCCGCACGATCGCGTCGATGCGCTCGGCCTCGCTGGGCGTCTCCCCCGACACCGGGTCCCGGGTGATGTCGCTCACCGAGAAGATCCCGAACTGCATGACGTGCCTCCACAAGCTAAGATATATGCGTTTGCATCTATCTCCAGCAACGGGAGGCGCCGGACTATTCCGCCGGGGTCACCACGGCCGCGGTGCGCGCGCTGACCCGGGCCGCATCCAGGACGGCCGCGGTCGCCACGGCGTCCCAGGGGTCCACCGGCACCGGCCGCTCGCCGCGGACCGCGGCCGCGAACGCGGGGTAGAACAGGTCCCAAGCGCCGCGTTCGGAGGGAACGGGCTCTCCGGCGTCGCCGCGCAGCAGGCGCCCCCAGCGCTCCGGTGGCACGGCGCCCCACTGGCCGCCCGCTGACGCGGGCGACCCGCCGCCGCGCAACACGGCCTCCTGGCCGTCGACGTCACCGATCACGTAGGCGCCCCGCGTCCCGGCGGCGCGGATCCGGGGACCGGGGGCGCCCTGCCACCAGCTGCCCCACAGGTGCGACTGCACGCCGCCGGTGTGCGTCAAGGCGACGAACACGTCATCGTCGAGCCCGGCGGGACCGGCCCGGTGATGGACCTCGGCGTACACGCCGCTGACCGGGCCGGCCAGCACCAGGGCCTGGTCGGCCAGGTGGCTGCCGAAGTCCAGCAGCGTGCCGCCGCCAGCCGCGTGCGGGCCGTGCTCGGGCCGGAACCGCTCGAACCGCGACTCGAAGACGGTCAGCGTGCCCAGCGCTCCCGTGCTCAGCAGCGCGCGCAGGGTCAGGAAGTCCGAATCCCACCGGCGGTTCTGGTACACGGTCAGAGGGACCTCGAGCTGCTCGGCGAGCTCGACGGTGGTGCGGGCCTGGGTCGCGTCCGGGGCGAACGGCTTGTCGCAGACGACGGCCAGGCCCAGGCGCAGGGCCTGCTGGGTCAGCGTGACGTGGGTGTCGGCGGGCGTGGAGATCGTCACCGCTTCGGCTCCCGCGCTGGCCAGCTCGGCCAGGTCGTCGAAGGCGGGAAGGCCATGATCCTCGGCGGCCTGGCGGCGGCGCTCGGGCGAGGTGGTGACCACGCCGAGGAACTCACAGTTCGCGGCGGAGGCGATCAGCGGCGCGTGGTAGTACCGGCCGCCCAGGCCGTAGCCGGCCAGGCCGATGCGGACGGGTGCGGGCACGACGGGGCTCCTTTACCGGTTCACCGGGGGCGATTGGCTAAGACGTTAGACGACCGGCGGCCAGCCCGTAGGCCGGGGAACGGTTTGCACGCGCAAACGTGCCGCTGACGGAGCGCACACGGCATAATGGGCCTACCAGGGGTGAGCCGGGAAGTCTGGTCGGCCATTGATGACGCTCGGGGAGCCGGCCATGTACCGCAACCCTTTTTCGGCGGCGATCGCGTCGCACTGGCGGCGCGAGGTGCTGCGTACCAGCTTGTGGTTCGTGCCGTCCCTGGAGGTCGTGGCGGCGATCGGGCTGTTCATCGGCACGCTGGCCGCGGACCGGGCCGCCTACCGCGGCGACTTCGGGCTCCCGGGCTGGGTGATCAGCGGCAGCGCGGACGCGGCGCGGCAGATCCTGACCACGATCGCCGCCGCGATCATCACCGTGGTCGGGGTGGTCTTCTCCATCATCCTGGTCACCCTGACGCTGGCCTCGACCCAGTTCGGGCCGCGGATGCTGCGGAACTTCATCCGGGACCGCGGCACGCAGTTGACGCTGGGCACGTTCGTGGCGACGTTCGTCTATTCGGTGCTGGTGCTGGCCGCGATCGGAACCGGATCGCACGGCGACTTCGTGCCGCACATCAGCGTGACCGTGACGCTCGGCCTGACCGTCATCGACCTGGCCGTGCTCATCTACTTCATCCACCACACCGCGATCTCCATCCAGCTGCCCCAGGTGATCGCGAGCATCGCCGCGGATCTGGCCGAGGCGATCCGGGAGCAGGGCGGCGAGCCGGAGCACCCGGGGCCGGAGAACGGCCCGGCCGCGGTCGAGCTGGTGAACCAGACCGAGACCGGCGGGGCCGTGCTGCTCGCCCCGGTCAGCGGGTACGTCCAGTTCATCAAGCATCAGAACCTGGTCCGGCTGGCCACCCGGGCCGGCGCCGTGATCAACCTGGAGCACCGGCCCGGGCACTTCATCGTGCGCGGGCACCGGCTCGCCACGGTCTGGCCGCCGGAGGCCGCGCCGCTGGTCCGGCAGGCCATGAGCCGCGCGCACATCATCGGCCCGCAACGGACGCTGACCCAGGACGTGTCGTTCGGCTTCGACCAGCTGGCCGAGATCGCGATCCGCGCCCTGTCCCCCGGGGGAAACGACCCCTTCACGGCGATGACCTGCATCGACTGGCTGGGCGAGAACCTGTGCAAGATCGTGGCCGGATGGCATCCGGCCCGGGTGCACCGGGACGCGCAGGGCTATATCCGGGTCATCACCGCCGAGCCGGCCTACGACCGGCTGGTGCAGCGCTCGTTCGAGAAGATCAGGCAGTCCAGCCTGGGCATGCCCGCGGTCATGATCCGCGAGCTGGAGGCACTGGCCCGGATCATGGCCGAGACGACCGGCGAGGGGCAGCGCCGGGTGCTGCTCGAGCAGGCGGCCATGATCGACCGGGCCAGCGAGCGGTCCGTGCCCGAGGCCGCCGACCGGGCCGACATCCGGCGGCGGTACGAGGCCATCTTGACCATGGAGTCGAAGCTGGCCGCGGCCGGACGGAGCGGGTAGCCGAGATTTATCGGGCGCGGTGTCGGAAACGGGCCCGGCTCGTCCGTGGAATGGGTGCGGGGATGCCATCGTGGCATTTCGCTTCGCAACATGGGAGGCAACGTGAAGTACGTGATCTTGCTGCTGAACACCGAGGCGGCAAAGAGCATGACCGAGGCCGAAGGCCAGGCGTGGTACGCCGAGATCGGCGCCTGGTACGAGAAGGGCGGCGGCGGGTCGGGCAAGCTCGTCGAGACCGGCAGTCAGCTCGCGCCACCGGAGACGGCCAAGACGGTCCGGGCCAGCGGCGTGACCGACGGCCCGTTCGTGGAGACCAAGGAGGCGCTCGGCGGGTACTCGGTGCTCGAGACCGACACCATCGAGGAGGCCGTCGAGATCGCGCAGACCTGGCCCGGAGTGGACCGGGGCTGGATGACGGTCGAGGTCAGGCCCGTCATCGAGATGTAGGGCCGTTGCGGGATCAGAACGACAGGCGGCGGGCGATCAGCTCGCGCTCGGCCGGGTTGCCGGCCAGCGCGAGCGCCCGCTCGCTGGCCGCACGGGCCTCGTCGTCGCGTCCCAGCCCGGTCAGCAGGCCGGCCCGCAGCGCGTGAAACAGCCGGTATCCGTCCAGCTCACCGGCGAGCGGCTCGATCTCGGCCAGGGCGGCCCGGGGGCCGTGTACGTAGCGCGTGGCCACGGCCCGGTTGAGCAGCACCACCGGCGACGGCGTCAGCTCCTGCAGCCGGCCGTAGAGCAGGCGGATCTGGTGCCAGTCGGTGTGCTCGTAGTCCGCGGCCTGCGCGTGCAGCGCGGCGATGGCCGCCTGGACCTGGTACGGCCCGGAGGCGCGCATCGCGATGGCGTGATCGAGCCGCCGGGTGGCCTCGGCGATCAGCGGCTGGTCCCAGCGGGTCCGGTCCTGGTCTTGAAGGCGGACCAGGCGGCCCCAGCCGTCGAACCGGGTCGCGGCCCGGGACTCGTGCAGGAGCATCAGCGCGAGCAGGCCCGCGACCTCCGGCTCGCGCGGCATCAGCTGATGCAGCAGCCGGGCCAGGGTCACCGCCTGGGCGGCGAGGTCCCGCCGGGCAGGCTGACGGCCGGCGCTGGCCAGGTATCCCTCGTTGAAGACGAGGTAGACGACGGCAAGCACCTCGGCCAGCCGTTCGGCCAGATGGTCGGGATCGGGGACGCGCAACCCGTGTTCGCCGACCGAGCGCAGGAGCCTGCGGGCCCGCAGCAGTCGCTGGGTCATGGCCGGCTCGGTAACCAGGAAGGCGGCGGCGATCTGGGCCGTGGTCAGGCCGCAGACGGCACGCAGGGTGAGCGCGATCTGGGACTCGCGCGGCAGCGCCGGGTGGCAGCAGGCGAAGATCATCCCGAGCAGCTCGTCTTCGGTGTCGGTACCGTCGGCCAGTTGCTCGGTCATGGTCGCCGCGAGCAGGGCGAGCTTCTCCTGGCCGACCCGGGCGCGGCGCAGCCGGTCGATGGCCTTGCGGCGGGCGGTGGTGGCCAGCCAGCCGCCGCAGTTGGCCGGGATCTCGCCGCCGCGCCAGTGCTCGATGGCCTCGATGAAGGCGTCCTGGACGGCGTCTTCGGCGAGCCCCACGTCGCCGAGCCGCGCGGCCAGCGCGGCCCTGATCCGGGTCGCCTCGGCGTGGTAGACCCGTTCGAGCGCAGCCGCGTCCATGCGGCCAGTCTCTCATGCCCGGCGGAGTCGTGCTAACTTTGTTCGAATCCAGCCACGTTGCTCGCGGTCGAGGAGACCTGGGTCAGGCGGATGCCCACGTCGACCGGGGTGGTCTCGACGTGGGCGCCGGTGCCCGTGCCGAGCTGGCCGTTCTGGTTTCCACCCCAGGCCCAGAGCCGGCCGGAGCTGTCGATCGCGTAGCACGAGTAGCCGCCCGAGTTGACCATCGTGAACGTCACGCCGGCCGGCGTACGGACCCGTACCGGGACGTGGCTGGGGGCGGTGCTGCCGTTGCCGAGCTGGCCCTTGGTGCCGTCGCCCCAGGCCCAGACCGAGCCGTCGGCCAGGATGGCGACGGTCTGGCCGTTTCCCGCGCCGCTGCCGCCCTGGGAGACCTGGCGCACCGCTTGGGGTAGCGCAACGCGCACCGGGATGTCGCTGTCGGCGATGCGGCCGTCGCCGAGCTGGCCGGCGGCGTTGTAGCCCCAGTCGTAATAGGCGCCGTTGGCCAGCAGGGCGCCCGAGCCCTCCCAGGAGGAGGTGAGCGCGGTGACTCGCACCGCAGGCGGCAGGCCGGTGACCCGGACCGGCGTCGAGCTGCTGGCCGTCGAGCCGTCCCCCAGCACGCCGTCCTGGCCGCTGCCGCACGCGTACACCCGGCCGCCGGAGTCGAACAGCGAATGCGTCCGGGCGCCGGTGGCCGCGGTCACGTCGCTCAGCGGGATCCGGCTCGGGCGGGGCTGCAGCAGGCCGGGCAGGCACAGGTCGCCGTCGGCGTTGAGGCCCCAGCCCCAGGCGTGCCCGTCCGAGTCGATGGCCAGGGCGCCGTCGAACGGCATCGGGTTCGGCAGCGCGACGATCCTGACCCCGGCCGGGAAGTCGACCTTCACCGCCCGGGTGGAATAGGCGCTCGTCGTGCCGTCACCGAGCTCGCCGTAGGTGCCCACGCCCCAGGCCCATACCGTGCCGGCCGAGGTGAGCGCGTAGCCGTCGGAGTTCGAGGTCGCGATCTGGGTGACCGTTCCGCTGATACCGGTGACCACGGTCGGCACGCCGCGCTCGAGCGAGGCGATCTTGCCGCGGTTCCCGACCACGCCGAACCGGTAGACGGCCGTGCCGGACGGGGTGCCGCTGGTGGCTAGGGTGCCGCTGGTGGCCGGGGCCGCGCTGGGGCCGGCGGTGGATGTAGCCGTGCTGCTGCAGCCGGCCAGCACCACGGCCGCCGCGAGCAGGAGCGCGGTCGCCGCGCCGCGCCGCCTCATCGTCCGTCCTCGGCGCGCAGGCCGGCGAACAGCCAGCTCAGGGCCTGGGCGAACACGTCGTTCGGCACCGCTTCGGGATCCAGCCGGCGCTGGCGCACGAGCCCGGTGAACAGCGCCACCATGACCATGGTCACCGTGCGCGGCGCGACGTCCCGGACCGCGCCGAAGCGTTCCAGGGCCTGCGCCACGACGGGCTCGAGCGCGTCCACCTGGTCGCTGAGGCCGGCCGCGATCACCTCCATCGCGGCCGGATGGCGCACGGCGTAGAGCCAGAACTCGGCCTGCAGCGGCGCGAACTCCCGGTCTCGGTCGGCGACCTGGACGAACAGCCTGCTGAGCGCGCCCAGCGGATCGGCCTCCTGGTCGAAGACCTGGGCCACGACCTCGGCCCGCCGCGCCGCCGCCCGGGACCGGCGGGTCGCGACGACCGCCATGAACAGCTGTTCCTTGCTGGCGAAGTTCGCGTACAGCGCGCCGGTCGAATAGCCCGCCGACTCGGCGATCTCCTCCAGCGACGCGCCGCCGAAGCCCTTGTCGGCGAAGGCCCGGGCCGCCGACTCGAGCAGGCGCTGGCGGGTCTGTTCCTTGGCCTCGGCGCGGCTCAGGCGCTGCCGCCGCTCGGCCGGTTCGCTTGTGTTCATGTCGGAAAGTCTATCTAAGTTGGATAATCTATCCAAATTTGATGCCCGATATGAAGCTGGAGCGGACCGGGGCGGGTCAGAGGCATGGCGCGAACGGGGATGAAGCCCGCCCCAGTAGTTGACCCGAGCATCATTTACCGGGTGGATCCGGGCTTCCGGGTGGAAAAGGTGCATCCGGGTACACCAGATCCTCCCGTAAGCCCGAATACTCCCCGGTTTTGGGACGGATGGGGCGCGAGATGCGCGACGGGCGAGAACGGCGGGTCAGGCGGGGGTCAGGCGAGGGTCAGGCGAGGGTCAGGCGGGGGGTCAGGCGCCGGAGAAGCGGGGCGGGCGCTTGGCGGCGAACGCTGCGACGCCCTCGGCGAAGTCGCCGGAGGCGGCCATCTCCCGCTGGATCCCGGCCTCGAACTCCAGCTGGGCGGGCATCTGCTCGTACAGCCACCGGTTCAGCTGGCGCTTGGTGCCCGCGTAGGACTGGGTGGCGCCCGCGGCGAGACGGTCCAGGAGGGCGTCGGCTTGCGCGGCGAATTCGTCGTCCGGCCAGACCCGGTTGATCAGCCCCCAATCCAGAGCGGTCCGGGCGTCGAGGCGCTCCCCCAGCATGGCCAGCTCCGCGGCACGGGTGAAGCCGACCCGGGACGGCACGAACAGCGACGAGCCGCCGTCCGGGACCAGGCCGATGTTGACGAATGCGAGCTGGAAGAACGCCGACTCGGCCGCGACCACCAGGTCGCAGGCCAGCGCGAGGGACAGCCCGATCCCGGCCGCGGGACCGTTGACGGCCGCGATGACCGGCTTGGGCATCAGCCGCAGGCCGGTGATGATCGGGTGGTACTGCTCGGTCAGCCTCTTATACACGAGCTCGGGGCCGCCGGTGGTCAGGTCGTCGGCGTCCTTGAGGTCGGCGCCGCTGGAGAAGGCCCGGCCGGCCCCGGTGACGGTAACGGCCCGGATCTCCGGGTTACCGGTGACCTCCTGGATAG
>Ga0335074_10005700_pt1 | contig 17234 bp, 12 predicted proteins | sample Lox_Sample_23_FD_206715 | JGI IMG/M metagenome (GOLD analysis project Ga0335074, IMG submission 206715) | Soil microbial communities from Loxahatchee National Wildlife Refuge, Florida, United States - Lox_Sample_2.3 | ecosystem: Environmental > Terrestrial > Soil > Wetlands | place: USA... | reverse complement strand
ACGGAACTTCACATGAGACCTCCTTTGCGGAGTTTCTCAGAGACCTTATAGGCGAACTGCCGTATTTCCGGGCCAATGCGCGTGACATCTGGATTGAGTCAATTACTCATGACACCCTACTTCGCGGTGTTGTCGTGGGTTTCGTTCGCGGGCAGGGCCAGCGAACCGTCGTTTTGACAGGCCATTTCGACACCGTTGGTGTGGATGACTATCAAGAGCTTGAGCCATGGGCTACAGAACCAGTTGAACTTGCTCCCAGAATTGTCCGCCGACTGGAAGCGACGGGCGAAGATCCACAGGCGCTTGACGATCTCAAATCGGGACGGTTCCTGCCAGGGCGAGGGTTGCTGGATATGAAGTCTGGCCTTGCAGCAGGTCTCGCGGTTTTGGAAGCCTTTTCGGAACAAGAGAACCGCCACGGCAATCTACTTTTCCTTGCGGTCCCTGATGAGGAAGACTCTTCCATTGGAATGCGGTTCGCGGCTTCGCTCTTGTCCCGCTTCGCGAAAGACCAAGGGATCAATCTATCGCTGGTAGTTAACCTGGACGCACTCGGCGACGAAGGTGACGGCAGCAAAGGGCAGGCCGTCGCATTGGGGGCGATCGGGAAGACTCTGTTGTCGGCTTATGTGATAGGTCAAGAAACCCACGCGTGCTATCCGTTCGATGGCTTATCCGCCTCATTGATCGCCGCGGAACTGGTTCGATTGATCGAGTGCTCGCCAGATTTCGCGGATCGTGCAGGTCCTCCTCCTTCGACATTGGCCATGCGGGATCTTAAAGGGGCATACAGTGTTACGACGCCGAGCAGAGCCTGGTGTTCCTGGAACATTATCTCTCATGGCCGAAAAGCGACGGACATTCTTGCACGAGTTACCGAAGATGCCCAGAATTCCATGGACGAATTGGTGCAACATTTGTCTTGTTCTGCAGAGCGCTTAGGTGCCGTGGATTCATTCAAACGATTTGAAAGAAAACAGATTACGATATTTACCTATGAATCTCTGCTCCGCCAAATAGAAACCCAACAACCGACCTTTCGTAGCAAGCTCGACAGGATCACTCGCGACATATCCGCGCAAACCGCTCTCGATCTTCCCACGCGTGCGCAGAAGATTCTGGAGCATGTATGGAGGGAAGGCGGACTGTCCGGACCTGCTGTGGTCTTCGGATTTGCATCGATGCCGTACCCGGCGACCAAGACTCTGAAAGAAATAAGTCCGTTGTTGTTTGATTGTGTTGTACAAGCAATGACCGAAGTGTCAAACCGCCATCGAGTCAGCATCCATCTCAGCGACAGGCTTGACGTTATTGCCGACACCAGTTTTCTTGGTCCCATCGATCTGGATGATCTCAATGCGGTTGCGGCCAATACTCCGATTTGGAGTTCGTCGATACGATGGGACACGGCGAAAGCGCCCACCCCCGGATTGCCGACGATCAATGCAGGGCCATGGGGCCGCGGCTACCACCGATGGCTCGAGCGGGTTCAGATTCGATACGCTTTTGAAGTGTTGCCTGACCTCCTTACTGCAATCTGCCATTCAGTACTGTGCGCAAACGAGAACGAACCGTGACCGAGACACCCAGACTTTATACCAAGCCGGAGTGGTCTCCAGAAACTGCGACTGAAGCCTTCGAGCTTATCGATCGCGCCGTGCTGGGAGTCTTCGTGTCCTGCACGCCGCGGGGACCGGCAGTTTCTCATCTGACCTTTTTACTTGACCGTACACGAGGAAAATACGGCACACTGGTCTCGCATCTTGCATGCGCCAATGAACATGCGGAATTCATACGAAACGGAACCAGAAGCGTCGCAATCTTCCGTGCCGAACACGGCTATATTTCATCGTCCTGGTATCCGTCGGAACCCGACCGTGACTCCGCGCCAACATGGAATTTTGCTGTTGTGCACTGCCACGGATGTCCGATTCCTATGACCAGTGAATTCACAGTCCGTCATCTACGGGAATTGGTTGACCACATGGAAAATGGCCGGGAAAATCGGTGGCAAATCAGAGAGCTGGGAACGGGTGGTATGAATCGCCGGTTGCCTCACATCCTCGGCTTTGAGATGCCCATCGAGCGCATCGAGGCGAAGTTCAAGATGGGTCAGGATGAGCGTCTGGGCGACACACGGGCGGCGATCGGCAAACTCCATGAGGGCAGCAATCGTAATCTATCGGATCTGATGCGGCGACATAATGAAAAACGCTAGTTCTGTTTTTAATGCAGCGCGGGCAACATGGCGTCGATGATATGTAGCGATGTTAACGCCCTTATCTAGTTACCTAGAACATGATCAAAGGAGTCACAGGTGGCCGTTGGTCACATTCCGCGGCCGTAATCGTTTGATTGTGTTCACCGTGGAAACGAGAGGAGTCGCGTATGATCACTCGCATTTAGCATGGCGCAACGCCGGCGGCAGTAGGGGATAAATATCTGAGGTTGTTGTAAGCTGTTGCGATTCCAGATTGCTGGTGCGGCGCCTGTCGTATTTGGGAACGTGAGGGGCCACCGTGAATTCCCGCACTGGACGCACGAAGTCTTTGCAGTGGTGGGCCTTGTCCGCGCCCAAGGTGATGCGACGTGAGCTACTCTCCTGCTTTCGCGCAACCATAAACAACGCGATAATGGGCTTATGAATGCTGCTTTGGATCCTGCGAACATTCTTGTGCGTCCGCTCTCGGTGAATGATGCTGCAGAGGCAGCCGAGTTGAGCGGCCAGCTTGGCTATTCTGTTTCGGCTACTGAACTTCAGCTTCGCATCGAAGCCATCGCGCGTTCCGCGGACCGGGTAGCATATGCGGCTCTCATGAATGCCCATTTTGTTGGCTGGATCGATGCGTCCGTCGAGCGACATCTTCAGAGCCCGGACTCGGTCGTAATCGGCGGGCTTGTAGTGCGTGACACTGTACGCGGCTGCGGCATTGGCAAGCGTCTCTGCTCGGAGATTGAGGATTGGGCACGAAGCCGACGCATCTCCGTGCTTCGCGTACGGTCTCAAGCTATCCGCGAGGATGCGCACCGGTTCTATTTGCGCGACGGATATCGCAAGATCAAGATATCGGTGGTCTTCGAGAAAATCGTGGACTGAAGCTGCGGCTTTCGGCCAGATCTGTAGCGGCGATCGCACGTCTCAAGCCGCGCTGTGGCAATGAATTTGATGTGGCCAAAGGTGACAACTAACTCGAGAATGCAGTTTGCCGTGGCTCCCCACTTGGACTATTTCAGATACGTTAAATTGAAGCGGTTTCTGTCTGGGCCAATTTGAATATCATCCTCAGCGTTCGCGCATCAACCGGCCGAGTTCGATGTCGGACCCCGCGAGGCACTTTAAGCAATTGACCGCGGTAATGTTCAAGCGATCCGCTCTCGAACTCTATGGAAAGCTGTACTTCTTTCGCCAGAAACGTCTCGTCGGAATTCTTTTTCCGAAAGGCTCTACATCGTAGCAGCGGATGTGCGGAATTTGGTTTCGCTTATTATTTGTTGCTTGGTGCAGGAGCGACAATCTCCGCTCCAGCCCCACGCAGAGCTTCTTGACGGTTCGCAAACGCTCGCATCTGAACAATCCTGCCATCACGAATGGTATAGACATCTGCAAGATCGATATTTTGCCACTCGCGGCTGCCTTGGGGCAGGACGTGTGCATGTACGAAAACCACAATGCGATTACCGGCTGAAATAAACCGCACCGGCTCGCTCGTTCCTTCGGCCAGAGAGGCACGCGACTGGCTCAGGTAACGTCTCGCTCCTTCGCGGCCATGGTAGGTCCCGCCTCCAGGAAACTCCGTCGGTTCGCTCCACTCGATATGCTCATCGAAAGGAACCACGGCCGCATCGATATCCCCGCGATTGAACGCAGCGTACGCCCCACGAAGAGCAGCGATTGTGCGTTCTAGCTCTTGGCTTTCCACGTCTCGCTCCTTACCCGCCCGGTTGCATCCGCTCAGAGAGAGGCAGGCAGCAACACAAAACATCGCGGTTAAGCGTTGGTTCATGATTTGAAAACTACCCTTCCGTTCAATCTTCGACGTTAATTGACTACCGTCGCAGTGTATTGCGAATTAGGTCCTTGCAGAATGTGGCCCATTTCAACGAGTTCCTATTCAATATCGGCCTCCATGTCAACGCGCCGACAAGCAAGGAGAAGCACTTACGGGGTAATGAGAATATTCAATTCGAGTAGGGAACTCGATTGAACCGGAGACTGCGCGAAGGCTTTTTGCAGCAAGGGGCTTGGATATTCTATCTAAGCCCCTTAACCAGATAAAGCTCGGAAAGAAGGCGAGTATAGCTATAAACGTAAGCTCGACCGTCAGAGCTGAAATGAACGAAGGAGATGCCATGAAGCCCTGCGACGTCAGCGGGAGTTATTTCGGTGAACAATTGTCTCTGCCCGGTCAGAATGTTCAAGCGATAAACCTTGAGGGGCGATTGTTTCCAATGGTATACATACAAAAATCGCGGATCTGAAGTCCATATGAAATGTTCGTCCGCTTCCAAGCCGGGTATCGGGTGTGGCTTTCCTCCATCCATGGGATACAACCAGCCTCCGCCACCACTCGGACCATTGCCGGCGATCATTTTGCCATCCGGAGAAATCTCGCAGAACGTAACTCCCTCGGGAGTTACGGGACGCGGTTTGCCGCCGTCCACATCCTGAACGAAACACTGAACCCCATGCCCAATTCGGTTCGCGGAGAAAACGACTTCCTTACCATCGGGCATCCACCACGCTCCGTACCAGTATTGCTTTATGTCGCCCGATGGCATTTGCTTTGCCGTGCCGGCCCCGGTCGGCAGCAGGAGAAGCCGGACATCGGAAATAATCGTGGACGCCCATTTTCCGTCGGGAGATAATTTTCCTGCCATCCCCTGGCCAATTGGAATCGGTGGCGACCCAAGCAAGTCTCGTATGGCAACGGTATAGGTTGGTCCGGACTCAACCCCCTGCTCATCAAAGAGTACTGTGTTGCCATCCGCGGAAATATCAGCGGGGACAGACCAATCCCGCCACGAGAGGTCACTCTCCTTGACTGCTCCTGGCGACAGAGCCATCATTCCGTTGCGTTCTTCATCGCGGGTTACAAGAACTCTGCCGTCGGAGGCGATGTCCTGCAGTGTGACTCCTCCGGGTGCGCGGAAGATCAGACGCTGATGACCCGACAGATCCACGGCGTAAATCTGACGTTCGCTTCCAGCTTGGGCAGCCGAGAACCAGATCTCTCTTCCATCGGCGGACCATGCCAACCCTTCGACACTTGCCCAGGTTGCAGACACAACTCTCTCGTGTCCTTCTAGGTCAACAATCGAGACGGCGCCCTTGTCGTCAGGGTAGATCGGGTGGTCGAGGAATGCGACTTGATTCCCTTGGGGAGAAACCCTCGGATGGCTGATCCAGCCGCTAGTTTCATATAGAACATGGCCAAGTGGAAATTCAAGACGTTGTTTGCCGCCTACATTGCGGACGGCTGCTAAGTTCGTTCCATCGCTGGACCAATCGGCCCAATCAGTATTTTCAGAGAGCTGGCGAGGAGATCCGCCTGTGAGTGGGACTTGGCCGAGAGTTCCAATAACTGCGAACAGGGAATGATAATTAACCGACTGCAGCACCGCCATTTCCCCCGAAGAGGAAACCGCAAGCAGCTGAGTTGCAGGCAATCCGAGGCTTCGCGCGCCAGGTATTTTGGGATCGGTAGAGAATATCTCGGTTGGCCCGCCATCCCAGGAGGCGGCATAGATCACGCTATGGCCATCAGGCGCAAACCTGGCTGAATACACTGTACCGCGGCTAAAAGTCAGTCGCTGGAAGTCCGGTGGCTGCCATTTAGCTGTTCGATGACCAAGAAAAACGCCTAGACCGACAAGGAATCCTGAAACCACGATTGCGAGAAATGTCAGGTGTGTGCCGTTAAATCTTGATTTCACTCTGCCGGACCCATTGCCATTGATCCCTGGTGGGCTCAGATGCGTAGCCACCGGAATTTCGTCCAGCGTGGCCACAAAGCGGTAACCACGGCGTGGCACAGTCTCAATGAATGAAGGACTCTCGGCTGAATCGCTGAGAGCGGCGCGGAGCTTGCCGACCGCTACATTCACTGCGTGATCGAAATTTCCAAAGCTTTCTTCCGGCCAGATACGGGATCGCAACTCCTCGCGAGTGACCAGTTCTCCCGGGTGTTCCAAAAGAATCTGCAGCACCTTGAAGGGTTGATCCTGCAGTTTGATGCGGCTTCCGGACTTGCGGATCACTCCCGAGGGGAGATCCGCCTCAAACGCTCCAAAGCGTATCGTATGGTTCCCGTTGTTCTCTGTGGCCTTCCCGTTGTTTTGAGAGTCCAGCATCTTTGATTCCATGAGCTAGTGACGCCGTAGGAGCCGATTGGCTTGCTGATTTCTCGGGAAATCAGAGTCTCCGCATGTCTCCGGCGTGTCTCCTATTGCGATATCAACTGAGGATGCAGAAGCGATCTGTTGTGAATTGAAGCCGTTAGCCTCGATCAAATATTGATTGGAACGTTGGGCGGTTTCGAGTGCTCCTTAAACCAATTTACTACGAGGAAGGGGGACCCACATGAAGTCTAGCAGATGGACGAAGGAGACTCTAGCCGGCGTCCGGTCCAACATTGCAGCAACACAAATCGAGGTAGAGGAGCCTACGAAAGGAGTGAGAATGCGCATTCTGAATGGCATTCTCACAAGGAGATCGACAATGCGATTGCAAAAACGGATAGCGATGCCGGCTGCTTGGATTCTGTCAATGTTGGCACTCGGCCTTGTGGCAAACGCCGCGCCACCCACTCCCACGGCCTCACCCGATCCGCGCGACAAGATGAATGTATGGGAGGGTCGTTGGAAGGAAATAGTGGAACGCCAGGAAACCCCTTACGGCCACGCCGCTACCATTCCGCTCCGCGTTACCTGCTCATGGTCGGCCGACCGAGGCTACATGGTCTGCGAGTACATAAGCGAAAAAACGGATGCAGATGAAGGCAAAGTGTCTGACCATCTCACAATCTTTACCTATGACGACAAAAGCGAAACGTACAAACATCTCGGAATCAGCAAAGACCATAAGACGCTCGAAGAACCGAACGTCATCATTGAGGGGAATCGCTGGCACTACACGTATCAGATTCCCGATGGCAAAGGGGGAAACTTTGACTTGCGGGACTCCTACGAGTTTGTGACGCCCGAGAAACGGATCACACGCATTGAGATCTCCTCGGACGGCGGACAGCACTGGACGCTGCTGTCAGAGGCTGTGGGAGTAAAAGTCAACTAGGTTTACGAACCAAATTCCCTGTGAAACTAGCGAGCAGCGCCTGGAATGAACGAATAGAAAGGAAAGGAAACGAGCATGAAAGTAATGGATTGGAAGGAAGCGACTTCAGCAGGTCTCATGTTGGTCGGAATTCTATTCCTATTCATCAGCGCTGCCGCTCAAGAGGAGTCTAAGGACCCCGCAGTGCACTTGGTAACCGCTTCCACGCCGCGCGAGCAGCAGATCGAACTGGCCTTGAGCGCGGCTCCAACCGAGGTATCGAGTAAGGCCACAGTTTATGTTTTGGGACCCAAGGGCGAAGAGAAAGCTCGCGAAGGCACAAACGGCTTCAGTTGTATCGTTTGGCGATCGTTCAAAGGGACAACGCAAACTTCTTCAGCACCAGCGTGCTTCGACGCAGAAGGCAGCCGGACTATTATGGTCGCCTACTTGCGCAGGGAGGAACTGCGGGCAGAGGGCAAGTCCGAAGAGGAGATCAAGGACGACATCGTGAAGGGATATGAGGATGGCCGCTTCAAAACACCCGGTCCGGGTTTCCTTTACATGATGTCGGACGAAAACTATGTCTACGATGACCTGTCCAAGACAAGCGGCTTCGTGCCTCCACACCTTATGTTCTATGCGCCTAATAAGACCCCGCAAGACGTGGGATATGAATCGGTATCGCCCGGCATGGTGCCTTATCTGACGAGGGGCAGCGGGATAGGAGCGGAATCATTGTTAGTAGTATTCGCGAAAAAGCCGTCCCAGGGTGACTCGACTGGCGACTCCCACAAGCACTAAAGGAAATCTCAGTGGAGATGTAAGGAACGCAGTTGAAAGTCGCGAACATGAAGTCCATGAGTCGGGTGGTGGTCAGCATCGGACGCAGATGTCGGAATCCGCAGGGCATGGCTCGTTAGCCTCGGGGGCTTGCCGGCTCACGAAACGGATGACGATAGCTTTTGTTTGGTAGGCAGCACGGCCACATAAATGACTATCAGTAGTTCGCAAAACGAAGAGGAGTGCAAACGATGCGATTGACGAATGGCGGAACCACATTAATCACTTGGCTTTTAGTCGCCGCATCCGTAGGGATGTTTGTCGCCCATTCCGCAAAGGCCGCACTTGGCTCGAACAACGATGGACCAACCAAAGAAAACGCACTCGATGCGGAAAAAGAACTCGCACAGGCACTGCGAACCAACGACGGCGACATGTTCTGTCGCTTAGTGGACCCAGACTGGGCAGTCGCCGATGGAAATGGCGGCTTCAATGACGATGCCGGAGCGAGAGACAGTATTTGCGCTGCGATGAAAGCAGGCACCTGGATTCGAAAAACCTACGAGCCGGACCTTGCGAATGCCCGAGTGCGCGTTTACGGCAACATTGCAACGGTAACTTTTAAACTCTCGGCCTCGGGCGTGGCAGATCACAAGGATTGGTCGGGCAAAGAGGTCCAGACTGACGTTTTTAAGTGGGAAGGTGACGGCTGGAAGTGTGTCCTGACCCACGAAGCCAATGTCCGAGGCACTGTGTTTGTCCAGGGCATCTTGGTCGAGTAAGGCCAAGGCCTATGGTCTCTTCCCCAAAGACAAGTCGAGACCCGGACGAACGCTTGACTCAAATTGAGAAGCTTGCACCGATGATTTGAAGCTCAATTCAATTTTGGAGGATTTTCATGAGGCCGTTTTGGTTCAAGATTGGGCAATACCGCGTGGCTGCCTTTTCAGGTCAGCCGTGGAATCGTTTGAGGTCCCTTACATTGTTTGTGTTGGTTGCTTTCGCCGCCTTGTGCTTCTGGGACGTGGTGGCCTCTGCACAGGTTGAAACCGGGCAGATCTCCGGCACGGTGATGGATCAAACCGGCGCCGCAGTGCCTGACGCATCCATTACCATCACGAATCTCGGTAACAATACAGTGCGTACCTCGGTCACTTCGTCGTCTGGCGCGTACGTGGTACTCGGCCTTGAGCCGGCCGTTTATCAGGTAACCGTGAGTTCCAACAACTTCAAATCATTTGTCGGCAAGGTCGAAGTAACCGTTGGAGGTAATGTGACCCTCGACGCCAAACTGTCTGTCAGCGTTACCACCACAGAGGTGCAAGTGGTTGGCGAGGGTGGCGTGCAAGTCAACACCCAGACCCAGGAGATGTCACAGGTCGTCGATAACCAGCAGCTTACCCAGCTTCCCAGTCTCACCCGCAATCCCTACGATTTCGTTGCCCTCGCCGGAAACGTCTCCGGGGGCGACAACAGCACGAACAGCGGCACCACCGCGATCGATCAAACGGGCAGCGGTCAGAATCAGGACAATCGTGGCGTTGGTTATTCCATCAACGGTCAGCGCGAATCCGGTACTGAAATTCTCCTCGACGGCGTGGAGAACATTTCCATATTCAGTCAGGCTATTGGCGAAGACGTTCCTCTCGATGCGACTCAGGAGTACAGCGTCATCACAAGCAATTATTCAGCAGAATACGGTCGCGCCTCGGGCGGCGTCATTAACCTCACCACGAAGGCCGGCACAAACAGCTTCCACGGATCCGCCTGGGAATACAATCGCCTCTCCGCTTACACTGCAAATACTTACGGCAACGACGCGGCCAATTCGGCGTTTCTAACTGGTGGCGGAACGGGGCCTCTGCCGGACCCGAAAGGCACTTACACGCGCAATCAATTCGGATACTCGGCCGGCGGTCCAATCAAGAAGGACAAGATCTTTGTATTTGAGAGCACGGAGTGGTCACGCGTGCGCAGCGCCGCTACCGAAAGCGAAGAGATCTTCGATCCAGCTTTCATCGCCTTGATGCCGTCGAACATTCAGGCCTATTACAAAACCTATGGCCAGACGACGCTCCCGTCAGCAGGAGTAGCCTCGACAGTAGGCCAGGTTGCGGCCACAGGCGTAAACATCGGGTCGGTCAACGGCACGACGCCTATTCCCTCATCGACGCCGATGTTTGACACCATCAACTTCAAAGCCCCTTTCGACGCTGGTGGCGGCATTCCTCAAAATACTTACTATCTCGATGGCCGCGTGGACTATAACCCGACCGGCAAAACCCAGATGTTCTTCCGCGGAGGTCGTGAATCCTCCAACCAGCTCCCCGGTTCTAACACCTACAGTGCCTATCCCCAGTACGACACCGGTACGACGTTCCTGAATCAGAGCTACCTCTACAACATCTCCCACCTCTTCACGCCCGGACTGTACCTTTCGGTGAAGGCCAGCTATACGCGCTATAACCAAAACACCTCTTTCGACCCGTCGCTGGTTGAAACTCCTAGCCTGATGTTTGTCACGCCCACTGACCCGAATACTGAATCACTCATTCAAATGCCGGGACTGGAAAACTCTAGCGAGCCGGGCTCGGGCGGTCTTCCTGTTGGCGGTCCGCAGAACACAATCCAGCTCGAACCCGATCTCTCCTGGACCAAAGGCAAACACTCAATGCGCTTCGGATTCCTCGAGACCTACATCCAATTGAATTACGCTTACGGCGCATATGCTCAGGCCGTCGAACAACTCGGCGCGGGATTCCAGGACAGCCTGAACGACATGATGAACACCGCTGGGAACCCCAACGGCGCTCCTCTAGTCGAATTCGAGACGCGGGTCGACCCCCAGGGCAAGCTTCCGTGCGCGGACGATCAGTCATACACAGATGGGAACTTTGACACGCTCACTCCTGCACAGGAAAGTTCCTCATGCGAAGTTCAGACACCACTCAGCACTGCCGATTATGCGCGCAGCTACCGCTATAAGGATTGGGCCGGGTATGCAGAGGATAGCTATAAAGTGACTCCGCAGTTGACCCTGAGTGCGGGTCTCCGGTATGAACATTACGGCGTGCAGCACAACAACCACCCAGGTCTAGACTCGAACTTCTACTTCGGCTCGGGCAGCGGCCTCGAAGCGCAGGTCCGGAGCGGACAAGTCGAGATCGCCGATAAGAGTGAAGCAGGCGGCTTCTGGAAATCCCGCTGGGGAACCTTTGCACCTCGCATTGGCTTTGCTCTAGATGTATTCGGCAACAGTCGCGACAGCATCCGCGGTGGCTATGGCATCAGCTACGAGCGTAACTTCGGCAACGTGACATATAACGCCAGCTTCAATCCTCCGGCTAGCGCAGTGCCCAGCGTGGCCTGTGCTCCAGAAAGCGCAAGCTGCATTGCTACAGCAACCAATGACGATCTTGGCCCCCTGGGTCAATCCATCGGGCCACAATACCTGCCTCCGGTGGAACTTCGTCACCTTGATCAGAACATCCAAGTGGCGCAGACGCAATTCTGGAGCCTCGCCATTCAACACCAACTAGCCCCCAACACATTAGTTGAGATTGCTTACGTCGGCGCCAAGGGAAGCCATCTTTACGATCTTGCTAATGTAAATCAGCAGGGTGCCGGCCAAGTGTATCTGGGTGATCCAAATTACATTGGCGCAACCTGCGTTGGTTCCGGCCTCTACAACATCAACACGTTTAACTCGCTGGTTGCCGGAGGGGAATCCAACACTGAAGCCGGTTTGAACGCCTCAGAGTGTCTCACCCGCCCCAATCCGCAATATACCAACGTCAACATGCGCGGCAGCGCGGCAGGCAGCTCCTATAACGGCCTCAACCTCAGGCTGCAGATGCAGAATCTTCATCGCACAGGTTTGAGCCTGACCGGAAATTACACATGGTCACACGCTCTCGATGAACTGAGCTCCACATTCGGTGACAGCCTTCAGGGAGGTTCCGGTTACATTGGTTCGCTCGGTTATACCTCGCTGGCCGATCCGGGTCTTGACTGGGGCAGCGCCGATTACGATGTTCGCCAGCGCCTGACGTTAGCCCCCATCTGGCAGACACCGTGGTTCAGGCAGGGAAAAGAAATCGAGCGTCAGTCTTTCGGAGGCTGGGCTCTCTCTGGCATTTACACGGCGCGCGGCGGGGTCCCGTTCTCAGTTTTCGATTACAGCGAGGACCAAACTTACTACACTGTGCCCCGCTTAGAACCTGCAACACCCTTCTATTCCGCGTCGGTCAACAAGAAGCCGCAAATGGTGGGCACCAACAATTTCAACGGCCTGAATATCCCGCTTCCCAAGGATTTCGTTCCGCTCAGCAGCACTCTGGGTATCTCCGACTTCGGGCCGTTTCCAGGCGACATGATGCGCCGCAACTCGATCCGCGGCCCGGGCGCATGGAACTTCGATGCATCGCTGCATAAGACCTTCCCTCTCACCGAGCGCGTGGGATTGGAGTTCGCCGCAGACGGCATCGATGTCCTGAATCACCACAATTTCTATGTAAACACCACAACCCTGGACTACGACGGCGCTACAACTACACCACTCAATGTTCAAGAACTAAGAGGTGGGCTTGGCACCTTAGCGACTGGTGGCAACCATGATGAACGCCGTTTCGGTCAATTCTCGCTTCGCGCAAGCTTCTAACGATTTCGTCCGCGGCCCCATCCGGGGCCGTGGGCGGAGGCCATTGACGCATACCGAAAGAAGACAAATGGACGCAGCCAAAGCAGCGGCGAACAGCGAAATTACGTGTACGCAAATCTGTACCCTTGAACACGACCTGACACGTGCTATCCAGAAGGGAGCGTGCAATGCCTGAGGAAACGTTCCCATTTTGATAGTACGTGCGGGAGCCGTAAGCGTGATAGAGCAGGCGAATACCAACGGAGTTAAAGAAGTGGCGAAGGACCTGTCAGCAATTGCACCCGTCATCTCTATCGACCGTCTTGATACGCTTCCGCTTCACCGCCAGATATGCGAAGGGTTCCGCACCGCAATTCTGCGCGGCAATTTGCAGCCCGGACAACAAGTACCTTCCAGCAGGCACCTGGCTGAAGATCTTGAAGTATCCCGTTTCCCGGTTCTCGACGCCTATGCACAGTTGCTTTCAGAGGGTTACTTCGAAAGTCGAGCCGGATCTGGAACCCTTGTTTCGGCTTCATTACGGGGGCACCTCCCACGCAATAGAAGATCACTGTCAACCACGGGAGAGTCCCGCTGCCCTTCCCTGCGTTCCTCGTTGTTGCCGCAATTCGAAAATGTTCCATGGCGACATGGCTGGGGGCCCTTCGGAGTCCACCAGACGGCGCTCGATCAGTTTCCTTTCGGACCGTGGTCGAAACTGCTGGCTGAACACGGTCGAAGACCACGTTTGCGCGCCATTCAACAGAACGACCCGATGGGGCTGGATCGCTTGCGAGACGCAATCTGCGCTTACCTGCGCACTGCGAGGGCTGTCGAGTGCGACCCGTCGCAGATCATGATCGTGTCGGGTTCGCAGCAGGCTCTTGAAATCACGGCGAGGGTGTTGCTGGATGCTGGCGACCCGGTGTGGATCGAAGAGCCCGGCTACCAGCTTGCACGATCAGTTCTGCAGGGGGCAGGCTGCAGAATTGTCCCGGTCCCGGTAGACGACGAAGGTATAGATGTGTCCGCAGGGGTTAATCTGCTGCCCAAAGCGCGTGCCGCGTTTATTACGCCGTCGCACCAATATCCCCTTGGCGTTACCATGAGCGCTTCTCGCCGGCTGCGTTTGCTCGATTGGGCTCGTGAGAATGGCGCATGGATTGTAGAGGACGACTATGACAGCGCATACCGTTACGACAATACTTCGGTTTCGTCCCTTCAGGGGATCGATTCGGACGCACGCGTGATTTACATCGGGACATTCAGCAGGGTTATTTTTCCGTCAGTAAGAGTGAGTTATATTGTTATCCCGCCCGATCTAATTGAAAGATTTATGGCGGTACGATTCTCGCTGGGAATCTTCCCCTCCTACTTATTCCAGGAAGTGCTGGCAGATTTTATCCGTGCCGGTCAATTTGCCCGGCATATTCGCCGTATGCGGACACTCTATAAGGAGCGCCGGACTGCTCTGGTGGAAAGCGTGCAGAACGTTTGCAACGATATGCTGGAGATCCACGGCGCGGGAGCCGGAATGCACCTGACGGTGACCCTCCCATCGGGATTCAACGACGCAAAAATTGCGAGTCAGGCAGCAAAGTTCGGCCTATGCCTATGCCCGCTCTCGCCCTGTTATATGAATAAGCCGCGCCATGGGTTCGTGCTTGGGTTTGCGGCCACCCCGGCAGAGCAGATGGCGTATGCGGTGCACCGGCTATGGAAGCTTCTGAAGAAATTACCCGGGGAGTCTTAGGTTGTATCGAGATATAGGGATGGGCGTAAGCGTTCGAAGTTCCCATCTTGACTGGAAGAGAGTGTCCAACAGGTGTCCGCTTATTTTTAAGCGGACACCTGTTGGGTGTGTCTAGACTAGTTTGTTTGTGCTTTATGAGTTAGATTTCTCTACGCAGAGGCGACGACATGCTTTGACCTGGAAGCTAATGATGGAAGGTTCCCGCCATTGCTCGTACGGTTGAATGTGACATTATTTTGGGGCAGGCTCTTCCTCTTCCGTCTATCTCATGGTCGCCAAGCGCACAAACCACTCGACGCCAAAAACTAAACTCTGAAAGAGAATCGAGATTGTTCTCTGAGATTTCGAAAGAAAGGAACGGTTGAATTCGTTCCCGGGAGGAGCGGATGTTTCAGACTGAGACTCGCGATCTATGTTTGGCCGAAGCTTCGGCTACCAAAGTCATTCTGCCATCAGTAAATTTTGTAGCTTCAGTTGAAGTCGAGGCCGACATTCGCCGAGTTCTCTATGCGGTCAGCATACCGGAGTATATAGAAGCATGGTTGAAAGTACCGGGAATAGACAGGGTCGAATTCCACCCTCTCAACAGATCGTTCGATAAATTCCAGATTGATCTGTATTCTTTTGATAGGTTTCAAGGGACGATCTACGCATCATGCTTTTTGTCGAAGCCAAACAAATTTACATTCCGTTGGCGAACGGACAGTACCGGAAATGGGGCAGAGTCAATCGTCGAAATCCAATTGTGCAAACGCCTGACGATGTGCGTTGTGAACCTCAGACATAGCGGCCTATGCGGATCAGAGGGAAGAGAGTGGCATTTCACGATGTGGCAGCGTTCCCTTGAGAGGCTCCGCCGCCTGGTGGAAGGTGGTTTGACCAGGCGCCTTATTCCCTGCGACTCAATTGTGAGATGAGCACTTTGGCCACAAAGTAGGTTTCAAGGTCCACCCGGGGGACTGAAGAGTAATCTCGCCCGAGGCTTCGCAAATCCGCGATCCAATGAGGATAACGGGCAAGGACACTGATTACTTCCAGGATCGAATTTCTAAGCCGGATTCGCTTGTCTCATTGTTCGCGACTGCAGGACTTCGATGGCCTCCAACGCCATAACTCATAAGGCAGTCACCGGGCTCGAATACAACGGCGATTCACTCAAGGACTCAGATTCTTAAAACAACCTCAGAGGCTCTTCGGAGAAGATATATGTTGCATCGGATTCGGCCTTCACAACGAGGTGATCAGTCTTTAGTGACGGACGTATAGCTTTGTATAGACGTGAAACGGAAATGCGTTCTAACCCACAAGACTGGGGAAGCGAGGGGAAGACTCAGCCGCAAACTAGCGATTGACTCTCGGTCCGCGATTGACGAGCCCGCATGAACCGGAGGCCAAGCTCGCAATTGTGGTTGAGACTGGCAAGTTGCTGGCGCACGATGTGAGCTATCTGCACATTTCGAAAAGAGGCCTGCCGGTTGCGCCCTGTGAATGCGCTTGACACAAAAAACGAAGTTTGGCACTATAGGTCGTATGCGACGTATCGTATGCGACGGAGTGTTGCAATGAGTTTCTCCATCGACACCGCAGTCGATATTTCCTGGTTCGTAGTAGGGCTGGTCTGGCTGCTGGGACTGATCGGCCAGAAACGGAAGGCCCGCACCGAGGCGGTTCGCAATCGGTTCTTTCACTGGGGGTTGTTCCTGCTGGGCTTCACGCTGATGGGCGCAAAATGGCTCAGCGAGGGGTGGCTAGGCATGCGTTTTGTGCCGGAAACCGCAGCAGTGCGCACAACCGGTTTGGCGCTGACCATAGTCGGCTGCCTGTTTGCGATCTGGGCGCGTCTGACTTTAGGCGGCAACTGGAGCGGGCGCGTGAGCCAGATGGCCGGCCACGAGTTGATCACCTCCGGCCCTTACGCCTTGTCGCGCCATCCCATTTACACCGGTATCGTGACGGGCTTGGCGGGCACCGCGCTGGTGGGCGGGGAATGGCGCCACCTGCTGGGTGCGGTCTTGATCCTGCTGGCGCTGCTGGTGAAGATGAACAACGAGGAGCGGCTGATGATGGAGGTCTTTCCCGAAACCTATCCGCGCTATCGGCAGCGCGTCAAGGCATTGATCCCGGGGTTATTGTGACGTGATAAGACAGTCAAGCGGGAGCGACTCTCGAGTGAACTCCAGCAGCGCGAGGGCGGCCGCGCGGCTGGAGCAGATTGAGCGGGATCTGAACGGCATTCGTCGCGCCATGCGCAAGCCGCTGGAGGCGTTGGAAGCGGCGGCAAATATGACACTGCCCCAGCGTACTGTGATGCAAGTAGTGGTGCGCGAACGGGGAATCAGTCTGAAGGATCTGAGCCGCCAGGTGAACCTGGCCCACTCGACAGTGAGCGGCATTGTGGACAGACTGGAGAAGCGCGGGATCGTCCAGCGCAGGCCGGACCCCGGGGATGGGCGGATGGCGCGCATCTATCCCACGTCTGCTGTCGATGCGTTCGTTCGCGAACGCATGCCGGCGTTGGCTCGGGGGCCGCTCGATACCGCACTGAGGCGGGCAACGGTGCGGGAACGCGAAGAAATCTCGCGGGCGCTCAAGCGGCTGCGGGTACTACTGGAAGACGTGTGAAGGCGGACTGCCAAGCGCGCGCCGATTCGAATTGGCGCTGTTATGTAGTGGAATGAGTAAGCGTGTCTTTCAGGCCGTCTGGTAAGTGATAGTCGGTTGTGGTGGAATGGGTGGTCGTGTCCACAAGTTTTCGAAGTGGACACGACTGGTTGTGTGGATGAGAGAGG
>Ga0335074_10005699_pt1 | contig 17237 bp, 11 predicted proteins | sample Lox_Sample_23_FD_206715 | JGI IMG/M metagenome (GOLD analysis project Ga0335074, IMG submission 206715) | Soil microbial communities from Loxahatchee National Wildlife Refuge, Florida, United States - Lox_Sample_2.3 | ecosystem: Environmental > Terrestrial > Soil > Wetlands | place: USA... | reverse complement strand
ATGCGAGGTTATCGTCTGATAATCGCGACGTAGAATTCGGGCGCGGTAGATGCCGTCCGGCACGTCGGTGAAGATGACCATACCCTTTTTGTCACTGAACGCGCTGGTGACGATCGGGCCGTCCAGCACCACGCGCGCCAGCTCGAGCGGGGCCTTGGTGCTCTGATCCGTCACGACGATCCGGATTTCGCCCGTATCGTCCTGCTGGGCAATGCCAACCACCGGCATCATAAAGGAGATGAGGGCGGCGGCGAGCACTGCCACGGTCAGGCGCTTCATGGTCGCAATGATTCTACTGGGGCAGACCTTGAGAAACGCTGGGGAGCGTTCTGCCGCATCGCGCGGCTCGCGTAGCATCTATAACGTGATCGTCACGGTCGTGCCGCGATGGGGTGCGCTCTCGATCCCGATCGAACCGCCGGCGCGTTCCACCGCTCGTTTGGCGATGGCCAAGCCGAGCCCGCTTCCGGTAATCTCGCCGCGTTGATCGCCGCGATAGAAGCGCTCGAAGGCGTGCAGCCGCTCGGATTCGGTCATTCCAGGGCCTTCGTCGCGAACGGTGATCGTCGTGTGGCCGTTGTTACGCACGGCGCGCAGGTGGATGGGCGCGTCGGGCGCATATTTGAGCGCGTTTTCGACGACGTTCCACAGCGCTTCACCGAGCTCGGTGCGATCTGCGACGAGCGATTGCGCCCCGTCGACGCTGTAGTCGATCTCGCGTGTTTCGTCCAGCCGGCGCGCGGCGTCGCACTGGCTGCGTAAGAGCTCGGCCACGTCGATCGTCTCGGCACGCGGCGGCGTCTCCGAATCAAGGCGCGCAAGTCGCATTAGCCGGTCGATCAGACCCCGCATGTGCTCCTTCTCGAGCGACATGGTTCCGAGAATCTGTCGAGCGATCGTCGGTTCGGCGATGGCGCCCCTGCGCAAAACGTCGATGTAGCCGCCGATCACGGTCAGCGGCGTGCGGAGTTCGTGTCCCGCATCGGCCACGAATTGCCGCATGCGCTCTTCCGTTTCGCGCCGCTCGCTCATCGCGCGCGCGACCCCGGCGGCGGCGTCGTTGTATGCTGCCGTCAGCAGCCCGATTTCGTCGTCGGTCGGTCCGACGAAGCGGCGTTGCGTAAAGTCGCCATGCGCGAGTGCCTGCAGCGATTGGATGAGATCGTTGATCGGCCGTAACGCTTGATGCGCGAAGTACCGGCCGATCAGCCATGAAATCACGATGGCGACGATCGAGACACCGAGCACGACCCACCAATACGATCCCAGTAAGAACAGCGGCAACGGCGACGCCAATGCGAAGATCACGTACCCCCCGTCGACCGCTGCCACGGGGCCGAAACTCGGCGGCGGCCCGGCGCGACCGCGGATCTGAACCCCATAGAAACGCGGGGGACCACCCGCACCTGCAGGCGGACCGCCGCGGGGCGGCGGCAGTGGCGCATTCACCCACCGCTCGAGGATCCGCGGGTGCAACCCCTTATCGCCGGCGAGGAACGCTCCGCGGTCGTTGTAGACTGCGACGCGCAGACCCGGACCGCTCAACGCATCCACGATCTGCGGGGCGGCCTTATTCAGCGCTACGCCGTTGGCTTCCAACCGATCGGCCAGCGCGCGCGCTTGTTCGTGGCGCGCCATGATAAAGTCCCCGCCGAAACGCCCAAGCTGCAGCACGAGCGCGATCGCGGAGGCCAAGATGACGACCACGATGGTCACGCCCAGCAACACCGCAAACATTGCGGAGAGCCGCGAGGCGATCGAAAGCTTCATGACCCGTTAATTTTGCTGCGAGAGGCCGTACCCTACACCGCGTACCGTGCGGATGAACGATCCCCGCTCGCCCGGACGGTCGATCTTGGCACGCAGATACGAGATGTACGTTTCGACGATGTTCGGGCCGCCCTCGAAGTCGTGGCCCCACACGATCTCCAGCAAGTGATCCTTGCTGAAGACGCGGCGCGGCTCGCGCATAAAGACCGAAAGCAGGTCGAACTCGCGCTGCGTGAGATCGACGCTCTCTTTACCCCGGGCAAGTTCGCGGGTTTGCGGATTGAGCGCAAGATCGCGCCAGCGCAACACGTTTTCCTCGACCAGCTGCGGACGGCGCAGTTTGGCTTGCAAGCGCGCAATCAGCTCTTCGAAGACGAACGGCTTGACGAGGTAATCGTCGGCGCCCGCCGACAGACTCGCAACTTTGTCGTCGGTGCCGCCCTTGGCGGTCAGCATCACGATCGGCGCCTGCGTAATTTCGCGCAACCGCGGCAGCAGCGCGATGCCGTCGATCTTCGGCATCATGATGTCGAGCACGATGACCTCCGGATCGAAGCGCCGCACGAGATCCAGGGCGGCTATGCCGTCGGCGGCGGACTGTACGTCGTAACCCTCACGGGAGAGCCCGAGCTCGAGCATTTCACGAACCATGCGGTCGTCGTCCACGACGGCGACGCGCGCGTGTGTAGCGGTGGCCATTTCTAGCGCTGATCCTGCCGAAGAGGCCTGAGAACCCTCTGAGCTAGGCGGCGCGCAGCGGGGTCGGCCAGCGGGAATAGCGTTGTCCGCTGATCAGCGCGGCGGCCCGGATGCTCTCGAGCGGATGGGCGACCAGCGTGACGCCGTGATCCGCAAGCGCCGCCGTCAGGGCTTCGTCGGGCAGCCAGCGCGCGAAGAGATGGACCTCGGACGTCTGCGACGCCCGCGCCACCATCGCAACGACCTCCGCCACCGTGCACGAGCCGCGAGCGACCAGCGGATCGACGAGCTCGCGCTTGACCCGCGCCCCGTTCCAGCCGGCGGCCACGACGACCAGTTGGGTCAGGTCGTCGAGGCTCCCCGCTTCGAAATCGACGAGTGCGGCTCGAACGGTTGCGGCGATGGCAGCGTCGGTTTGCGCGTGGAGCGTCGCTCCGGCGATGCTCGCCGTAGGACCCGCGGTCAGAATCGCTCCGGACCCGATGACGTACTCGATCATGGCTGCATCATGACGCAGCGCAGTGCCACCTGTGTGGCTCTGCCGATTCGCGGTCACGTGAAAAGGGCGCCGCTTTCGCGGCGCCCTTTTGCCCACCACCCGGCAAGCGTTTCCCTCCGCGCGGAGGACACCCTACGCGGAGGAAAGGTTGGTATGCGGATGCGGGACGACCGCAACGCGACGGGCGAACATCCCAAGCATCGCGTCCACGATCTCCGCGTCCCACTGCGACCCGCGCCCGTCGGCGAGAATCTGCAGCGCCTGACGCGGGGCGATCGCCTGACGATACGGACGCTCGCTGATCATGGCGTGAAACGCGTCTGCGACCGCGACGACCCGCGCCTCGAACGGAATCGCCGTGCCGTAGATCCCGTCGGGATACCCGGCGCCGTCGAAGCGCTCGTGATGCGCGCGGACGACGATCGCACACCGGGCCAGCGACGGAATCTGGTTCAGGATACGAGCTCCTGCCGCTGCGTGATCGCGCATGACGTCCCACTCCTCCAGCGCCAACGGCGCCGGTTTGAGCAGCACGTGCTCGGGTGTCGCGATCTTGCCGATGTCGTGCAACAGCGCGCACAGCGCGATGAACTCCGTTGCTTCCGGGCTGCAATCCATCGCCGTCGCAAGACGACGAGCCCACTCCGCGGTGGCTTTCGAATGGCAACACGTGCCGTAGTCGCGCTCTGCAAGCATCGCCAGGAGCGCGGTCGTCGCCTCGGATCCGGGGAGGTCGCTGCGCTCTTCACCGTCGATCCCCAGGGCGGCTCGTTCGATTTCGCCTGCAAGCACGTCGAGAAATGCGAGCAGCCGGCGCTGATCGGTTTCAAAGGCGCCGGCTGCAAGGGCGATCGTGTGCGTCGCGGCACCGGTGAGATCGACCACCGCAGCGCGGCCATAGCGGACCACTTCCCGCTCGGCCCAGGTGGAAAGTCCGACCGGCTTTGCAAGGGTCAGCGACAAACACAAACGATCGAGCAGCACTTCGAGCGTCTGCGCGATCTGCGAACTCCCTGAAAGCGACGGCAGGGTCACGTGGTCGGCCGCGGTCCGGGCCAGCTCGGGGATGCATTGCCCCAGGCTCGCGCCAAGCGCGGTTAGCGTGCGTACTGCAGACATGGGAATACAGCGGGTCGAGAAGGTTAGCTCGCGCTAATTCCCCGTCGGCGGCATGTCGGCAGCAACGAGAAGGGCGGCAACGACGACAACAAGGGTCAGCATCTAAGTGAACGAGCCTCCGAGCAGGTGCAACGTTGCTCCAACCATACGTCCCAGACGGGGCCGAAAGCCCTACTGAAATTTAAGTAGAGCCGTTCCAAGCAACTGCTACCCGTCGCCGAGCAGGCCGACGCGGCGAGCCGCCGCGATGGCCTCGGCTCGGCCATGACACCCGAATTTGTCGATGACGTTCTGGATGTGGGTCTGAACGGTGTAGACGGATCGGCCCGTTTCAGCCGCGATCTGCTTGGGTGTCATGCCGGCGGCAAGATCGCGAATGACGCGCAGTTCCTGCGGCGTCAAGAGCACCGTGGTCGGGGGTTCGTGCCCAGCCTCGAGGTGCTTGGCGACGCGCTCCAAGTATCGCGCATACCCCCCGAAGCCGAACTCGCGGATCGCTTCGATCACCCCGTCTGCGTCGTCGGCCACGTACGACGGGCTTTTGGCGGCGCGAGCAAAGTCTTCAACGGCCAAACGCATGCTCTCGACGGCCCGGTGCGATCGCGTCTCACGCTTGAGCAGACGAGCCGCCGAGGTATGACGGCCCGAGACGACTTCGGCGAGTACGAGCATCAACAACGCAAAATCGAAGATGACCGAACCAAAAAGTTGGGTCGGTTTTTCCGTCTCGTCGATGAACCTCAGCGTCTCGGCGACCACGCTGCCGCTCTCCTTCGTCCGGCCGTCCAAGGCGAGTACGAGCGCGTAGGCGGCGCGAACCGAGGCCCGGTCCGGAGCGTGCGCCTGACGATCGAGAATGCTTCCGAAGAGACGGTGCGAGTCCGCGTAGCGCCCTGCCCACGCATGGCGGTGCGCTTGACTCGAGGCGAGATACGTGCCGAGCACGATCGAGTCCCGACCCGATAGTTCGGTGAGCTGCTTCTCGATCTGCGCCGCGCGCTCGGCGTTCCCGCGACGCGTCTCCAAGCTCAACATCGAGATGAGCGCGTTTTGCAGGTCGGAATAATCGCCGGCGCGCGTCGCTGCGTTTGCCGCCTGTTGCGCGAACCACAGACTCTGCGCTGAGTCGTTCTCCACGAAAACGGCGAAGTTCGCGAGGTTTCTGAGCGCGCGCGATGCGATGCTCCACAGTGCACTGCCCGACGCAAGTTCCGCGGCTTCCGACCAGTTACGGCGCGCGTCTTGCGCATCGCCCAGCGCGTCGTACACGTTACCGATGCGAAAAACAATGCGAGCCAACGACTCGTCCTGGTCGACGCCCTCGATCCCGGTGAGCGCGGAAGCGAGGAGTTTGCGCGCTTGCATTTCGTCGCCGGCGCCCGCGTACCACGTTGCCAAAAGCGCTTGCGCTTCGGCACGAGGGGGCGCAGCCAACGCGGGCTCGTCAAGCAAGCCGGCCAATAATTCTTGGGGGCTCGCCTTGCGATTCAAACGGTGAACGGCTAGCCGCAGCGTAAGCGCGACGCGTAACTCAGCGGATTCGATCGAGCGCATCGAGCGCGAGATCTTGCGATCGCCTTCGTCGTAACGGCCGCGCGCCAGATCGAGCAAACCCCGCAACCCCAGCACCACCGCGTGCTTTTCGAAACCATCACCGAGCGGCGCAGCCGTCAACGTTTCCAACTCCTCCGCAAAGCCGCTGTCCAGCAGCCGCACGCCGTATTGTCCGAGCAGTCGCAACGCATCGCCGGAGGATCCCGAGTCCACGTACAAACGGAGCGCCGGCGCGATGCGCCCCGTGTTCTCGAGAATCTGACCCAACTGGGTGAGACGCTGGCGCTGAAGCCCGCTGCCGCGCAGCTCCACCTGATGGCGCGCGAAATCGCGGAAGAGGTCGTGGAGGCGATATCGCCCGGGCTCCGTCTCATGGATGAACGCGACGCGGGCACGAAGATCTTCCATCAAGGCATTCGCGCCGTCGAATCCGGCCGCCACCATGACGTCGAGATCGATCTCGGCCAGCAGAGCGGCGGTCTCGATGAACCGTTGTTCCTCGTCGCTCAGCGACTGATAGACTTGCTCGGCGAGATAGCGATAGATCATCTCGCGGGTCATCGAGGAGATGTGGCGCAAATCGACCGAGCGCGTCGACGAGCGCAACGCAAACGTCATTGCGGTCGCCCAACCCTCGGTGAGCTGCAGGAGCTCCACGAGCTCCTCTTCGCGTACACCCAGCCGGAAGGCATGCGCGGCATCCTTGGCTTCTTCGATCGAGAACTTCAAGTCGTGCTCGTCGATCGCAAGATCGCTCTCGCCGTACGCAAGCCACGTTCCGATCGGCAATCCGCTCGTCGCGCGCGAAGCGACGATCCACTGAACGCGTCCCTTGGTGCGATCGATGAGCGACGTGAGAAAGCGAGCAACCTCTCGGTCGGCCTGTGCAACATGCAAGTCATCGATCGCGATAACGCCGCGATACGATCGCAGGTGCGAGTGCATCCAGAGAGCGAGATCGCTTCCGGGGGAGGCCGAACCGGCATTTTTTTCGTGGGCGCCGGCGAGCGTCGTGCGCGCATCGGGCGCAATCTCCGCTAGCGCGTCGGCGAACCCGCGCAGAAAGCCGAGCAGACCGGCATGCTCGGGCAGCACGTCGTAGCGGACGTGCGGTTCGGCGAGCGTGTCGAGGTACTGGCGCAGGGCGACGGACTTGCCGTAGCCGGCCGGCGCAACGATCAGCACGACACGTTGCATCGCCGCCGCGGCGATGCGGTCGATCACGCGCCGGCGAACGATTGGAACGAAGACCCCGCCCGTCTCGATCTTTCCGTCGGGGCGAACCGGCCGTATCATCTGCTCCTAAACCGAGCCCTCGAGAGAGGGCTCGTACTCTTCCTCGCCCTCATAATACCCTAGGAGCAGCTCCTCGACATAGAGTAGCCGCAAATCGCGATCGAGCTGTGAATACGCCGCCGCGTTTTCGGCACGAAATTGATCCCAATCGGCTTTGGAATTCCAAACGTCCATGCACACGTAGAGTCCGGCCTCGTTCTTGTGCCGGAACAACCGTGTCCGCCGATAGCCCGGATGCCGCGAAAACAGCGCCGCCCACGGTCCGCTGCGGCCATAGGCATGTTCGAACGCGCGGGCCTGCGCAAGATGGACGCGATACTGGTAGAGCACTTCGATCATCGCTGTACTTCGAACTTTGCGGGCCGGGGCACGTCCCCTTTGCCGATCGTGCGGCTGACGTCGAAAGCGATCAGTTCACCAAGGGCGTCCAACCGCGCAGCGAGCCAGGCGTGCTGTGCCGGGCAGGTGATCTCCCCCAGCTCGAGCACCAGCGCGCCGTCGTGCGCGTCGACTTGGCGAAAGCCGTAATAATCGCGCAGGCCGATGCTGAAATCGTCGGGCATGAAGCGGAACGGAAAGAGCGGTTCGTAGAGCGCGCGCCACAGCCGCGCCGCGCGCGCACCGGCGCCGTTGTGATAACCGATCGACGCACCGCTCGTGCACCGCGGCGACGCGCCGTCGAAGTGAATGAAGATCGCCATCGAAACGGCGTACCGGCCGCCGAAATCGGCCGGCTCGCGGATCACGCGCAAGCCGTGAGCGCGCAGCACGCGCGTCGCTTCGTCGGCCACGATCGGCGTCCACTGACGCTCGCCTCGCGCGCCGAGGTTGCAGGCGCGATGCGGAAAACGCGCGCACGATGCCGGGCGCCCTTCATGACCGGCCGAGATCAAAACGTCGGCGTGTATCCAGGCAGCCAGCAGCACAGGCAACATCACGAACCTCCAAGGAGCGCCGCCAGCGACGCCGATGGCTCGACTTGTAATTCGTTTCGCAGCGCATCGCGATACTGACGATAGTTGCGTAGCGCCGCCGCGCGATCGCCGGCAGCGAGATGCGCGCGAATCGCGACTTCGCGCGCCAGTTCGTCGCACGGATCTTGTTCGATGACGTCGTCGACAAAGGTCAGCGCGGCGTCGGGGTCGCCGCACTCGAGTGCATCCGCGGCGAGGCGATGCGCGATCGAGGTCCGCAATTCGTCCAACCGCCGGATGGCGGGTTCGAGCCACTCCCACCGCTCGAGTGCGGCCGAGCGGTCGGCGCGCAGACGATCCCAGGCGCGACGCAGCGCTGCACGGTCGCCTTCGCGCAAGCGATCGTGCGAGCGCAGCACGATCGCCGCCCGTTCGATCTCCCACACGTCCACGAACGCGTCCGCGTGTAAGCGATACCCGTCGGCGTCGCGCTCGATGAGATCGTCACGCTCCAAGTGCGAACGCAAGCGGTGCAAACACACGCTGACCGCATTGCGCGAGGCAAACTCGTCGAGATCCGGCCACAGCATGGCCGCCAGTCGCGCTCGCGTCGTCGCTTCGCGGCGTTGCGCGAGCGCAGCAAGCAGTTCGAGCTCCCGGCCCGAGATTCGCACCAGCGCACCGTCCACGCGTACGCGCCCCGCGAGCAGTTCGATCGCGACCGGCGCTGCCTCGCTTCGATCGCGTGTGATCTGCGTGATGAAACTCGAAAGCATGCCGACATTCTCGTACTGGTTTGCGAACGCCGTAACCGCATGGATGAAGGCCGGTGCGTCGCAGCGCGATGCCGCTTCCCTCGCGGCCGCGCTCGCTGCGTCGAAAGATTCCGGTTCGCAAAGCGCGAGGGCGACGGCCGCGAGCGCCTCCACGAACGGCACGCGGATCTTCCGCGCGATCTCGAGCGACGCATGCGCGAGCGCTGCCCGTTGCGCCTCGTCACGAGAACGCGAGAGCGCGATGAAGTGCCCGAAAACCACGAATTTCGGGATATCCGCCGATCCCGGCAGGAGGCTGCGCCCGCGAGCGATCCCCGCCAAGTACGCGAAGCCGCCGACACCGTTGCGCGCCACCACGGTGTCGAGATCGGTCGCGAGGTCGTTGAACGCCGCCCGGTCGCCGGCAAACCACGCCGCGATCAGCGACTCCGCTTGATCGAAAGCGAGAAAATTCGGCAGGGCAGACTGCACCGCGCGTTGGTGTGCGCGAGCGAGAAACTGACGCTCGAGCGACCACTCGCCGCGCACGCGCGCGATATCAGCGCCGAGCGAAAGATACGTCCCCGACGCAGCCACGTGCATCCGGTCGATCAACGGCAAGGCCGCGTTCAAATCGCGCTCGGCGAGATCGAAGTTTCCGCGCCGCGCGCGGAGCAATCCACGGAGATAGAGCATGTGTCCGGCGAGCAGCGTCTTGGGCGGATCGGTGACGCCGTTCTCGCTGCAGAATGCCGCAATCTCCTCGAGCGCTTCGTCGAAGCGTCCGACGTAACTCATCAACAAGATACGAAAGACGAAGACGTAGTAGCGCTCCATCGCCGACGAATCCGGCGCCATGGTGCGCCACACGGTTTCAGCTTCGTCCAGCAAGGCGAAGCTGTCGACGCAAAAAATTCGCATGAGCGCCGTCACGCCCCAGAGCCGCGGGTAACGCGCGACCAAAGATCCGTCCAGACTCGAAAGCGCGCGCGCATAGCGCATCGACGGGGCCGGATCGCTCACGACCTCGTGACGGCCGAGCGCGTGCGCCGCCGCATGCTGATCGCCGCGCGCGAGATGGAGTTCGGCTGCGCGCAGAAAGGCCCCACGGTCTTCATGCGCGCGGGCAACGCGCTCGAGCAACGCGTTGCGCCGCTCCTTCGAGCGCTCGCGCAACAGCGACGCGACCAACGGGTGCAAAGCAAAGACCCCGTCCGCAGCTCGCTCCACAAAGGCCGCATCACGAGCAAACGCACCGAGCTCGTCGACGACGGACGGATCGTCGAGCCCCGCGCGTAGATCGTCGGCGTCGGCTTGCGGAATCGCCGCGCACAAAACGAGCGCCTCGAGCAGCCGCGCCTCGAGGCCGCCCAAGACCTCCTCCGCGAGGTAATCGTGCAACTCGCCGAACGCAACGTCGTCGAGGCGCTCGAGCAATTGCTCGATGCGCCCCTCGCTCGCGAACCGTCTTAGAAGGAAGACGGCGACCGGCCACCCTTCCGAAACCTTGGCGATCCGCCCGATCGCGCGCTCGTCGGTCACGAACGGCGCGAGGATCGCACGGATGTCGCGCTCGTCGAAGGCAAGGTCCGCGGCGCGCAGCGTCACGATTTCATGCGGAAGGGCGAAGCGCGTCAGGTGAAGCTTGAGCGGCTCGCGGCTGCACATGACCACGGTGCGGCCGGCCGGCCGCACCTGCAACATGCGAGCAAAGAGGTCGCGCGCGGCCGTGGCCGCCTGCAGCTCCTCGACGCCTTCGAAGACGATGCAGCCGTCGACGGGTTCGCGCCAGACGTCGAGAGCCGACGAAACCCGGTCGGCAACGCTCGTTCCACCCTGCGCCAGCATCAGCTCGCGCTGCGTCAGGTCGGCCACGCGCCTGGGGTCCTCGGCGGCGAGCGCCGGGATCACGCGCCGGGCCAGGTCGAGTTCGTCGCGTACCCCCGAGCAGTCGCAGACGCCTCCCCCACCGCGCTGCGCCAGGTACTGGCGCACGAGGGTCGTCTTCCCGAAGCCGGCTGGGGCGACGATGGCAACCAGCCGTGCATTCACGCGACGCAGCCGCTCGAGAAGCGCCTCGCGATGAATGAGAACACCCACCCTGATGTAATCGGTTTGTAATCTCGATGTAATTAGGCCGTAAGTCCCGGGAAAGCGACCGGCCCTATGGTGAGGAGGCCAGCCGAGCCAACGGAAAGGCAACCATGACCGTCGTCAGTACTCACGCGAACCCCACGACCGTGCTCGTCGTCGGCCCGGAAGCGTCGGTTCGTACCGCCATCGCCCGTTTGCTTTCATTGGAGCCCGGCATCGTCGTCGCGGGGACCGCACCGACCTTGGCACAAGCCGCCGGGATCGACGCCGACGTCATCATCGACGAGACGCTGCTTCACGATCTCAAGAACCTTTCGATCGCGGATTTCATCGCCATGGTGAAGAGCCTGCCGCTCGCGGCACCGGCCGCGTCGTCGCGCCACCTGCGCCCGGTCGCGAGCGGACGCGACGCGCACGCGGCGCTTTCGGAACGAGAGCTGCAAGTGGTCCGGCTCGTCGCCGAAGGGCTCTCCAACAAACAGATCAGCATCCGCCTCAAACTCTCCGACAAGACCGTGAAGAACCATATCTCGCACATCCTGGCCAAACTGCATCTCTCGGCTCGCACGCAAGTCGCCGTGCACGCGCTGCGAACGGGACTCGTTTAGACGACTCGATCGATGCGCTGCGTGCCAGGCACGTGGCACGACTGCGTCGCACCATCGGGACATGCAGCGCATCGACGGACGTCTCATCTTTTCGGCCAGCGATCTCAACAACGCGCTCGAGTGCGAGCATCTCACCGAACTCGAAGCTGCGGCTGCGCGCGGTGAACTGATCCGCCCGGAACCCGGCGAGAGCGCAGCGCTGCTGGCGCGCAAGGGCGACGAGCACGAGGCTCGGCAACTGAGCCGCTATCGCGCGCAGTACGGTGACGCGCTCATTGCGTTTCCGCTCGACGTCGAACGCACGCTCGCCGCATTGAACGCCGCTCAGAGCGCAACCGCCCAAGCGATGGCCTCAGGCGCGCCGCTCATCTATCAGGCGACCTTCTTCGACGGCACGTTCCTCGGTCGCACCGACTTCCTGCGCCGCGTGGAACGGCCCTGTACGCGATGGCCGTGGAGCTACGAGGTCATCGATGCGAAGCTCGCGCTCGTCCCCAAACCGTACTACCTCGTACAGCTCGCGCACTATAGCGCGCACGTTGCGGCACTGCAAGGCACGCCGCCGCACGCTATGCACGTGCTTCTCGGCAGCGGCGCCGAGCGCGCATTTCGCGTCGACGATTTCGCCGCGTACGAGCGCCGTTTGCGGGCCCGCTTCCTCGCGGGGATGGCGAACGGATCGAATCCGACCTATCCGCTCGAGTGCGCGCACTGCGAGATCTGCCGCTGGTTCGAACGCTGCGCGGCGCAGCGCCGGCGCGACGATCACTTGAGCCTCGTCGCGAGAATTCGCGGCGATCAAATCGTACGCCTCGAGAGCGCCGGCATTACCACGATGACGCAGCTGGCCGAGGCAGCGCCGCACGACCGGCCGATACGCATGGAAGCGACGACCTTTGCGACGCTCCACGCACAGGCGGCGTTGCAGGTCGAGGGCGAGCGCGAGCAACGTCACGTCTACGAAATCCTCGATGCGCAGCCGGGCACCGGCTTCGACCTCTTGCCGCGGCCCGATTCCGGCGATTGTTACTTCGATATCGAGGGCGATCCGCTTTATGCACCCGAGCGCGGGCTCGAATATCTCTTCGGATTCTACGCTCCCGACGAAGGGCGCTACGACGGCTTCTGGGCGCGCTCCCAGGCCGACGAGCGCGCGGCATTCGAGGCCGCGATCGACTTTATCTGCAAACGACGCGCGCGCTACCCCGCCATGCACGTCTATCACTACGCGTCCTACGAGATCAGCGCGCTGCGCAGACTGATGGGCTTTTACGGAACGCGCGAGCGCGAGCTCGACGATTTGCTGCGCAACGGGGTCTTCGTGAACCTCTTCACGGTCGTACGGCAGGCGCTGCGCATCTCGCAGCCTAGCTATTCGCTCAAGAAGCTCGAGCCGTTCTACGGCATGGAGCGCGCAACCGACGTGCGTCGCGGTGACGACTCGATCGTCATGTTCGAGAGCTGGCTCGCCGGCGGAGGCGACGAAATCCTCGCGGACATCGAGCGCTACAACGCCGATGACTGCCGCTCGACGCACCTGTTGCACGACTGGCTGCTCTCGCTGCGCGGCGCGGGGCCCTGGCACGAAAGCGCACCCGTCGATCCACCCGACGACGGCGGCCGTAGCGAGCTCGCCGCGGCGCTACTGCGCGGCATCGCCGCTCCCGCGTCGCTCGCCGCGTTGCGTGCGAGCGACGAGCGCACGCGCGCCCGCTGGCTCCTCGGCCATCTCGTCGACTATCACGCGCGTGAGGCCAAGCCCGCGTACTGGGAGTACTACGACCGCGTCGAAAACGTCGACCGGCTCGTCGAGTTCGATCACGAAGCGCTCGGCGGCCTCGTGCTCGATCGTAACGCCGCGCCGTACAAACCGGCAGGCGGCCGCAACTACGTCTACCGGTACCGGTTCCCCGATCAGACGCACGCGTTCGCGGTCAACGACAAGCCGCACTGTCCCGACGCACGTATCGGTGCCGGCGAGATCGTCGCAATCGACGAGCGCGACCACGTGCTCGAGATCAAGCTGAACGCGGCAATCGTGCCCGAGCGCTTGCGCGCGCTCATCCCCGGCAAGCCGCTGCAAACCAATTTTCAGCGCGCGGCGCTGGCGCGCATTGCACAAGCCGAGCTCGACGCAACGCTCGACCAACTGCCTGCCACGCGCTCGTTGTTGCTCGCCCTGCGTCCACGCACGCGCTCGCCGCGCGCCAGCATCCAACCCGCGACGGTCGACGCCCCTTCGCTCGGCGCCTTGATCGCCGACCTCGACGGCAGTCATCTCGCGATTCAGGGGCCGCCCGGAAGCGGCAAGAGCACGCTTGCGGCGCAGATCATCGTCGATCTTCTCGTCGCGGGTAAGCGCGTCGGCATCGTGGCGACCGGTCACAAAGCGATTCACAATCTTCTGCACAAGATCGAAGCCGACGCGGCGACCCGCCGACGGCGCTTTCACGCACTGCAGAAATACTCGCCGACGACCGAAGGCTCCCAATACCAAAGCACGGACCCGGCAAGTTGGGTCGACGTCACGAGCTCGAACGACCGCTTCGACGCCGACCACCAGCTCGGAGCCGGGACCCCGTGGCTCTTCACGCGACCCGCGATGGCCGGGCGCTACGATTATCTGTTCATCGACGAGGCCGGGCAGATGAGCCTCGCGGACGCCCTGGCCTGCTCGCTTGCGGCGCGCAACGTCGTTTTACTCGGCGATCCGCTTCAACTCGCCGGCGTCTCCCAGGGCTCACATCCGCCGGGAACCGATCTCTCGATTTTGCAGCACCTGCTGGGCGCGCACGAGACGATCGATCCGCGCGAGGGGATCTTTCTGGACCAATCGTATCGCATGGCGCCGGAGATCTGCGAATTCATCTCGCACGCGATTTACGAGGACCGGTTGCGCGCGGCGCCGTGCTGTCGGTCCAACGCGATCGACACGCCGCGTCTGCACGGCAGCGGCCTCTACTACCTCCCGGTCGAGCACGCCGGCAACGCGCGTTCGTCCGACGAAGAAGCGCAGGCCGTGACTGCGGCGGTGCTTGCGTTACTCGAGGGCACGGCGACGATCGCTGGACGGCCGGCCCGTTCCGTCGACACCGGCGACATCATCGTGGTTTCGCCCTACAACGAGCAGCGCAAGAAGATTCGCAAGCACTTCGAGGACGCGGGGATCGGCGCGATACGCGTTGGAACGGTCGATAAATTCCAGGGACAGCAGGCCGCGGCCGTCTTCTACTCGATGGCGACGTCGAACGACGCGACGCTGCCGCGCGACCTCGAGTTCTTGTTCGAGCGAAACCGGCTCAACGTCGCGATCTCGCGTGCGCAGTGCATGAGCGTGCTCGTCTGCTCGCCCGACCTGCTCAACGTCCGTTGCTCGACGCCCGAGCAGATGGCGTTGGTCAACCTTCTCTGCGCCTTCGTGGAGAAGGCCCGCACTCGGGAAACGCTGCTGCCCCGGGTCGAGGAAACGAGGTCCGAAGTCCACTAGGGTCGATGAGGACCGCTTTGACGACGAGGCCAGGGTACGCGGCGTTTTCCGAGAAGGACGCGCCCATGCAGCAGCCCCGCCCAAACTGGCTGACTGGGATCGTGCTTCTCGCGATCCACGTCGGCGCCGTTCTCGTCTTCGTCCCGGCGTTCTTTTCGTGGTCTGCCGTTCTCGTAGCGGTCGTGATAACCAATCTCACCGGTGGCCTTGGGATCACGCTCTGCTACCACCGCGCGTTGACGCACCGCGCCCTGCGAATGGTGCGTCCGCTCGAGATCTTCACGGCGATTCTCGGGTCCTTGGCGTTTCAGGGCGATCCGATCGATTGGGTCGCAACGCATCGAATCCATCACGCGTACGCCGACCGCCGTGGCGATCCGCACAGCATCCGGCGGGGTCTCTCGTGGGCGCACGTCGCCTGGCTCTTCGGCCGCAACGAAAATCGGCCAACCGACGCGCAGCGCAAACGCTATACGCCCGATCTCTGGAACGATCCGGTCTACCAGGCCCTGCGCTACCTCTACGTGCCGATGCAGATCGCGCTCGCGGCCGTGCTCTTCTACTTCGGTGGCTGGTCGTGGGTCGTCTGGGGAATCTTCGGACGCCTCGTCTTCACCTATAACGCCACGTGGCTGGTCAACAGCGCCGCCCATGCCTTCGGATACCGTACGTATCGTACGCCGGACCGTTCCGTGAACTCGTGGTGGGTCGCTCTGCTGACCTGGGGCGAAGGGTGGCACAACAATCACCACGCCTTCCCGTTTTCGGCGCGCCACGGGTTGCGGTGGTTCGAATTCGACCCGACCTGGGTGATGATCAAAGTGATGGCCGCGCTGAATCTCGTCGACAAAGTGCGCGTACCGACACGCGAGATGCGCGACCGGCTCGCGTCGGCGCAGCGCGAACTAGAGTTGCGCTACTTCCGGCGCATCATGATCGAGTAACAAGCTAGACCGCGACACGTAGTAAAAAGGAGAGAACCCGCCGTTCATGCGGGTTCTCATTTCAGACGTGACGCTGCGAGCGGAAAACCTACAAGTCTTCCGGATTTATGCCCTTTATGCGGTCGTACTGCGTCTTCTTCGGCGCGGCGTGCACCGCGAGATGATCGTCGTACTCGCCCTCGTATTGAACCGTGAGCGGTTCACGATTGCGTTCGTACGCGCTCATCAAACGGCTCATCCCGTCGCCGCCGCCCGACATGACTTCAGCCAGCGCCGCATCGTCGGCAGTCATCTGGTAGCCGTTCATCTCGACTTGCGTACGCGGACGGCCGTCGTCATCGACGTCTTGACCTTCAGGCTCGATCTCGATGTTGCGATAACGCGACATACCGGTACCGGCCGGGATCAGCTTGCCGATGATCACGTTCTCCTTCAGACCTAGGAGCGGATCGTATTTGCCCTTGATCGCGGCATCGGTAAGAACGCGCGTCGTCTCCTGGAACGACGCCGCCGAGAGGAACGACTCGGTCGCAAGCGATGCCTTGGTGACACCGAGCAACACCGGCATGGCCGTTGCGGGCTCGAGACTCTCGCCCTTGGCGCGCTCGTTGGCTTCGCCGAACGCCGCGGCTTCGACCACCTGGCCGGGGAGCATCAGCGTATCGCCGCCTTCGACGATCTTCACCTTGCGCATCATCGAGCGCACGATGACCTCGACGTGCTTGTCGTTGATGTCGACGCCTTGCGAGCGATAGACCTTCTGCACTTCCTGGACCATGTAGTTCTGCAGCGCGGTCTCGCCCTTGATGCGCAGGATGTCGTGCGGGTTGAGCGAGCCCTCGTTGAGCTGATCGCCCGCGGCAACCTTCTGCCCCTCGTGGACGGTGAGGTGCGTGCCGTGCGGAATGTCGTACTCGTGTTCCTCGCCGGTCTCGTCGACCACGAAGACCACGCGCTTGTTCTTGTCGTCGCCGAACTTGATCGATCCGGCGACTTCGGTGATAACCGCCTGACCCTTGGGCTTGCGCGCCTCGAAAATTTCTTCGACACGCGGAAGACCGGTGATGATGTCCTCCGTTGCGACGCCGCCGGTGTGGAAGGTACGCAGGGTGAGCTGCGTGCCGGGTTCGCCGATCGATTGCGCCGCGATGATGCCCACCGCGGTGCCGATGTCGGCACGATTGCCCGTCGCGAGATCGCGCCCGTAGCACATCGAGCAGACGCCGTACTTCGATTGACACGTAAGCACCGAGCGGATCTTGACCGTATTGATACCTGCGTCGACGATCGCCTTGGCCTTCTCCTCGTCGATCTCGTCGTCGCGCTTGACGATGATCGCAGCGCGTCCCGAGGCCGAAGGATCTTTGACGTCCTCCGCCGCACGGCGGCCGATGATCCGATCGATCAGCGGCTCGATGATCTCTTTGCCGGCGCGGATGTCGCTGACGGTGATGCCGTTGGCCGTCGCGCAGTCGTCCTCACGGATGATGACGTCTTG
>Ga0335074_10005698_pt1 | contig 17237 bp, 17 predicted proteins | sample Lox_Sample_23_FD_206715 | JGI IMG/M metagenome (GOLD analysis project Ga0335074, IMG submission 206715) | Soil microbial communities from Loxahatchee National Wildlife Refuge, Florida, United States - Lox_Sample_2.3 | ecosystem: Environmental > Terrestrial > Soil > Wetlands | place: USA... | reverse complement strand
AATCACACCGACGACTTCGCGTATATCGGCGCGTTCAGCGCGGGCGGAATTGGCGAAGAAAACTTCGGCGCCAAGTTTCCGGCGATTACGCCACAGACCGCGGCGCAGGTTCAATCAAAGCTGAAGCTGTTGTGGATCTCGTGCGGCGAGCAGGACGGACTTTATCCGGCGAACCAGAAGCTGATCGCGTGGCTGAAGGAGCAGGGCATGCAGCCCAGGGCGGTTACCGTTCCAGGGATGATGCATGTGTGGATGGTGTGGCGGGACAACCTGAGCAACTTCGCTCCGCTGCTGTTTAAGTAGCCGCTTTTTCTTAGGTAACTATGGCGGTTACATGGGTGATGCTGGCCGGATTGCCGGGCACGGGGAAGAGCACGCTGGCGCGTGCGCTGTCGGCGCGACTGGGCGGAATGGTTCTGGACAAGGACCGGGTGCGGGAGGCGCTGTTTTCGGGCGCGATGACGGATTACACGCGGGAGCAGGACGATCTCTGCGTGCGGGCGATGCTGGAGGCGGCGGCGTATAGCACCGGGAAACGGCGTACGGCGTTCATCTTCATCGACGGGCGGACGTTTTCCAAACATGACCAGATCGACGAAGTGCTGCAGGCAGCGGAGCGGGCCGGTGCGCGGTGGCGGATTCTGCATGTGACGTGTTCGGATGCTGTAGCTGAGGCGCGGCTGAGCCAGCGGGATCCCGAGAATCCGGCGAGGAACCGGGATGTGGCGCTGTACCGCCGGGTGAAGGAGAGCTTCGAGCCGATTGCGTATCCGAAGCTCGAGGTGGATACGACGGACGGAGTGGAGGGAGTGCTGGATGGAGTATGCAGATATCTTGAAACCTGAGCCTAAGGCTAACGAATCCTGAAATTCACTTCGATGTTGACCTCGACCGGAACGGGCTGATTCTGGTATATGGCGGGGGCAAAGCGATATTGACTTACTGCGATGATGGCGTTTCGGTCGAGACCGGTATTGAGTGTCCGACGAACGCGGATATGGGTAGGATAGCCGGATCTGTCGACGATGAGATTTAAGACGACAATGCCGCCCGTTCTTTCATCTCGCGCCTTCTGGGTGAAATCTGGACCTACAGCGTAGAGGACCTTTGGGGACTGGACGCCTGCCCCCGGTTTCATCACATCGACCTTCTTGCCATAGGCGACGGTACTCGGTGATGGAGGTTGGGCGGGCGATGTCAGACCCAGCGGGAGGAGCGAAGGCAGGCTATCCATGGCAGATTTCTGTTCTTCCGTGGTCCTGCCGACGAGTGCATCTGCGAAGCTTGTGGCAAGGACTTTGTTCACAAGCGGCTGAAGGGCTTCAGGATGTGTGGGCTCGACAGCGATGTGAATGTGGATCTTTTCCCGAAATTTCAGGAAATCGAATACCGTTAATGCCGTCGCTTCGCGGGGAATCAAAGTTCCTCTGTGACCTGTGATATCAAGCGCCGAGCCGGTGAGATGAACCCTCTCGATTTTGATGAGGCTGACAGAGAAAGGTCCGGGAGTGGCTGTTCCGGTTACGTTACCCTGCGAATCGAAGGTGAGTTCGTTTTCGACGTACAACGAGCGCAGGTAGACAACCTTTCCATTCAGATTCTGGACGACAGCGTCGGGTGAAGCGGGTTGAGCGGCGGTGATGGCAGGTAAGCAGAAAACCAGGCAGGCAAATGCACGGCAAATGTTGATCATTGTCACTGCTAAGGTGCCATAAGCGTAGCGGATCAGGCGAGGAGAATTTGGCAGTCAGCGTGCCGCATCTCCAAATTGAAATGAATCGCTCCGCAGCGAGGCCCCATCTCATAGTCGCGTAGATTCAACAGCACAGGAGGAGTGTCGGTGATGGCAGAGAAGAAAACGGGCAGATATGTGCAGGTAGTGAAGGCGGGTGGGCCGCTGGAGCTGGTGACGCGTGAGGTTCCGGAGCCGGCAGCGGGGCAGGTGCGTGTGCGGGTTCAGGCATGCGGCGTCTGTCACAGCGATTCGTTCACCTATTATGGGGCGTTTCCGATTGAGTATCCGCGGGTGCCAGGGCATGAGATTGTAGGCACTGTGGACGCTGTGGGTGAGGGTGTAACTCAGTGGAAGGTGGGACAGCGTGTCGGGATCGGCTGGTATGGCGGTCACTGCGGCAAGTGCGAACCGTGCCGGCGCGGCGACCATGTGTGCTGCGTGATCGCACAGGTTCCGGGCATCAGCTATGACGGCGGGTATGCGGACTACGTAGTGGCTCCGGCGATGGCGGTGGCGGCTGTGCCGGATGCGTTGTCAGGTGTCGAAGCGGGTCCCTTGCTTTGTGCCGGCATCACTACGTTCAATGCGATCCGCAACAGCGGGGCGCAGCCTCCGGATGTGGTAGCGATCCTGGGCATCGGCGGCCTGGGGCACCTGGGCGTGCAATATGCGTCGAAGATGGGTTACACCACTGTCGCCATCGCGCGCGGCGCGGACAAGGCGCAGTTCGCGCATGATCTGGGCGCACATTACTACATCGATATTGCCGCGCAGGACGTATCGGCGGAACTGCAGAAGCTCGGCGGGGCACGGACAATTATTGCCACAGTAACCGATGCCGATGCCATGTCAGCCTCGATTGGCGGCCTGGGGCATCAGGGCAAGCTGGTGATTCTGGGTGTGCCGGGCGATCCACTAAAGGTTCCGGCTGTTCCGCTGATCCTGCAGAAGCGTGCGGTGGCAGGATGGCCGAGCGGAACCTCGATCGATTCCGAAGACACGCTGAAGTTCAGCTCCCTCTTCGGGGTAAAGGCGATGATCGAGAAGTATCCGCTGGACAAGGCACCCGAGGCTTTCGATCGGATGATGAGCGGGAAGGCACGCTTCAGGGTGGTGCTGGAGACGGGCGCGTAAGAACAGGCCTCAGAGCACAGCGCTCAGGGCTCGGGGCTGAGCATGACCTTGCGACCGATTTGGGGGCGCAGCATCCCATAGAAGCTATGTCTAAGTATCCCCACTTGTTTTCTCCGCTTCGTGTGGGAGCTTTGCAACTAAAGCACCGTGTTGTAATGGCTCCCCTGACCCGGATGCGTTCGACGCAGCCGGGTGACGTTCCGAATGAGTTGATGGCCACCTATTACGGGCAGCGGGCTTCGGATGGGGGATTGATTGTTACCGAGGCGACGCAGATATCGCTGATCGGCAAGGGCTATCCGGCGGCCCCGGGGATCCATTCACAGGAGCAAGTGGAGGGATGGAAGAAGGTTGTTGCCGCTGTTCATGCCAAGGGCGGATTCATCTTCCTGCAGCTCTGGCACGTGGGGCGCATCTCGCACAGCTCGCTGCATCCCAAGGAAGGGTTGCCGGTGGCCCCTTCGGCGATTGCCGCGGCGGGGGCCACGTTCTCGGCTGACTTCCAGCGCGTTCCGTTTGAGACGCCTCGGGCGCTGGAGACGGCGGAGCTGTCGGGTGTGGTGGCGCAGTATCGCGCTGCTGCGGAGAATGCCAGGGCAGCGGGCTTCGATGGCGTGGAGATTCACTCGGCGAATGGGTATTTGCTGGATCAGTTTTTACAGGACAGCACGAACAAGCGGACGGATGAGTACGGCGGATCGATCGAGAATCGCGCGCGGCTGCTGGTGGAAGTGGCCGACGCGGCGATCGGCGTGTGGGGGGCGGACCGCGTGGGCGTGCGCCTGGCTCCGTACGGAAAATTCAACGATATGAGTGACAGCGATCCGGCAGCGCTCTTCGAATATGTGCTGCAAAGGCTCAGCGAGAAGGGCGTCGCCTATGCTCACGTAATCGAGCCGCGGGCGGTGAATCCAGGCTCGGGCGGCCCGATTGTTTACGAGGCTCCGCGAACGGCTGAGATTTTTCGCGATGCGTTTCCGGGCGTGCTGATTTCGGCTGGTGGATACACTCCGGAAGATGCGGAGGCGACGGTGGCACAGGGGCTGGCGGACGCCGTGGCGTTCGGGCGGTTGTTCATTGCGAATCCCGACCTGCCGGAACGCCTGCGCACGGGTGCGGAATTGAACAAGCCGGATCGCTCGACCTTCTATGGCGGAACAGAAAAGGGATACACGGATTATCCGGAGCTGGAGGAAGAGCCTGTCGGGAAGTAAGAGTATCCACCCTTTCGCAAAGTGCGCGACAGGATGTGTTCCCGGAGCGAGCCGTTTGGATTCGGCTCGCTTTCCTTTTATGCTGCGAGGATGGATACCCCGGCGATTTCGACGCGCGGGTTGACGCGGCGGTTCGGCGAGTTCACGGCTGTCGATGACGTGACGTTCAATGTCGCGCCGGGGCAGTTCTTTGGATTCCTCGGACCGAACGGGGCGGGGAAGTCGACGACGATAAAAATGCTCACCGGCCTGCTGGAGCCGACATCGGGCGAGATCGAGATTCTCGGGCGGAGGTTCACGGCCGGTTCGCTGGACCTCAAGCGGCAGATGGGCGTTGTTCCAGAGGGGATGGCGCTGCTGGGGCGGCTGACGGCGTCGGAGTATCTGCGGTTTGTGGGGCGGATGTATGGCCTCGATCGCGAGACGACGAACCGGCGGACGGACGAGCTGCTTGACTTTATGCAGCTGGCGAATGAGCCGAAGAAGCTGGTCACGGATTTTTCCCATGGCATGCAGAAGAAGCTGGCGCTGGCGGCAGCGGTGATTCACGGGCCGAAGGTGCTGTTTCTCGACGAGCCCTTCGAGGGCGTGGACGCGATTGCGGCGGGCACGCTGAAGACGATGCTGCAAGGCATGATCCATCGCGGGGCAACGATTTTTCTTACGTCGCATGTGCTGGAGATCGTCGAGCGACTTTGCAGCCACGTGGCGATTATTCACAAGGGCCGGCTGGTGGCGAATGGGTCGCTCGAGGAGCTGCGCGCAGGTGTGGATACAGCACTGGCGGGAGCGGGGCTGCCTGAGTCCGGTAAGAAGCTGACGCTGGAGGAGATTTTTCTGAATGTGGTGGGCGCGGGTGTCGGCGAACCCACCCAGGAGCTGTCGTGGTTATGAAGGCGGCGCTATGAGAGGCGGTGCAGTCATGATCTCGCCGCTGGCGCGGACGCAGTACGTAGCACTGGCGCGCATGCGCCTGCAGATGCTGGCGAATTCGCTGCGGTCAAAGCGGGCCAACTTCGACCTGGCGGCGCGCATCATTCGCATCACGTTTTTCCTGGTGGTGGGCTTCATCATCGGCACGGGGCTGGGTTTTGGGGCGTACCAGATTACCGTCGATAAGGAGCTGCGGCTGCTTCCACTGCTGTTCTGGCCGGTGATGATGCTGTGGCAGCTTGCTCCGGTAGTGCTGGCCTCGTTTCAGGAGCCGGTGGATCTGACTTTGTTGCTTCGCTTCCCGGTGAGCTTCGGGTCATACGTGCTGGATTATCTTGTGTTCGGGCTGTTCGATGCCTCGTCGATTCTTGGAGGGTTCTGCCTCGCGGGTATCTGGACAGGCGTGGTGTGGGCGCGGCCGGAGCTGGCGGTATGGGTCGCGCTGGCAGCGGTTTTGTTTGCCGCGTTCAATGTGCTGCTGACGCGCATGGTCTTCGCGTGGCTCGACCGCTGGCTGGCGCAGAGGAAGACGCGTGAAGTGCTGGGCATGGTGTTCCTGTTCCTGATTCTGGGCGCGCAGGCTCTGAATCCGGGGCTATATGTGAAGCATGGACAGCCGTCGCGACAAACGTATGTGACGATGCTGCACGTTGCCCACGAGGCGAACAGGGTGCAGACGGTTTCCCCTCCGGGGCTGGCGGCGCTGGCGATCGGGGAGGCCGAACGCGGGCGCGGGGCATTCATCGCGAGGGCCTTGGGAGGACTTGCGCTGTACGGTCTGGCGGCGGGATCGCTGTTGTGCCTGCGGCTGCGCGCGCAGTATCGCGGGGAGAGCCTGGGTGAAGCGCCGCAGCAGGCTGCGAAGGCCGAAGTGCGCCGGCCGGGATTTGATTTGTCGGGTCCGATCGGAGCCGTGGTCGAAAAGGAGCTGCGGTACCTGGCACGCAGCGGGGTGATGCTCTACAGCCTGGTGGCTCCGCTGGTGATGCTGTTCATACTGGGGCGAAGCGGGAGTGGCGGCGAGAGTTTGGGAGCGCGATACGCGTTGCCCATTGGCGTGGCGTATGGGTTTCTCGGGCTGACGCGGCTTGTCTATAACAGCCTGGGCGGCGAGGGAGCCGGGATTCAGCTTTACTTCATGTCGCCGACGCCGATGCGGACGGTGATGCTGGCGAAAAACTTTGTCCACCTGGTGCTGTTCACGGTGGAACTGGTGATCGTCTGCACCATTGTCGTCTTGCGGTTTGGGTTGCCGGACACGCAGATGCTAACCACGACCGCGTGCTGGCTGCTGTTTGCATTGCCGGTGCAACTGGCGGCAGGGAATGCGCTCTCAATCACGATGGGATATCGGATGACGCTGACGCGCATGAGCCGCGAGCAGGGAGCGACGGGGAACGGGCTGCTCAGCCTGCTGATCCAGTTGCTGGTTTTTGCCATCGGAGCCGGCGTGTATTTTGCGCTGCTTCACTTCGGTGAGGCACAGCTGGCGGCGCCGGTGTTCCTGGTCTTGGCAGCGGGTGGCGTGACCGCTTGGATCAGGGGGCTGGCGCGCTCAGACGCGTTGGCGGCTCGCCGCCGCGACGCGCTGATCGAGATCCTGGCGCGGGCGTAGGCAGCGTCGGTTTTGGCGGCGGCGATGGTTGTCCGAACAGGGTAACCAAAGTTGTGGTACCAAAGCGTCAGATTACTCGCGACAAAAGAGGCACAGCCAGTTCGGCAATCAAATGACAGAATGTTGTTGACTTACCCCGAGGGTGGGACGGAACGGACTTCCCCCGAGGAGCGGCGATGGGCGCCGGCAGCAGGCATCCGGCGAAGCAATTCACTCATGCGCACCGAATGGAGATACTTGATGGCTCTTCGTAGTGTTACTTCTCTTCTGCTTGGTTTCTCACTGGCGGCGGCTGGCTCGGCCGCTGCTCAGGCTCCGCAAGATGCAGCTACTCCGGCCACAACGCCGGCGGCTTTACAGCCGGGGGCACAGACTGCACCGGCCAAACCAGCGACGACCGGCCCGGTCTTCGTGGTTCCGGCGGGCACCAAGATTCCCCTTACTCTGCGCAGCGCGCTGAGCACCAGGACGGCCAAGCCGGGCGATGCGGTTTATCTGGTAAGCAGCTTTCCCGTGGTGGTTGGATCGCGGGTCGTGATTCCCGCTGGCGTCTTTGTCCAGGGATACGTCGATGGCCTGCAGCGCCCGGGCAGGACGAAAGGCCGGGCTCAACTGATGATGCACTTTGTTTCAATGGCCTTTCCAAATGGCGTGGTGATCGCGCTTCCTGGTGCGGTTGATAAGGTTCCGGGAGCCACGGGCGCGGAGGTGAAAGACAAGGAAGGCCTGATTGAAGCGCAGGGCACCAAGGCTGCGGATGCGAAGACGGTCGGCGAAACAACCCTGCTTGGCGCCGGTGTTGGCGGGCTTGCTGGATATGCCGCCGACACACCGGGATTGGGCACGGGCATCGGCGCGGGCGTGGGAGCCGCGGCGGGCGTGATTGCCGTGATGATGAAACATGGCCAGGAAATTGTCTTCCCGGAAGGCACAACGGTCGTGATGGTGATGCAACGTCCTCTTGAAGTGCAGGAACAACAGCTGGCCGGAATGGGCAACCTGACCGGATATGACGGGCCGCAGATGACGCCGGTCAATGCCGAGCAGCTTCCGCTGCCCAAGCCCAAGCCTCCGATCCAGACAAATTAGTCTGCCAAGGTCCTCGTTGCTTCGGGGGAGCGGTGAGTTTCCCGCTCTCCCCGATGTAGTTCTTCATGCCCGCTCCGGCGGGCATTTTTCTTTTAGAAAGAAGATGTTGACACTCTGTTAACCGAACCCTATGCTGGCCGCTTGCAGGGTGAGGCCCTGGCCTCAACGGGGGCGGAATGTTCGGATCATTCATTCTCGATGTGGCGATCGGCATGGTTTTCATCTACCTGCTGCTCAGCCTGGTGGCCTCGGGTGTCAACGAAATTCTGGCCAGCATTGTTCAGTCGCGCGCGGCGAACCTCGAGCGTGGACTGCGCAGCCTGTTTTCGGGCGACTCGATCTCGGCGGGCGCGCTCACGCTGGTGGACAACATCTATAACCACGGGCTGATCCGCGGGCTTTATCCCGACCCAACGAAGGATCTGAACCTGGCGAGTGCTCCTGCTCTGGGAAGGGTAACCACATTTCGCCTGTGGCTACAGAAAAAGTTGGGCCTCGCTTCGGTTAAAGGGATTGCCGGAGTCCAGAACCCGCTTCTGCTGCCGTCTTACATTCCCGCGCGGGCCTTTGCGCTGGCCATGATCGACATTCTGAACAGGGACAAGTTGAGCAACACCAAAACGGCGATCCAGAGTATCGAGGATTTCCTGCGGAGCCATCACCAGCAATTTGAGAAGAACAAGGCCGTCGAAGCTCTGTTGGCGCTGCTGATTGATGCCAAAAATGACGCGAAAGAGGATTATCAGAAGCTGCAGAAGTTCCAGGCCAATCTGGAGAACTGGTACAACGACGCGATGGATCGCGTGTCCGGCTGGTATAAGCGATACACGCAGCGCGTTCTGCTGATTGTCGGCCTGGTGCTGGCGGTCGTCTTCAACGTGAACTCGATCAGCATTGCGCACCTGCTGTGGGTGGACCGGGATATCCGCGACGGGATGGTAAGCGCCGCTACTGACTACCTGAAGGACCACCCGACTGCGGAGTCGGTGAATGGACAAACAGGGCAGCCGACAACGGAAAAAGCGCTGGTCGAGCGCATGGAATCGTCGGTGAATGCTGTGAACGCGGTGACCACCAAGTACATGCTGCCGGTGGGATGGCGTTATAGCAGGGCAGAGTACCTGGGCTGGTGGAGGGATGACACTTCCCGGATGACGGTCAACGCGCTGGTGGTACTGGCCGGTTGGCTTATCACGGCGGGTGCACTGTCACTCGGCGCATCGTTCTGGTTCGACATGCTGAACAAGATCATGGTGGTGCGAAACACAGTGAAGCCGCAGGAGAAGAGCCAGACCGAGGGTTCCAAAGACAACTGATTTCGCGTGGGAGTGTAATTTACCAGTATGAAAAAGATTGCTTTCGCAGTGATCGCCCTTCTGTGTTGTTCTGTGTTCCTGTCGCAGCGCGCGTTGGCGCAGGATTGGGCCAAAGCGCGGCTGGAGAAGTCGCCGCGTCACCGGGAGTGGGTGGACATTAAATATGGCAATCGCACAGTGCATGCGTTTGTTGTCTATCCCGAGGTGAAGTCGAAGGCCCCGGCGGTGCTGGTGATCCATGAAATTTTCGGGCTGACGGATTGGGCGCGCGAGGTTACGGATGAGGTCGCCGCCGCCGGATATGTGGCGATTGCGCCGGACTTGTTGTCGGGTTTTGGCCCGAAGGGTGGTGGATCGAGCGAGTTTTCGGGAGACGATGACCGGGTGAAGGCAGTATCGGCGCTGAATCCTGACGTAATCACGGCGGATCTGAATGCGACGGCGGACTACGTCAAGAAGCTGCCCGCGGTGAATGGCAAGCTGGCGGTGACGGGATTCTGCTGGGGCGGCGGGCAATCGTTTCGATTTGCGACAAACCGGCACGATCTGAGCGCGGCATTTGTGTTTTATGGGGTTACGCCGCAGAACCTGAGCGCGATTACGGCTCCGGTTTACGGATTCTATGCGGGCAACGATGCGCGCATCACGTCGACTGTTCCGGCCACGACTGAAGCGATGAGGAAGGCGGGCAAGAAGTATGATCCGGTGGTCTATGACGGAGCGGGCCACGGCTTCATGCGGGCAGGTGAAGACCCCACGCGCACTGAGGGCAACGAGGCGAATGTGAAGGCTCGCGAAGAGGCCTGGGTGCGGTGGAAGGCGCTGCTGAAAGGCATGTAGCGGTGTTTACTATTCATTTGGATTAGTGCGTGTTCAGTAGGTCTCCCTGAGTACATCCTCTTGTGACTTGTTAAATGCGCGGGCAGTGCTAAAGTCTGCTTGTGCTGATGCGAGTTTAGGTCTTGTGGTCTAACCCACTGCCGAAACGGACTAGGCGCGAAAGTGCTGTGCCTTTGCAAGGAGGAGTCATGCCTGCTCCGGTGAGTCAGGCGATCATCCCCGGACGCCCGCAACAACTCTCAAATCATGCCATGGTTCTCTGCTGCGTTTGCTTTCTTGCGACATTCTTTGGGGCATCCGCAGTCACCTTTTCCTTATCGATGGTTCTTCAAGCCCATGCAGGTTCAACCGCGTACTGGCTGGTGACGGCGATGCTGCTCATCATCTGGTTCGTGACACTGCTCAACATGCATCGAATCGCGCTGGCGGCGATACTTGTTGAGAAGTGACTCTCCGGGCCGACCGGAGCTTTCTCAATCCCAGGACGGTGTGAGCCGGGCATCGCTCACCCGATCACAAGGGGGACGTCAAGGGGTGAGGTAGCTCGGCCGGCCCAGAGGTTTTATTCAACCGCGCCGGGGCCGTTCGCTTGCTGCACTCAATCCTCTTCAGATCGAATCCGGCAGGTTCGTAGTTGCCACCAGCGTTACTGGTCACAATTTCCCAGGTCGAATCATTGCTATCAAAAGGCGGAGGTTATCGAGGAGAGCCGGCCTTTGCCGGGAAGGCGAGGGCAGCCCCGCAGCGATTTGGTGAGATCCGGTGGCGCAGGAAATGCACGGCCGGCCGACGGCCTTTCTAATGCTCACTGAATACGCGCGGGAGCGTCCGGGCGGCGATGTGCCCAGTCAAAGCGGCGGCCGACGTTTACCTTCCAGATCCAGTCATCTGTACTCGCAGTCACTCCGATCCCGACACCAAAATTGATCTGCCAATCGGGAGTGACATTCAGGTCGATTGCTGGAAAGAACTGCTGTTGCTCGTTATGGAATGAGGCAATATTCCGCAGGCTTCCGTAATCACCGTAGTATTCGAGGCCGCCGGAGATGTGCCTGTTGAGGGCGTAGCTGACCTTCGCACTGGGAGCAAAGCCAACACCCTGAGAGACGTTCTGCCCGTGAAACGACCTGTCGAACCCAGGGTTGACTGCGAAGTACCACCGCCCGAGCTGCCTGTCGACGATGGGCCTGATCTCCAGCGTCCATGTATCGGTTGAATAGCCCGGGCGCTGGTAGCCGAACTCGGCGGACAGACTGAGCCCCACCGGCAAGTGCCAGCTCTCCGGCGCTCGCACCTGCGGCCGGATATGAGCGCCGACCCACTGCCATCCCTGCCCGCTCTGCGCGCTGGTGAAGAGGTAGAATCCCACTTCCGACCAACTGGTGATTCCCTGCGTGATCTCAGGGGTCTCGTGGAGGGCATCGTTGGTCGGATAAAGCTGATTCGCTGAATAAACCGGGCTGTCCAGCGGCTTGGTGCCGTCGGCGATGAGATTGCTGTACAGCCCAAGTATTGTAGTTTTCGGCGCCACGGTCTGGGAGCCGTACACCTGAATCACATAGTTGTCCTGCGCAACTGCGAAGCCGCCGCCGGCGATAAGCAGAAGCATCAGAACCAGCGTTGTGCCCCACGGTCGAATCCCTCTCGTCTCTTCCATTTGCGACGACGGACCTCCCTTCGGGCGACGCACCGCTCAATCCTAAGGGGGAACGACGTCGGAGACAAGATAAGAAGGAGCCCGAATGATTGCTGAGCGATGAGCGTCCGGGCAGTGAAGGGGCCGCTCGGGAACCAGACATAGAATATGGAGGGCGAGGCAAACCGGCGCATCCGTCTTCGGCTCGATCCCACCAAATAGAGAAGGGGGCTGCACCGATGCATCGTGAATCGAATCCGTCCGTGAATCCCAGTACGCCAATTCCCGCGGACGACCTCAACCGCGCTCTCACAATTGCCCAGCCGGAGACCGATGAGGCGCTGCCTCACATCGGGATTGTTGGGGATACCTACACCATCCTCCTTAGCGGGAAAGACACTGCGGGACAGTTTTGCCTCGTTGATATGCATATTCCGCCGGGAGGAGGACCGCCTCCTCATCGCCACGATTTCGAGGAGACATTCACGATCCTTGAGGGTGAACTGGAATTCACGTTTCGCGGCGCTAAGAAGACCCTCGGATCTGGTACGACCATCCACATTCCCGCGAACGCTCCACACCAGTTTCGAAACTCTTCGGTCGAGCCGGCGAGACTGCATTGCATCTGCTCACCCGCGGGGCAGGAAGAGTTCTTTGTGAAGGTTGGAGTGCCTGTCGCGACTCGCACAACACCTCCACCCAGACTGGACGAAGCGGGGGAGGCAGAATTCAGGGCTAAAGCCGAGGCGCTGGCTCCGAGCTATCGGACGGAGCTGCTCCGGCCGTAGCTATCCGTAGGTGACAAAGGAAACGACGTTGCCGTCGGGATCTCGCACCTGGAAATCAGTTCCGCCCCAGGCCTGTTTCGTGAGAGTTTGAGCGAACTCCACGCCGCGCGCCCTGAACTCCTCGAATAGAGCCTGCACATTCGTGACTTCGAAGGAAGCGCAGATCACGGCTTCGTCCAGTTTGGCGGCTTCAGCGAAAAACGGCTCATGTACGAAGCGGAGATGCAGCTTGATGCCGTCTCGCGAGACTGATCCGTAGAAGGGCGGCAATCCGTGGAGGAAGTCGATTTCGAAGCCCAGCTTTTCGTGGAAGAAGGCTGCGGATTTTGTGACGTCCCGCACCAGCAGGATCGGTATGACGTCCTTCACCACGGGCGGGCCGGAAAGGACTCGCGGGGTCTTGGGCGTGCCCGCAGCTCCCGCTTTCAACTCCGCCCAACTGCGATGACCCGCTTCGACGGCAACTACTTCCTGCGCAAGGGTGAGAGTGAATTTGAGCTCCAGGACTTCGCAGTCGGTCAGTGACTGATAGCGTTCGAGCTGGCGTACCCGTCCGCCGATGGAATAGTTGCCTTCACGATGCCAGCGGAGGAGCAGCTTGGCTTGTTTACGGTAGGTTTCGAGAGTAGGCATACGCACACCCCTGCTGAGATTTTCAGCGGGCGGGCCTAGCCCTTTCGGCGGGAAACGCCGATGTGCCCCACAGGAACACGGTCAGGCTATGGCAACGATAGTGATCTGTCAAACGAAACGTGCTTTGGTCAGTCCTTTGAACTGCACTAACCCTTGAACGGCACTAAGGGGGAATTGGGCTGAAGCGCCTTCAATCTTTCCGCAGCGTCCTTGTTGTCCGGATTGATTTCCAGCGCTTTCTTGTAGTTGATGATAGCGAGATCCTTCTGTCCGCTCTTCTCGTATGCCTCACCCAGGCTCACGTGGATATGCGATGAATCCGGGTGAAGCTCTATGTTCAGCTTGAATATTTCAATGGCTTCCGGCAGATGACCCTGCTGCATCAAGGCGTATCCCCAGCTGTTCAGGGCATCATTGTCGATCTTCATGTCCGGGTCCTGCTTCTTTGCCTCTGCGTAGACCTCGCTCGCATGACTGAAGCCACGCTTATTCAGCTCCGCAGCCAGTCCTTGAATCGTGGGGGGAAAACCTTTCGCCGGACGAAAATCCACGGTGAGCAAATGCGGCGGGACGCCATTCTTGGTTGGAGGGTCCTTCAGGAACGCGATCGATCCGGCGTCATGCTTCAGATATGCGTTGAGAAATTGCAGGCAGTACTGAGCCATCCAACCATAACTTTCAGAAATTTCCTGTGGCGAAAAGTCATTGGCTGGATTGTTCTTCCAGTGTTGTGGAGAGCGCTGAAACAGTGACGCGAAATCTCCGTGCCGCATCTCGCGCATGCGCACGATGTACACATCGCTGTGCGTCATCTCGTTCGGAACATTTCCTGAAATATCGAGCTTGTATTTGTTGATGTCTTCCAGGCTTATATCCCCCTGGGTGAAGAAGAGCACCGGCAGGCTCATGTTTTGCGGATAAACAGACTTCGATTCTTCAACCAGTTTTGGGTAATAGCGAACTGAACCGTCGAGTGCGACCAGGGCAGTAATGCGGCTGTCCTGAGCAGCCGCGAAAAAGTTGGATATGCCGCCCCAGCTGAAACCGGCCACAGCGATTTGCGAGGCATCGACGTCGGGAAGCGTGTGAGCAAATCCGACGAGGAAGGAAATGTCGCGGGCTTGCGCGTTGATGCCGTCCAGATCCTGGGTCATGTCGCGAGTGTGTGCGCCCATATCCGGACTGGCGATCACGACGTATCCGTGGCTCGCCAGATATTCGCAGAGGTCGGCGTTTTCGAAAGCCGGTGCGCTGAAACTGGGGGCATAAATAACGACAGGAAACTTGCCGCTTTCGGGCTTCGGATCCTTCACCGCCCACATCACGGGCGCCGGACTGGCATCGTGATCTTTCTCCGCGTCGTGGACGGTCTGTTGTGCCTGGGCCGGAGTCGGCGAGAAATTTTCTTCGGTAGCAAAGAGCGCGAGGTAGTCACCGTAGGTAACGGGTGCGGCTGAACTCTTCTGCGCGGGATACCAGATCAGCGTCTCGATGGGACGCGCGAGCTCGCCTTTAAGTGGTTGTCCGGCAGGATCGTTTTTGTATAGGTAGGTGCGGGTGTAGTCGTACTGCAGGACGACGCGAAGGCCGACGGCGTGCGGACCGGGCTTATCTGAGAACGTGAAATTCGGCGCGTCAGCAGCCTGCGCGAAGGTGCTTGCCAGCAAACAAAGCGCGAGACACAAAGGTTTCCACACAGAGAGCTCTCAAGAAATGAAATAGATGGCAATTCTAAAGTCGAGCAAATCGGTGAACCGTGGTGGCCTTCAGAATCTTACGAGGGACCGGAAGGGAAGGTTCCATGTTACTGAGAAACGTTCAGGGGGAGTGCGCGCTGTTGTGCTATTGCTTCCGAGAGAATTTAAGCCCCTGGAGGGCGCCACCGGGTGCATCGAGGCGCGGGATGGTAGTTCCCATGCGTTTACATTGATACTCGTACCAAGCCTTCTCTAAATCGTCACAGAATTGCCGTAAGGCAAAGTCAGCCGGATCTCTTGGTCCTCCGCACCAAAAAATGGCCGGAAGCCCATACCCTGGTTGTTCACTTGCATGTTCAGTGAAAAGTAACAAACACCGTGAATGCTTGAGAATTGTGAATCACCAGCAGCGGTTCTCTTCTGGAACGTCCGATTGATGAAATACAGAACATCATAGGGCTGTAGAGACTGGTTCCCGTCGCTCGCTAGTAGCAATAACCCCTTCGCTCTGGGGATATCGAGCGATTTTTTTGTGTCCCTGATCTGCTTGTTTGCGGCCTCAACCGTTGTTTTTCTGAGGGGTTTTTCGATTACGCGAAGCCATTGCTCCTGGCAGACCGGCGGAAGCTTTCTGAGATCAAGATTGACGTTGCCAAAGACGACGATCCATCGACGGCGCAGCCATTCGTCAGTCAACTCCTTCATTTTGCGGTGGTAGTCAGGGCCAAAGCTATCCTTCGTAAGGCACTTAAGCTCTGCGATGACGTTATGCTCTCGGAACAAATAGTCCGCGTTTTTAGGGGGATTGGGTTGCGTAATCAGACCGTCGACACGTTCTCCACCGAAGCCACCAACGAAATCGTCGAAAACCGACTCGACAGATAAACTCTCCATAGTGTGAGCTAAACACGACAAAGCTAGTTTTCCAATCAACCACCGGTGTTCGTTGACGCCCGCCCCAAATTCACGTATTCTAAACTGGTTGCGCAGTCTGCGTGCGCCCGTCTGTCTGACCGGGTCGTGAACGTAGAAAACCCACAGGTTTGAGCCTGCGCCAGCCTCACGCGAACAGACATTGTCGATCCGCGGAGAAATTTTCAACCGCGGAGACGCTTTGCGTGAGCATTTGCGTGTTTACGCGAGCAATGCTCAGGAGAAGAAGGAAAGCGATGTCTACATACATTCCGAGCGCGCACGAGATTGACCGTAAGTGGTTTGTGGTGGATGCCAGCGGTAAGACGCTGGGCCGCCTGGCCACCGAAGTCGCCAGCGTGCTGGCCGGCAAGAGGAATCCGAAGTACGTGCCCTATATCGATATGGGCGACCACGTTGTCATCGTCAATGCCGAGAAGGTGCGCCTGACCGGGCTGAAGAGCCAGCAGAAGGTGTATCGCCGGTATACCGGATTTCCGGGCGGCCTGCGCGAGGAGTCGTTTGTGCGGCTGCTCGAGCGGAAGCCGGAAAAGATCGTGGAAGAAGCGGTCAAGGGCATGCTGCCCAAGACCAAGCTGGGCCGCAAGATGGCGACCAAGCTGAATGTTTACCGTGGCGACAAGCATCCTCACCAGGCGCAGCAGCCGCAGCCGCTCGAAATTAACTAGCCAGGTTCTGATGAACCCGGCTTAACAGCACTTAAAGAGACCAGGACAGAGAATGGCAGATTTGGTTCAGTATTACGGAACGGGACGGCGCAAGTCGGCGATCGCTCGCGTGTTTCTGCGCCCCGGCAGCGGCAATTTCAAGGTCAACGACAAGAACCTTGATGTCTACTTCGTCACCGAGCAGCAGCGCGTTTCGGCGGCTCGTCCGCTGGTGCTCACCGAGCTCAGCTCGACCTTCGACGTGGTTACCACCGTCAAGGGCGGCGGCGTGAGCGCGCAGGCCGACGCGGTAAAGATGGGCATTGCCCGCGCGCTGATCGAGTTCAACGCGGAGCTGCGCAAGACGCTCAAAGGCGAAGGCCTGCTGTCGCGTGATGCTCGCGCCAAGGAGCGCAAGAAGTACGGACAGAAGGGCGCCCGCAAGCGGTTCCAGTTCTCGAAGCGGTAGTTGGTATTCCACATCTCAAAATGCGAGATGTGGGGCACCCGTTTTTGGAATGGAGTTTAGGTAGTTAAATTTCCCAAGAGGGAATCAATCCCGGCACCAGAAGCCGTCGGGATGCAATCCACAGAGGAGGCTGTTTGGCCACTATCACTATGAAGGAGCTGCTCGAAGCGGGAGTCCACTTCGGGCATCAGACGAAGCGCTGGGATCCGCGGATGAAGGAGTATATCTTCGGCGAGCGCAACGGCATTTACATCATCGACCTGCAGAAGACCCTGAAGATGTTCAAGGAAGCCAGCAAGTACGTCACTGACCTGACGGCTGCGGGCAAGGTGATTCTGTTCGTTGGCACCAAGCGCCAGGCGCAGGATGCCATCGCCGAGGAGGCGACCCGGTGCGGCATGTTCTACATTAACCAGCGCTGGCTGGGTGGGCTGCTGACCAACTGGGTGACGGTGCAGAAGTCGGTGAAGCGCCTTCAGGAACTCGATGAGATGGCTACAGACGGCCGCTATGAGCTGCTGACCAAGAAGGAAGTCATCAAGCTGGAGCGGGAGCGCA
>Ga0335074_10005697_pt1 | contig 17240 bp, 11 predicted proteins | sample Lox_Sample_23_FD_206715 | JGI IMG/M metagenome (GOLD analysis project Ga0335074, IMG submission 206715) | Soil microbial communities from Loxahatchee National Wildlife Refuge, Florida, United States - Lox_Sample_2.3 | ecosystem: Environmental > Terrestrial > Soil > Wetlands | place: USA... | reverse complement strand
AACCGAAAAAGAAACTATACGCCGGACCGATATTCGCCATCGTCGACGCCGCGATATCCACCAGCCCCAAAGCACCCCGATGCAACCGCTCCGGCGCCACCGGCTCCTTCGTCTCGGTAAACGGCACCGAAGCTGAGTCAGCCATATCCCCCACCTTTGCCGGCAGCGACTGTTTGCGTGTTGCCGGTTATTGTCCGGCTCTGCGCCGCCGGGGGGAAGAGCCGGAACACTACAATTTCACCAGTCGGCACACCAGGTGTCCCCCGTTGCCCGCCTGGCGGCAGAATCGCCGCCCCCGTAACGGCAGCAGGCACGGTCGGCGGCAGCGCTTTCGGTCACAATGGCGTTCGCAGGACAGGCCACAGGAAACGGACCGCGACGCTGCACCGGAGGGAGTGCCAGTCATGGGCAGGTCATCAACAGATCCGGTGTACCTGAAGGTGCTGGAGGATCTCCGGATGCGCATCCGGGAGGGCGTGCTGGAGCCTGGCGACCGGGTGCCGTCCCGCCACGCGATCATCGCGCGGTACGGCGTCGGCGAGACGGCGGCAAAGCACGCGCTCCAGGTCCTCGCGACCGAGGGGCTGATCGAGGCGCGGGCCGGCTCGGGCTCCTACGTGCGTAAAGCCCCGGCCGCTCGGCACCTCGAGCACGACCGCCTGCACTACCCCGGGTCCCCGTTCGGGATCGACGAGTCCGGCGGCCCGGCCGACGGTCTGCTGACTGACCGTCCGGCCGCCCGCTACGTCACCTGGGAGCACCACACCGAGCAGACCGCGCCGCCGCCGGCGATCGCGCGCCGGCTCGGCCCTGCGGAGGCAGCCGCGGTGGTGACCGCGACCCGTTACCTCATGACTGCCGACGGTCAGCCCGTGCAGCTGGCCACCAGCTACGAGCCGGCTGGCCTCACCGAGGGCACGGCCGTGTCGCTGCCGGAGCAGGGTAGTTATGCAGGCCGCGGCGTCATCGAGCGAATGCGCTCGATCGGCGTCGACGTCGACCAGGTGGTGGAAGAGGTCTCGGTGCGCACGTGCCTGCTCGCCGAGGCCGCGGCGCTGGCGATACCGGCCGGCTCAGCGGTCTTCGTGGTCGAGCGCACGCACCTGACCGGCGGGCAGCCCGTCGAGACGGCGGACATCGTGGTGCCGGTCGAGCGGTACCGGCTGCGCTTCCGGTTCGGCGTCCAGAATGCCGGTCCGGCATGATCCGGCGTGCGCGGCCGGCTGACGGGCCGGCCATCTGCGGGCTGATCCGCGATCTCGCCGAGTACGAGCGCTCCGCCGACCAGGTGACCAGTACTCTGCAGGACCTGGACCGCGCGCTGTTCGGACCTGAGCCGGCCTTGTTCGCGCACGTAGCCGAGCACGACGGACAGATCGCCGGGTTTGCCCTGTGGTTCCTCAACTACTCGACCTGGGTCGGCCGGCACGGCATCTACCTGGAGGACCTGTACGTCCGGCCGGAGCTGCGCGGCGCGGGCTACGGCCGCCAGCTCCTGGCCGAGCTGGCGGCACTGTGCGTCGAGCGGGGCTACGGACGGCTCGAGTGGTCCGTGCTGGACTGGAACGAGCCCGCCCGCGGCTTCTACGAGCGACTCGGCGCCGAGCCGATGGACGAGTGGACCGTGCACCGCATCAGCGGCACGGCGCTGCAGGCTCTCGCGACCCGGCGGGCGAGCGAGCCGCGCTGAGGAGATGCTCCGGGCCGCCGTGCGACCATGAACCATGCGGATCAGCGGCGTTGACTCGACTGACCTCTTCGGCGGAACCGCGGCGCAGCCGCGGCAGATTGTCCGGGTGCAGCTCGTCAATGCTGGCCCGGACCTGGTGAGCGACCCGCACACTGTTATCACGGTGGAGGTCACCGGGCAGCACGCCGGCACGCCTGACCCGGTGGTGGTCAGCGGGCTGACCGCTGGCGCCGAGGTGAGCGTCGAAGTACCCGTCGTGACCGGCGCGCCGCCCGGCACCGCGGTGCCCGTGCTGGCGACCGCGGCCTGGCCCGGCGGGCGCGCCGAGCAACCGGGCACGCTCACCATCGCAGAGCCAGGCTGGGTGATGTGGATGGTCAGCCATTTCCACTACGACCCGGTCTGGTGGAGCACTCAGGGCCAGTTCACGCAGGCGCGGCTGCTACTGCCCGACGAGCACGGCGAGCTTCCCGAGGTGCGCACTGCGTTCGAGCTCGTCCGCCTGCATCTGGACGCAGCCCGGCGCGACCCGGACTACAAGTTCGTGCTCGCCGAGCTCGACTACCTGAAGCCGCACTTCGACGCCCACCCGGAGGACCGCGCTGACCTGCTCGACCTGATCGCGTCGGGCCGGATCGAGCTGGTAGGCGGCAGCTACAACGAGCCGAACACCAACCTGACGTGCGCTGAGTCGACCATCCGCAACGCGGTCTACGGCACCGCCTACCAGCGGGACGTGCTTGGCGGCAGCCCGCGCACCTCGTGGATGCTTGACGCCTTCGGCTTCGACCCCGCCTACCCCGGCATCATGGCGGCGGCTGGCCTGGACAGCTCCTCCTGGGCCCGCGGCCCGTTCCACCAGTGGGGCCCGAACCGCTCGGTCGGCGACAACCGGCTCATGCAGTTCGCGTCGGAGTTCGAGTGGTTGTCTCCCGACGGCTCAGGCCTGCTCACCAGCTATATGGCTAACCACTATGGCGCGGGCTGGGTGCTGCATCACGCCGGGACGCTGGCCGCAGCCGAGGCCGACGCTTACGAGCAGTTCCGCCAGCTGGCGCCAGTCGCCGCCACCCGGAACGTCCTGCTGCCCGTCGGCGCGGACCATGTCATCCCGGCCCGGTGGGCCACCGCAGTGCACCGCGACTGGAACGCCCGGTACGTGTGGCCCCGGTTCGTGACCGCGGTACCGAGCGAGTTCTTCGCCGCCGTCCGCGCGGAGGCCGCCGACCGCGGTACCTGGATCACACCGCAGACGCGCGACATGAACCCGGTGTACACCGGCAAGGACGTCACCTACGTCGACACCAAGCAGGCTCAGCGCGCGGCCGAGACGGCGGTGCTCGACGGTGAGCGGCTGGCCACGCTGGCCTGGCTCGCCGGAGCCGGCTATCCCGCCGCAAGCCTGGACAAAGCGTGGCGGCAGCTGGTCTTCGGCGCGCACCACGACGCCATCACCGGCAGCGAGGGTGACCAGGTGTATCTGGATCTGCTCGGCAGCTGGCGCGAGGCATGGGAGCGCGGCGACCAGGCGCGGACGGCTGCCGTCGCGTATCTGGCCAGCCTCGCGGACACGCTGAGCCTCGCCGACGGCCTCAGCCTCGCCGGCTCACCGGGCCCGGCGGGCACAGGCGGTCAGGACCGCGGCGATCTCGCGTTCGCGGTCGTGGTGGTCAACTCGCTGTCCGCAGACCGGGACGCGATGGCCACCGTCAGTCTCGAGCTGCCCGCGGGCTGGCCGGACTGGCTCGGCGTCCTCGATGACTCGGGCGCGGTCGTGCCGTTCCTGGCCGACGGCATCGTCCGTGCAGATGACGGTGCACTGCGCAGGGTGCGAGTCACGTTCCGCGCGCAGGTGCCGGGCGTGGGTTACCGCAGCTACCTGGTGCGGGCTCTGGAGGACGCAAGCGCGAGCTGCGGGTGGAGGCCGAGGGGGCAGGCGGCCTCGTTTCAGCTCGAGAATGAGAATTTCCTCATCGAGGCGGACGCCTCGCGCGGCGGAGCGCTGTCACGAGTCCTCGACAAGCGATCCGGATCTGAGCTGCTGCAGCCTAGCGGCGGCGGCAACGAGCTGATGCTGCAGCCTGAGCACCCGGCCCACCCGCGCTGGGCTGAGGGCCCGTGGCTGCTGTGCCCGGCGGGCCCCGGCACCGGGAGTACGTCGCTCCGGGCAGCAGTGCGGACGGAACGGTGCCCAGTCGGCGGGCGGATCGTGGCCGAGTTCGAGCTGGCCGGCCTGCACGTCACCCAGGAGACGCTGCTGTGGGACGGATCTGAGCGGGTCGAGTTCCGCACCCACGTGGACGGCTCCATCGGGCAGGACCGGCTGCTCCGGGTGCTGTTCCCCGCGGACGTGCCCGGCGGGCTCCCGGTTTACCAGACAGCGGTCGCGGTGATCGGCAGGCCACCCGGCCCGGTCGACACCGACGTCGCCGAGCACTCCTACACGCTGGACTGCCCGGCGAACGAGTGGCTCGGCCTCGGCGCCACGGCGGCCGCGGCGGTCCGCTCCGGTGACGGCAGCCGGCAGCTGCACGCACTCGGGGTGGCCGAGGTCGTCGCGCCTGCCGCCGCCCGCGAGCCCGCCCGCCGGCTTCTGGCCGCGCTGGCCGGGCAGGGCGTCACGGCCACCTGCTCGCAGCCGGCCGGCCCGCGGTACGGCTACCAGGAGCTGGACTCCAACCTGCCGGATTTCCGGATCTGCCTGGGCGGGCCGGAGGACAACGAGCTGGCGGACGAGGTCCTGGCCAGCGTCGGACCAGGAGCAGCAGCGGCGCTGGCAGACCAGCTCGCGGCTACCGGCGCTGCTCGGCTCTGGGTGCCGGCCAGCCGCAGCCGCGCGGACGCCTTCGTGGCCGGCGCGGACCTGCGCGGCGCACGGGACTTGCCGGTGCTGATCATCGCGGCAGCAGACCTCGCAGCCGAGGTCGAGTCCGTCGTCGCTGACCTCGCCGACGCCGTGGTCGAGGTACCTGCGGGCGTCGCAGCCCCGGCGGCGGATGCCGCCGGGGCACCGGCCACCGCGCTGGCTGACCGCAGCGTCGCGCTACTCAACCGGGGAACGCCCAGCGGTCTGGTGACGCCGGACGGCGTCATCACGATGGCCCTGATGCGGGCGTGCAGTACCTGGCCGAGCGGCGTCTGGATCGACGGCAAGAAGCGCACGACGCCGGACGGCACGAGCTTCTCGTGGCAGCACTGGAGTCACACGTTCGAGTACGCACTCGCCGCCGGGCCCGGATCCTGGCGCACCGCCGGCTTCCCGGCAGCCGGCCAGGACTACAACCACGACCTGCTCACCGTGACAGCCGACCTGCACGCCGGACCGCTCCCGGCTCGCACGCGACTGCTCTCGCTCGAGCCCGCGACGGTCGCACTGTCCGCCCTGAAGCCGCACGGCAACCCGCTCGCCCCGGTCGGCTCGCCCGATCTCGCCGAGGGCGTCACCCTGCGGCTGCGCGACCTCGGCGGCAGCCCGGCGGGCACGGTTGCGCAGGCGGGGCTGTTCACCGGGCTGGCCGGGGCCGGCGTCACCAGCCTGTGCGAGGACAGCGAGGGTGCGGCGCTTCCGCTCGCGGACGGCCGGGCCCTGATCACGGTGTCGCGCGCCGGGCTGACGACGGCCCTCTTGCGGCCGGAGGCGGCCGGGTTGCTGATGCCGGGCGCCAGCGCCGCCGGGACCAGCGCCGCCGGGGCCAGCGCCGGGACAGGAGGGCTACCGGAGCCGGCCCAGCCCGTGTTCTCCCGGTACTGGCTGCACGGCAAGGGGCCTGCCCCGGCCGGCAACTTGCCGGTTGCCGTGCACCTGTCTCCGGGGACGGTAGCGCTCGACGACGGGCAACCCGCCGTCCTCCGGCTGACGATCGCCTGCGGGCCGGCCGCGGCCAGCGGCACCATCCGGCTGACGGCGCCGGACGACATCATGCTGGAGCCAGGCGGACCGTTCGCCTTCGACCTGGCGGCGCTCGGCCACGACGTGATCGAGATCACCGCCACCGCGCGGCCTGGATCCGGGACGGGCCGCCGCTTCGTAACCGCGCAGATCGGCGACAGCGCCGGTCAGGTCATCGAGGACAGCGTCCTGGTGACGATCGGCCAGCCGCCGGAGCCGCGCGTCGACCTGCCGCTCGCCGAGGTGGTGGCGATGCAGGAAGCGGCTCAGACCGCGCTGGACGGGGAGGTCGAGGTAAGCCTGATCACCCCGGCGCTCGCCTTGAGCCCCGGCGGCCGCGGCAGCATCGAGGTCCGCGTCCGGAACCAGGCCGCGTCGCAGATCCGCGGCGAGGCTCAGCTTCTGTCACCGTTCGGTAGCTGGGAGCAGACGACGCCGTGGACGACTGGCTTCGCCGTTGATCCCGGCCGGGAGGAAACGCTGCAGTTCGCAGTCCGCATCCCTCCGGCGGCGCGACCGGGCGAGCAGTGGTGGGCCCTGGTCAAAATCATGTACTTCGGCCGCCTCGTCTACACCGAGCCAGCGGAGGTGACGGTCGGCTGACGTGCCCGGCACTACCGGCAGGTAACACCGCCGGGTAACACTGGCCGGTAGCTGCGGATTTTCGGCACTGAGCTTGCATCGCCCCGGGTGAGAGACTAGACCTGATCACCCGAAGACATACCGAAGTGACAGATGACGGCAGACACAGTCCCGCGCCTGGGCAATCTCCCTGCGGAGCCGAACAGCTTCGTCGGCCGCGAGCGCGACCTTGGCGATCTTGCGCTGCTGCTGGAAAACGTACGGGCGCTGACCCTCTGCGGGCCCGGCGGCATTGGCAAGACTCGCCTGGCCACCAGGCTCGGCTGGCAGCTCGCCGGGGAGTTCCCGGACGGCGTGTGGCTGGTCGAGTTTGCCGACACGACCGATGCCGCGCTCGTGCCGGCGCGCATCGCGGCCGCACTCGGCGTCGTCGAGGAGGCCGATCGTCCGGCCGTTGCGACACTGGTCGACGCACTGCGCGGACGGCAGCTCCTGCTCATCCTCGACACCTGCGAGCACGTCGTGGAGGCCATTGCCGACCTGGCGCGCGACCTGATCGCCGGCTGCCCGCGGCTGCGGCTCGTGGCCACCAGCCGTGAGCCGCTGCGGGTGCGGGGCGAGACCGTCTGGCGTGTCCCCCCGCTGTCGCTCCCGAGCCCGGCGATGACCGCCCTTGCGCTGCCGGCGTCGGCGGATGAGGCCGCGCTCGACGCGGCCGCCGCGCATGAAGCCGTCCGGCTCTTCCTCGACCGCGCCGCCGCACTCCGGCCCGGCTTCACACTGACGGCGGAGAACGGTCCGCAGATCGTGCAGCTGTGCCGCACCCTCGACGGCGTCCCGCTGGCCATCGAGCTGGCGGCGGCTCGCGTGCGGGCGCTCTCGGTGGAGCAGATCGCCGCCCGGATCGACGACCGGTTCCGGCTGCTGGCCTCGGGCGACCGCACTGCGCCGCCGCGGCAGCAAACCCTGCTGGCCGCCGTCGACTGGAGCTATGAGCTCCTCACGCCGGATGAGCAGGTCCTGCTGCGGCGTCTCTCGGTGTTCACCGGCTGGAGCCTGGAGATGGCCGAGCAGGTCTGCGCCGATGACCTGATCGGTGCCGAGCGCATCCTCGACCTGCTCGCTGCCCTGATCGACAAATCTCTTGTCACGCTCGAGGAAGAGGTCCGCGGCGATGCCCGGTACCGGCTGCTCGACACCATCCGGGAGTACGCCGCCACCCGGCTCGCCGCCGCTGGCGAGCACGACGAGTTTCGCCGACGCCACCGCGACCACCTGCTGCATGCCATCGAGGCTGTCGTGGGCAAGGCGTTCGTGCGCAGCGGGCTACCCTGGTCGCAGCAGATCGAGCTGTACCACCAGATTGCCGCCGAGAACCTCCACGCTGCACTCGTCTACTCACTCGACACCGCTGACGCCGAGGCGGGGCTGCGGCTGTGCAGTGCCCTCCGCTCACTCTGGGTCGTGCAAGGCGACGTCACCGAAGGGCTCGGCTGGTTCGCCCGGTTCCTGTCGCTGGATGCCTGGGTTCCGGCCCGGGTGCGCATCCGCGCGCTCATGCTCGGCGCGGAGCTCGCCTTCGAGCATCAGGAATACGCGCTCGCCCGCCAGCGCGCGGACGCGGCCGTTGCCATGTGGACCGTCTGCCGGACCGCGTGCCCGGCGGGCGGACAGCGGATCCTCGCCCTCATCAGCCTGCGGGCCGGCCGCATGGAAGAGTCGCTGACGCTCGCCGATGCGGCCGTGGCCTCGGCCCGAGAGTACCGGGATGAGTGGGACGAGGGCCTCGCGCTCGTCGCGCGCGCCGCGATCCTCCGCGTTGCCCAGCTGCTCGATGCCGCACAGGAGTCTTACGAAGCAGCGCTCGAGTTGCTGACCGGCAACAACGGCTGGGGAGTCGCGCACGCTCTGTACGGCTTCGGCAATCTCGCCCGGGCCCGTCGCGACAACGCCGCGGCACTGCGGCACTTCCGCAGCGCGCTCGAGCTGTTCCGGCAGCTAGGCGCGCGCACCGAGATGGCGCGCTGCCTCGCGGGAATCGGCCGGATCTCGCTGGCCGACGGCGACCTGGCGGCAGCCACGGCCAGCCTGGCGGAGAGCCTCGAGCTGAGCGTGGCGACCGGCCAGCGGCTTGGCATCGCCCGCGGCCTGGAGGCCCTCGCCGGCCTCGCGGCGGCGCGCGAGGACGACGTCACCGCAGTGCGGCTCGAGGGCGCTGCGACGGCGCTTCGCGACTCCATCGGGCCGCGCTCGGCGGCCGTCCAGGCACGGCTCGACGAGCAGCTCGCGCCGGCGCACCAGCGCCTCGGCCAGAACGCCGCCGTCAGCCTGCTGGCCGAGGGACGTCGCCTCAGCACGCACGAGGCCGTCAGGTTCGCGCTGACCGCAGCCGCTCCCCCGGCGCGGGAAAGAACGCCGGCCCGCGCGGATGGCGGCTCTCCGCCCGGCCTGCCGTCCGGCGGGGGTTACGTCAGCGCATCGACGGCTGGAAACGCGGCAGCCGCCGGCAGCAGTTCTGGCAACTCCGGCAGCTCCGGGGGCGCTACTGCCGCTCCGCTCGGCGGAAGCGGCGCTCTCAGCGGGCCGGCAGCCCTCATCCCGGCCTCTGTCCTGACTGCGCGGGAGCGGCAGATCGCGCTGCTCATCGCGCGCGGCCTGTCCAATAAGGCCATCGCCGACGAGCTCGTGATCAGCCCGGCAACTGCCGCCAGGCACGTCGCCAACATCCTTGCCAAGCTGGGTCTCAGCTCACGAGCTCAGGTGGCAGCGTGGACGGTCGACCAGCGAGCGGCCGGCTTCTCAGATCCCGGGGCGCCGCGCTAGCCAGTCTGGCCAGACTCGCAGCCCGCGACGTTATGTGCAGATGGCGCACCCGCTCGGTGCCTACACATCCGGTGCGCGCCATCTGCATATGCAAATGCGCAATTCAGCCGATGTGCGGAGGCCTCGGACTACCTAACGTTATGCCGGGTGAGCTACCGGGCTCAGCCGGCCATCGGAGGGGGATGGCCGGCCACCCCGGTGGCCGGGCCCGCGCGGGGAGGACGACTGTGCTGGCGCTCAACCGCGAGCGCCAGCACAGTCGCCGTGGCCGGGCGGACTGTGGCGGCAGGTGCCGAATACATACCTGCCTACACATTCCTGAGGATGTGCAGGAGGCGCCGATGTGCGTACGGTCAGGCAAATGGGGCAAGCCGACGGGCAGGAGCAGGGAGGCGAGCGAAGCCACGTGGGCAGCTCGAGCCTGAACCTGGACCTGACTGCGACACAGCGACTCGTCGAGACGGCCGGCCAGTACGGTTGCCGGCCTGCGCTCGTGACGCGGCAGCCAGGCCAGATCTATTCGTTCGCCGACCTGGTGAGCACGATTCAGCGGGCCGCCGCCGGCCTGGCCTGGCGTGGCCTGCGGCCGCGTGACGTCGTCGGCGTTTACGTCCCGGATGCCGTCTCGTACGTGCTGGCGTGCCACTCGGTCAGCACCGCGGGAGGCATTCCCTGCCCGGTCAGCACGAGGCTCTCGGTGACCCAGGCGGCTGGCCAGCTCGCCGACTGCGGCGCCCGCATGCTGCTGACCGCGGAGCCGCTCGCGGTGGCCGGGCTCGCGGCGGCGGACCGGTCATGGGTGCGGCAGGTTATCTCGTTCGGCGATGCCCCGGCGGCGACGCCGTTCAGCGCACTCCTCGGCATGGGCTCGCTCCAGCCGCCTGCCGCGCGGCCGCACGACCTGGCGCTGCTCCCGTACGCCCGCGGGGCAGACGGTGCGCTGCAGGCGGCCGGGCTCACGCACCTGGACATGTCCGCAGAGCTTGACGCGCTGAGCGCGACCGCTGCGATCGACGAGAGCGACGTGATCGTGGCCGCGCCGCCGGCCGGTGACGGCCGGTCCTACACCTCGTTCATCGACCACGCGCTGCTGCACGGCGCCACCATCGTGGCGGCCTGCACTGACGAGATGTCAGCGGCAGCAGCGGAGCACCGCGCCACCGCGGCCATCGTCGCTCTCGGCACCGAGCTGCAGAGCAGCGCGCCGCTGCGGCTTTTCGCCGTGACTTCCTGAGCCCGGCTGGCGGCGCTGTCCTAAACTCGCGGCGGGCGGTTCTCGAACGGCGTGCTCAGCACGATGGTGGTGTGGGTCGAGACATTGGCAGCGGCCCGGATCTCCTGGAGGAGCTCCTCAAGCGCGAGCGGCGAGGCGACGCGGACCTTGAGGATGTAGCTCTCGTCTCCGGCCACGCTATGGCAGGCCTCGATCGCGGTCAGGTGAGCAAGCCGCTCCGGCGCGTCGTCCGGCGCCGCCGGGTCGAACGCCTTGATCGACACGAAGGCCGTCAGCGGCAGCCCGATCTGCTCGGCGCTGACGACCGCGGTGTAGCCCGTGATCACGCCCCGCTGCTCGAGCCGCCGGACGCGCTGCTGTGCCGCCGAGACGGACAGCCCGGTGCGACGCGCCAGCTCGGTGAAGCTCATCCGGCCATCGCTGGCGAGCAGCGAGATGATCGTCGCGTTGATCTCCTCCACGGCGCAACGTTAACGTGCCCGCCGGGGCAGCTGCGCACGCTCGCCCGGTTAAAGGGTCGCCTTCGCCGATAACGAAGCGATAACGGGGTTTACGCTCCCGTAACATGCCGTTCAGGTGCATAGTCCGCAAGGGACTCGCGCAGGTACGCTCCGGCCAGGAAGTCTCACCAGGGCCGCGGACAGATGTGAGCGAGGTCTTCATGGCGCAGATCGTGCTGGACGGAGTGGACAAGGTCTACCCCGGCGGACACAAGGGCATCGACGGGCTGAGCCTGGACATCGCCGACGGCGAGTTCATGGTCCTGGTTGGTCCGTCTGGCTGCGGCAAGTCCACTGCACTCCGGTCGATTGCGGGCCTCGAGGAGATCACCGCCGGCACGATCACGATCGGCAGCCGAATCGTCAACGATCTGCCGCCGAAGGACCGCGACATCGCGATGGTCTTCCAGAACTACGCCCTGTACCCGCACATGACGGTCGAGCAGAACCTCGCCTTCGGCCTGCAGCAGCGCAAGACGCCGAAGGACGAGATCAAGCGCCGCGTCGCCGACGTGGCGAAGATGCTCGGGCTCGCCGAGTACCTGAAGCGCAAGCCGGCCGCGCTGTCCGGCGGGCAGCGGCAGCGGGTGGCGATGGGACGCGCGATCGTCCGCGAGCCGCAGGCATTCCTCATGGACGAGCCACTGTCGAACCTGGACGCCAAGCTCCGCGTCTCGATGCGGGCATCGCTGTCCCAGCTGCATGAGCGGCTCGGCGTTACCACTGTGTACGTGACCCACGACCAGGTCGAGGCCATGACGCTGGGCCAGCGTGTCTGCGTTCTGCGGGACGGGAAGCTGCAGCAGGTCGACACGCCGCAGACGCTCTACAACGCGCCGGTGAACCTGTTCGTGGCCGGCTTTATCGGCTCCCCCGCGATGAACTTCGCCGACGCGCAGCTAGTCCGCGACGGCGGTGCGGCCGTGGTGTTCGCGGATCACCGGCTCGCCGTCAGCGACGCGATGCTCTCGGCCAAGCCGGGGCTAGCGGATTACTTCGGCAAGGAGATCATTCTCGGCATCCGGCCATCTGACTTCGAGGACGCCGAGCTCGCCGATGCGTCGTGGCCGCGGCTCGCCGTTCACTCCACGGTGACCGAGGAACTCGGCAGTGAGATACACGTGATCTTCACGATCGACGCCGCGCCGGTCCAGCACGCCAGCATCGCCGACGCCCGGGCCGGCGACGAGGACGACGAGGCGATCCCGCTGGCCGACAACAAGACCCTGTGGACCGCGCGGGTCGCCGCTCGCAGTGGCATCAAGCCAAACTCCGCGGCTACCCTCGCCGTGGACACGTCGAATATGCAGTTCTTCGATCCCACCAGCGGCCTGTCCATCGGTCACCCGGCGAACGGCTAGGGGCCGAGCACCGCCACGGCCGGGAGCCGGCTGGTCAGTCTCGACGGCAGGATCCCGGCGACGACGGCGACAGCGATCGCCACCACGGTGGCAACGATCAGCGTCGCGGCCGACGGCGGCCGGCCAATCCCGGCACCGAGGCCGTAGACCTTCGAGACCGCGCTGATCAGGCCGGTGCTGACGGCCCGGCCGACGAGCGCTCCGGCCGCCACCGCGATGAGCGCAAGCACAGCAGTGCGCATCATGACGGCTACCCGGACCTGCAGCGGAGTCAGGCCCATCGCCCGCAGCACTCCGACATCGCGCTGGTGATCACGTTGCCCGATGAGGGATGCGGTCAGCAGGCTGGCCAGGCCGATCAGCGCAAGCACGACGATGAGCCCGGCCAGCGCGACCTGGACGATTCCCAGCTGGTCAGCAGGGTTCGGCACGGCGGCTACATCGAGCCGGCCACCGGAGGCACGGTCGAGCCGGGACACTACCGCCGCCGGGCTGACCCCTGGTCTGAGCACCAGGCTGTAGAAGCCGATCGGCGCGGCCGCACCCTCGTCAGCGAGCGTATCGCGGCCGTAGGCCAGCACCTCGCCGTCGTACTGTGGGTCGATGATGCGGCCGACGATCTGGAATGTGACGGGCACGCCGCCGAACCACATGCGCACGAACTGGCCGACGTTGATGCGCAAAGCCGCGAGCAGCGCCTGCGTTGCCACCGCTTGCTCCGGTGCGTGATAGAGCTGCCCCTGCACGACCCGGAACGGATAGGGCCGCGCCGAGGTACCCATGCCGAGCGTCGTAATGGTGGTGGTGTCACCGAGCGCAAGCGCTTGCGCGCGGACGCAGCTATACGCCCGGAGTACCTGGGGGTCTGCGCTGATCAGCTTGCCGGCCTGTGCGAGCGTCAGCGGCCCGGGGCTGACGGTCACGCTCGCCGCCAGCCCGATATCGGCGGGCTGGCGCTGCACGCCGTCGATCGTCGACCAGAACCCGAGGCCGATCGTGATCATGAGCATCGCGATGGCCACACCGCCGATCGTCAGCGCTGCCGACGCCTTCCGCACGAAGGCCGCTCTCGTGCCGAGGATCAGGGCAGGCGGAAGATGCGCCGCCATCGCCATGCCTGCCAGCTTCGACAGGTGGCCGCGCGGCGGCACTGAGCGCACCGCCGCCACGGGCCGGACGTGGCCTGCCTGCCAGGCGGGGGCCGCCGTGGCCAGCAGCACAGCCGCGAAGGCTCCGCCGACAATGACCGCGGCCCAGCCGCCCGGCACCGCCGCGCCCGCCGCGGTCACGCCGGGCACGCTGCCGAGCAGCAGCGGCATCACGAGCCTGGCGGCCAGCAAGCCGACGAGGACACCGGCCCCGGCGAGGAGCGCGTGCTCAGCTGTCAGCATCACCATGACCTGAACCGGCGTGAAGCCGAGCGTCTTGAGCATGCCCAGGTCAGCCGTCTGGAGCAGGACACGGCCGCTGGTGACGTTGACGATGGCCAGCACCGCGGCGCCGAGCGCCATCAGGCCGAACAGCGCCAGCAGAAGCCCGAGCAGCGGGTCTCGGCGGGCCATCGACGCCTCGACCTGCTGCCACGTGGACACCGTGCCGACGGCGCTGTTGCCTAGCTGGGTGACGACCTGCTGGACGATGAACTGCGCTGCGTCCGGATCGGCGATCCGCAGGCCGACCACTTCCTCGGTATGACCGGTGATCGGCTCGATCTCCCGGAGCAGGCCTGGCAGCACCCAGATCAGCCCGGGCGTCTGGTCAGGATAGAAGCCCTGATCCGAGGTCTCCGCAATGCCGGCCACACGCACCCGGACGCGCGAGGTCTCGTCGACGTTGTCCAGCACGAGCGTGCTGCCGACGGTCGCGTGAATCGCCTGCGCGAATGTCGCCTCGAGGACAACGCCGCTCAGTTGCGACGACGTCAGCCAGCGACCGGTAACAAGCAGGGGGCGGCCAATCTGCGGAAGTGCGGGCGTCGCCCGGAGCTCGACACGGGTCCGCTGGCCGCCCTGGACAACGCTGGCGGCAGTTGCCTCGTACGGCCCGGCTATCGCGTTGATGCCGCTCACCTGCGAGCGAAGATCACGCACGTCAGTGCCTGGCGACAGGTGCAGCCAGATCTGCGCGCCCCTGGTCGCGGTGAACAGCCCCTGCCACGGGTTCGTGGCGCCCTGGAGCAGCCCAGCCGACAACAGCAATGCGGTCACGACTCCGGCCGTGACCCCGATGATCACGCACGCGCGCGCCGTGCTGGCGCGCAGATCAGCACGGATCCAGTGCGCCATCGCACGCACGGGTCAGCCTCGCAGCTTGAGCACGTCAGGCAGCGGCGTCGGCCGGTCCGAGCCGATGCGCGCATCGTCGGCTACCATCCCGTCGAACAGGCTGATGACCCGGTCGGCGGAGCTCGCCACCCGCAGGTCGTGGGTGACGAGCAGGATCGACTGACCGTCTGCGTGCACGCGGGCGAGCAGGCGCAGCACCGACATGGTGGCCGAGCTGTCGAGGTTGCCCGTCGGCTCGTCTGCCAGCAGCAGCAGCGGCCGGTTCGCCATCGCCCGGGCTAGGGCGACGCGCTGCTGCTCGCCGCCGGACAGCCGGGCCGGCGCCGCGTCGGCCTTGGCGGCAAGCCCGAGTTCGCCGAGGAGATCTTGCCGGCGCGCTACAGCCTGCTTGCGGCTGGCGCCGCCCATGATCGCTGCCAGCTCCACGTTGTCGGCCACCGTCATGTTAGAGACCAGGTTGAAGAACTGGAAGACGAAACCGATATGTCGCCGGCGCAGCACCGCCCACCGCGCCTGGCTGAGCTGATCGACCCGCTGGCCATTCAGCCAGATCTCGCCGCTCGTCGGCCGCTCCAGGCCGCCGAGCAAATGCAGCAGCGTCGACTTGCCCGCACCGGAGGGGCCGGTGATTGCCGCGAACTCGCCGTGCTCCAGCGAGATGTCGACACCGCGGACGGCCGGCACCACTGTGCCGTCGCTGGCGAATGCCTTCGTGAGGTTGCTAGCCCGCACCAGCAGTTCGCCGGCGCCGGTCACACGAGCTCCTCCTGGCAGCGCTCCAGCCAGTCCAGGTCGGCTTTCAGGTGCAGCATGGCACCCTCGATCAGCAGCCGCGGGATTCGGCGGTCGGCCGCTACGCCGAGCTCCGACAGGCTGCGCATCTGCGCGAGGTAGTGGCGGCGCTGACGGTTGATGAGCCCGAGCCGGTCGGACGTGCCCGTCAGCAGGCTCAGCGCCAGCTTCATGAAGAACTCGTCCCGGACCCGCGGGCCTTCGCTGGTCTTGTCGATCCAGTCGATGACCGCCTCGCGCCCGGCATCGGTGAGTTCGTAGACGCGCTTGTTGGGCCGGGTCGCCTGGACGACGTCCTGGCTGCACACCAGACCATCGCGCTCAAGCCGCTGCAGCGTGACGTAGATCTGGCCGATGTTCGGCGCCGGATACGCCTCGCCGAAAATCTGCTCAAGCTGGCCCTTGAGCTCATAGCCGTGCGCTGGTTCCTTGGCCAGGAGCGCAAGCAACGGCATTCGCATCGGCCGCTCCCTTTCCCCGCTACTGACCTTAATGTTCGCATACTCGACCGACCGCGTGTACTGCCTGACTCTTCATTGACTACTACCTAACGGACGTATATAACAGGCAAGTACTGGTCGGCCCGCACGATGTTGACTCACCGAGTTAACGCGCCGGTTACGCACCGGTGATAGTGAAGGTCGGCTGCGACCGCTGGCAGAAGGCGGGACCAGGTGGGGCTGATCAGGCGCGGCAGGCAGCCGGCACGCGAGGTGCGGGCCAGCATGCGCCGGGCGCGGGTCAGCGGACTCGTACTCACCAGCATCCTGTGCGGAACCGTCAGCGGATGCGCGGTCGTCGCCGCCGGTGCGGACCCGGCACCGGCCGGCGGAGGCACGGCCCGCATTACGGCGGTCGGCCCGATCACGTTCGCCACCGGCAAAGTCGACACCGGTTACCTGCGCCCGCTGCTCGCCGAGTGGAACCGCGAACATCCCGGCCAGCACGTCACCCCGATCTACCTTCCTGACGACGCCGACGATCAGTACGCCCAGCTGGTGGCGAACCTCCAGGCGCACAGCACCGCGTATGACGTGATGAGCCTCGACGTCATCTGGACCGCGGAGTTCGCTAGCAGCGGCTGGATCACCCCGATCAGCGCGGCGCCGTTCCCGCTGGGGAGCTTCCTGCGCCCGGCGGTCGCGACGGCCACATACCAGGGTCATCTGTACGCCGTGCCTTTCACCAGCAACGCGACCCTGCTCTACTACCGCTCCGACATCCTCCGCGAAGCCGGAGTCAAGCCGCCGGTGACCTGGGCGCAGCTCGAGAGCGATGCCCGCACGATCGCACCCCGTTACGGGCTCGCCGGGTACGGCACTCAGTTCCAGGCCTACGAGGGCCTGACCGTTAACTTCGCCGAGGCGGTCCAGTCAGCGGGCGGATCGCTGCTCTCGCCGTCCGGCGCCGTCACTGTCGACTCACTGCAAGCCGTGAAAGCGCTGAGCTTCCTGGTCGGGGGCGTCAAAGCGGGCTGGATTCCGCAGGCGGCTCTCGGCTGGAACGAAGAAGCCTCCCGCCACGCGTTCGAGGCCGGCAAGCTGCTGTTCCTGTCCAACTGGCCTTACGTCTACGGCGACGCGAGCCAGGCCGGGCCGGGAAACGAGGTGGCAGGCAAGTTCGGCGTTACGGCGCTGCCCGGCCTGCACGGACCCGGATCGAGCACGCTTGGCGGCGCGAACCTCGCGATCAGCGCCTACGCACCGCACCCGGCCACCGCCCTGGCCTTCATCAAGTTCCTCACCAGCATGAGCAGCGAGCGGCAGGTACTGCTGCGGTCTGCGCTCCCGCCGGTCTGGACCGCGCTGTACAGCGAGCCGTCGCTTATCCGGCGGTTCCCGTTCCTGCCCGTGCTCAGGCAGGCCATCCTCACCGCCCGCCCGCGACCCGCCCTCGTCAACTACAACCAGTTCAGCCTGGCGATCTCCAGTTCGGTCCACCAGGCACTCGCGCAGCAGCAATCCGTCGGCGCCACACTCGCTCGCCTGGCCGGCGAGCTCCGGCAGATCGTCCGGTCCGGCTAGGCAGCCGATCTGGACCAGAAAGCAGCCTCATGGAACAGCTAGCACGCTCGCAAGCCGCCC
>Ga0335074_10005695_pt1 | contig 17242 bp, 27 predicted proteins | sample Lox_Sample_23_FD_206715 | JGI IMG/M metagenome (GOLD analysis project Ga0335074, IMG submission 206715) | Soil microbial communities from Loxahatchee National Wildlife Refuge, Florida, United States - Lox_Sample_2.3 | ecosystem: Environmental > Terrestrial > Soil > Wetlands | place: USA... | reverse complement strand
TGATCGGCGCTCATGGCTCAAGGTGAAGTGCCTGAACCGGGAGGAATTTGTCGTGGTCGGTTGGTCCGATCCGGAAGGGACACGCCACCGGATCGGCGCATTGCTGCTCGGCTATTACACCCCCGACGACGGGAAGTTGATCTACGCGGGTCGCGTCGGCACCGGCATGCCGGTCGCGGAGCTTGAGCGGCTATACGGGCGTCTCCAGCCGCTCGCGTGCGAGAGGATGCCATTGTCGGAGCCGCCGCCACGCGGCGGTCGCTTCGGCTCACCGCTGGTGCTGTCTCGGGTCCATTGGGTACGCCCGGAGATGGTCGTCGAGGTCAGCTACGTCGAGATGACGCCGGATGGATTGCTCCGGCATGTCGTCTATCTGGGTGAGCGCGAGGACAAACTGGCCCGTGATGTGCGTCGAGATCGACCGGAAGCTTAACCCGGCGGATCGGGCTTCTGATCCGGGAAATCTTCTGGGAAAAATGATATTCGCGTCTCCGGATCGGGTTGCACCGAAGACGAAAATCTATCCAGGCGCTCAATAAAGCTCAGAAATAATCTTTCGCGCGGAAGCCGGATATAGATGTGTGGCCCATGAAGAATTCTATCTCCATGCTCATCGATATCCAGAATATCCTCGTATTTGATTAGCTCACACTCTTTGAGCCATCCCTGATTGGTGTTAGGTAAAGCCGCCCAAAAAGACCATCGCTTGTTTTCTTCCGGGTCATGCTGTGGCTTATCGCTCCAAGGGTCCACACCTCTGGATAGTTCACCATCGTCAAGTTTATCGATGCAATCCCAGCCAACACCATCATCGGCGATATACGCCATGAACCTCTTTCGCTCGACCAGAATGCCTTCGGGCTCATGCTCGATGAAATACGTCACTTTCCATCGGAACGGATTACGTTTCGCCTCGTCTGGGTCGTTCGGTTTATAGGGATATCGAGTATCCGTAGGATCACGCAAAAGTATGGTCTTGTAATGCTGCTCTTCGGGCTTTCCCAAAATCCTTTCGCACTTTCTCTTAATTGATAACTTCGAGCGGAGCGTTGTTAGAATACTTCGTTGTCGTATCTGTAGCGATATTCCGAAATAGGCGAATAGTAGATGATCGTTCTTTGCCTGAAATAATTGATCTTCAATATCCGCTTTTCCCCATAAGTATCCCTCGTTGATCCCGTTCTGAATACACCAATCTCGGAAACTATCTCGGGAGCGTTTTGAAAAATCACATGAGGCAACAAAGACAATGCCATAGAGCTTAGTTCTTTCCTCCGCCGATATTTTCTCTAAATGCTTTTTTAGATTGCTCGGGGTGATTACTTTCTCGCGTTTGCACTGAATAAGCCACTGCCTGTCATCGCTGGGAGTAGCGGCAACGTCATCGGGGTCTGCTTCGTCGTCTGGCGGGACGAAATCGTTGACGATCTCAAATCCACGGGCATCGAAACCGTCGTCTGATCCGGCTCTCCCGGTGGGTTCAAGAACACGCCATTGGCGAAAATCATAGGCAAGCTGGCGGACCAAATCCTCAAAGCGTTTTGGTTCAAGGTCCTCAAAATGGAGGGGGCCAATGGTCCGGGTAGGAGTAGTCAACATATGCACAGCGGCTCGATCAGGTTTGCGTGCGGTATTTACGACTGGAGCGACCGCGTGGGTAGCCTTTACGGGAAGCTGCCGGGGCTATACGAACCAGCCAAGCACCTCATCGAGCGAGCACGGCACCCGGACGACGTGACCGCCGTGCAACTGGATCATCGTCTCGTCGCGGCACTCGTCGGCGTCATGGATGATCCCCACGGACTGCGGTCGCACCGCGTAGCGGATGCGTCGAGCGACGTTATCAGAATGAACCCACCGGCAATCCGCTCGCCCTGTGTGGCCACCTCTTGCCTCCAACCGCTCACTGGAACATAATGAGAACATACTGCTCCCTTCCCCCCGGAGGTCGCAATGCTGTTCTTCCAATTTCCTGAGGATGCCCGATGGGACGAAGCGTCCGAAGCCGTCGTCTTCTCGGTGATACTCGGCCCGTACGAAGGCACAGTGCGTGTCGCCCGCCGGGTATTTCAAAGCCTTCTCGATCAGCGCCCGACGCCGGAGCGATGCCTGGAAGCCTTCCATCTCCAGCGGACCCGGTTCGAGATGATCGTCGAGCGGAAGCTGCGCCGCCGGCAACTGGCCGATGACGGCAACGTCGAGATCACCGGGCGGGATTTGCGCGAACGTACATCCTCGATTGGCCAGGGCAGTCTCTTTGCGCAGACATCAGCTTAGCCGGAAAATCTGATGCGGGTCCTGGTCGTCGCGATCTTCGCGATCTCCCTCATGGTGTCTCAGTCTTTTGCGTGTTCACCGCAGCCGTGGTCCGCCGATCCATGCCGGCGCGCTGATCTCCCCGCCTGCTATTACGATTGGGTATCCAGCGACGGCGGGAGGCTCGGCACTTGTACAAGCGTGCTTAGCCGGTGCGAGGGCGAGTTCACCGCAATCCTCGCCATGTGTAAGAAGGACGGGTGCTCGAAAGACCTGATCGCGTTCGCGACTCAGAATCTCCAAATGACCGAACATGCGCTGAATACGGTCTGCTCACATACGGGCAGGGCAGACTGATGCCGGGCAATCCTCGTGCGATCGTCTCGGCGGCGGAACTAACGTTTCCCGTCCGGATTGCTATCCGGATACCAGAGGGCGGCATTGGCACCCGCTACAAGCCGATGACGGAATGGTTGGACGAGAATTGCGGCATCCGGGGCTGGGCGATCACGCCGGCTGGCACGCGCGGCATCCGGAATGACGCCATCGCCGTATACATGAGCGGTCCCGCCTGCGCTGTTGCCTTTGTGGCTCGGTGGCTCGTGCCGGGTGATCCATCCGGCTTCTACGAGCTTCGCGGTGATGAGCCGGAGCGTCGGGTGCCTGCGCCGCACCACAAGACCCCGTAGAACTGGATTACCGACCCAATATCTCCTTTATGATTTTCTTGGCAGCGGCGTCCGGGTCCTTGAGGAAATCCGCATACGTCGGGTCGTCACGGATGTCGAACCACGTAGGCCCTTCGCGCTTTGGCCGATCGGACGGGCTCAATACCTGCTTTCGTAAAAACGGCGCGGCGATATCGGGATCGATCGGCACCGCTGCGTGCGGGTTGTGATAGAGATCGATCACCGGCTCGTCCGGGTGCCGAAGGATAGCCACCGCGCTGACCGTGTTGCGTTCGTCTCGCCGCAGCATGGCGTTTCTGCCCGGCCCTGACCCAACAAATTCGGCGGTGTCGCTACCAACGGGCACGACAAAGCGAAGGGTCTCATCGCCGTACATCGCAGCCCGGACCTGAAACTCCTCGTCGTGAAATGAGATCGTCTTATCGAATATGCAGACGATCGTCGGGAAACCGCGCGCCGAGAATTTTCGCAACTGTTTCTCTGCGTTGCGAATGGCGTGTCGGACCCGTTTTCCCGCTGCGACCCATCGGAATTCCATGATGTCCGCACGAGCGTTCTCGATGATGTGCTTGTCTTCGTCGTTCGAGGTCAGTTCCTTGACCTCGACGATACAGCGCACACCCGCGACCCGGATCGCGTAGTCCGGTCGTTGATTGCCGGGCTTGAGAGCGACACGGATACTCCGCCATTCAACGACTTTTCGCCCGAACCAGTTCTCCAACAGGTTTTCTGAGAAGGTCTTTTCGGACATCGGGTTGTCTACGATTAGGTGCCTCTCAATAAATGGGCCTCCCAGAGCAGGCGTACCACCGTAATCAGGTCATCCGAATAGCGGACTCCTAAATACCGGCACGATGACAACAAAAGCGACGAACTCCGTCCTCGATCTGGTCAATCCGCCGATCGACGAAATGGTGCTCCTCTCAGGCACCATCGACAACGTGACGATCGGTGCGAATGTGCCGCGATCAATTTCCTGCACTCAGATCACGGTCACCGATCTGGCGTCGCCGCTGGTGGCGGCAATCAACGGTCAACTGACCGAGATATTTCTCGGTACGGGTCTGGTGATGTCTGGCGGTGTGCTATCTGTGAATTTCCCTCCGGGACCGCCGCCCGTCTCACCTCCGGTCAGTCCAGCCCCGTCTCCGGGCTTCGTTCTCCGAGAAGACGGCAGCTATTTGTTGCGCGAAGATGGCAGCTATATCGAACGAGAGCACCCCGGACCGTAAATACACCGGAAATGGGGACCAAAATGAATGACAAACACACCGATCAGCGGGGAGCTTCCGGCTGGACCTCTTGATGGCACTGAACTAACGGAAGTCGTGCAGGCAGGAAATAACCGAAAGGCGACTACTCAAGCGATTGCCGATCTCGCAATTCCCGATGGTACCACCGGCATGGGGGCCAGCGTGCTCCAATCGGCGGCGACAATCATCTCCCCCACACTGGTCGGTACGGTTTCCGGTGCAGGCACGATTCCGAACTCGGTCCTCGTTGATGACTCGATCACGATAGCAGGACACACTGTTCCTCTCGGCGGTTCCCAGGCCCTCGGTGCATCAGACCTCACAAATGGGACGACGGGCTCGGGGCAAGTCGTTCTCCAGACTTCCCCGACCATCACTTCGCCGACCTTCTCCGGCACCGTGGCCGGCTCAGCCACGGTGCCGAATGCTGTGCTCGCGAACTCGACCATTACGATCGCGGGTCATTCGGTCAGCCTGGGTGGAGCCCAGAACCTCGCAGCGTCCGATCTCACCAATGGCACGACCGGAACCGGCGCAGTCGTTCTCGCTTCGGCGATTACATTACCCGCACTTGGAGTGATCCCGCCGAATGCGGTGGTTATGCTCGGCGTACCGAATACAGTGAGTGGGTTTACCGATTGGACGGTTTATAAACCAGATGGAACGATATTAGATACCTCGGGCAGCTCCAGCCAAGGACTTCAAGAAGCAGTAAACCTCGCCTTTCTAGCCTCATCAATTTCATCAAATACTCAGGCCGGGCTTGGATATTCACTATACGTGTTAGGTTGCAGCCAGCAAAATGGTGGTGCAGCGATTCTGGATACAAGTCAGACTATTCAATTCCCTCCCATGCAGGGTGCTCACATCGTTATCTCTCAAGTGACGTTGGGCGCTAACGGAGTTCCCGATGGCGATCCACTAATCCAACTTGATAGTGCATTGATGTGCCGCTTCGAGATGCCGGGGACGCAAACTGCCATCAACACGGGACCAGCGATCAAAATCAAGCCCACGAACCCGGTTCCACAACCAACTCCGGGCGGAGTTGGCTATGGAGATAGCAGTATCGTCGGTTCGACAATCGGCGGTGGTCTGGAGTTCGATTTCTCGGGAGGCGGTGGCATCTACAACACGCTGATTGATTTTGATGAATTAAATACTGGAAACCGCAGCTACGGTATTCTCGTCAATACATTACCCGCTGGAACCAATTTTGGTTTCAATACGATCAGAATACGACATTTGCATGCGTTCGGCAGTGTGGGCGTTCAAGTCGGCCTCGCGAATCCCGCTGAAGGGCAACAGTTCGGGGGCAATCGGTGGGAGATCAATGGGATGGACCCGGATAGCAGTGGCGGCACTTATGGGTTCGTCACCTATGCTTCCAATGATTCTGGGTTTATTGGCATTTCCGGGGGGATTTCGACGCCGTTTCAGTTCGCTGCGGCAGCCACCGGAAACACATTTCTAGTCCCTTATACGGAAGCTCCATTAACGTCATCAATGTTTACCGGAAGCAACAATACGTTGATGAGTAATGGAACTACATACATCGACGGAACTCCCACGGTGAGCGGTACGGGATCACCGACCAGTTCTTTCGCGGTGAAGAATGGCTACGTCGTGCATCTATAGTGGGGAGCGCGCGTAAATAGACCCAAAGAGGTCTCGTACGTCGCCATGCCTCAAGCAATTCTACTCTCAAAAGCCGCCGGAGATATGACCGGGACACCCATCAAGGTGAACCCCAAGTCTTCTTCAATGAAGTTCCAGTTCACTCCATCTCTCGATGGCTTCACCGGAATCATCTCGCTTCAATTCACCTTAGTGCCGAACACGGCATCCGGCTACCTCTGGTACTCGATCCCCACCATCGGCCTCGACCCGTGGTCGGAGCCGATGATACTAGTGTTCAACGCGCACACCAACGTCCTCGCGTTTGATCTCAATCTGGGTACTGGCAATCTTTTTGTTCAAGTTTCGATCATCGAATACTCGCGCGGCAGCATCTCCGGGTACATCGCATACTGACGAATAGGTGGGATCGGTAAATACGCCTGAACCATCTTGAGGCGTCGATGTACTGTGGTCGCAACTGTTCCCGCCTATATCAATAACGGCACTACCATCGGCAGCGGCGGGCTGCTCGTCGAACTCGATGAATCGGGTGCATATGTCCCGGTCGTCGCACTCGATACCGATACCGGCATCAACATCGGTACTGTCGCGCAGGGTGCAGCCGGCGAGTCCGCGTGGCCAGTCAGTGTTGCGTCGCTTCCGTTGCCCACCGGGGCTGCGACCGCCGCCAATCAGACGACAATCATCGAGACGCTTGGCACACCATTCCAGGCTGGTGGCGCAGTCAACCAGGGAACCTCTCCCTGGATCGTCCAGCAGTCCGACAACCGGGGTCTCAACCAGACCATCAACTCCGCGACGCTCAATGCGGCAGTCACGGTTTCTCTCCAGGGTGGCGAAGGCGTCGTCGGCTGGACCCTGACCGGCCTCACCGCATCTGGTGCGTCTATCGCGTTCGAGGGCACCAATGACATCGGTGCTGGGAGCCCGACCTGGGCGGGCATCAACGCGGTCTCCGGGACAACGATCACATCTACCGCCACCACCGATGGCAATTACCGGGTAGAAGCCGGCGGCAGGACCGCAGTTCGAGTACGCGTTTCCTCGATCGGCACCGGCACGATCACCGTTTTCTACTCCGCATCTGCCGCATCGAGCTTGGTCTCGCTGGCGCAATCGCTACCGGCGGGCACAAACGAGATCGGCGGCGTCTTCGCGGCCCCCACTTCGTCGAACAGTTTCGCCATCACACCCGGATCATCCTCGGCCCTTGAGACCTCTCATGTGCTCAAGTCAAGCGCCGGAAACCTCTATTCGCTGAACTGCACTACAACCTCAGCCAGCGGCTATCTGATGACCTTCAACGCTGTCTCCGTACCCGCCGATGGCACGGTCGCGCCCCTCTACTGCATTCCCGTTCCCGCCGGAAGCGCTGTCTCAATCAGTTTCTCAGGAGCGCCACCGGACGCTTACTCGACCGGCATCGTCGCGGTGTTCTCCACCACGGGACCGTTCACGAAGACCAGTTCCGCGACTGCCTTTTTCACATGGAGGGTCCAGTGATCGATGTCCGATGTAATATTTGGTCCACAAACAACCCTCCAAGGATGGTCGCCGACATTCGGCGTCACCTACGGCAATCTCACAGTCGCTTCTCCCGGCGGTGCTGCCTCTCATAGCTATACTCCGGGCGATGTCTCGACCCTTGCGGGCGGCACATTTTCGCAGGCTGCGACGGTCGCCATCCTTCAGACGCAAGTTGTCTCGGCAACTGTTGCAGCGGGCGGTTCAGGTGGCACCAACGGCACGCAAACCGTCACGGGGACGACCGGATCAGGAACTCTCTTTCAAGCCAGCGTGACCGTTTCTGGTGGTGCTATCACAGCGGTTCTCTCAATTAGTCGAGCCGGTGCCTACACCACAAACCCAACGGTTTTGACGGCTGAGCCAGTCACCGGAGCCGGTCTTGTTGGTGCTCAGCTTTCCGTTGTTATGGGTGCGCAAGCAGGCGGGGTCCAACAAACTGGCATATACTCGGCAGTACCGAACGCGACCTCTGCACTCTCCGAAAGCTCATCGACGGGTAGCGGCATAGGAGCGACTTGGAATGTCGCCTTCGGTCCCATCGCATCAACAATTTCGTTTCAGGCGACCAATTCGTTCAACTTCGCCCTTGGGCCTTCTGCTGGTGCATCTCAGACATTAGGAACCGAAAACCTCCTTGTCGGCATCCATGCAGGAGAGTCCCTAACCGTGGGTGGCTTCAACACTGCTGTGGGATGTTCTGCACTCTTGTCTCAGGTGACCGGCGGACAAAACAGTGCATTCGGCGACGATACGCTGAAATTCTATACGTATAATCAGCCAAATTCAGCATTCGGCTCGCAGGCGCTCAAGAATTGGGAAGGAGGTGGCGGTAATTCGGTATTCGGCTATAGCACGATGTCGAATTACAATACGACCGATACCGGGGGTTCTGCTCTAAATTGTGCATTTGGTGATTCGGCTATGCTTGGAACTGCGGGTTCCGGCGGCATCAGATATAACTCGGCGTATGGAGCAGACTCCCTCTATCATCTGCAAGGTGCGCAATCCAATACCGCTATCGGCTATCTGACGGGGTTTCAACTTACGAGCGGGAGCAGCAATACGATCGTCGGAGCAGCGGTCGCATCAACAACTCTGGCGACCGGCTCGAATAACGTCCTTATTGGCACGTCGAGCAGCATCGACACTGCGTCCAGCAGCACCAGCAATACGATCCAGATCGGCGCAGGCAGCACTGCGATCATCTCGGCGACTGGCTGCGGAACGCCTTCGTCAAGCGTCCTCACGGCGGCGGGTTCCCTGGTCGTCAACTCGGCGACCGGCGGCATCACCGTGGGATCAAGCGGCCCCACGCTGACCTCCGGCTCGGGCGCGCCATCGGCTACGCAGCCCGTGGGATCGCTCTATTTGAATACGTCGGGATCATCGGGCTCACGGCTCTATGTGAGCGCCGGTAGCGGGTCCTGGAACGCCGTGTCGGGGGTCTGAGATGGATCAGACCCAATATCAGATCGCGATCCTTCAGCAGCAGCGTAATCAGGCCCTCGATGCCTTGGTAGAGGCGGTCGCTCAATTGAACGTTATGCGGGATCAGCTTGCGCTTGCGCAGGTCGAAATTGATACGCTGCGAACCGCAAAGGTCTCGGAGAGCTAACCGCTCCTCCGGGCGCACCAATCCATCCGTATTCCGGACCCTCAATCGAATTAACGAACCTCGCATCAATTTCGTTCCTACACGGAGAATTCACCCATTTCGTTGTTGCATTCTCAACCTAACGTTAAATATCAGAACTAATTTAGATCGTTTGACGTTAGAGACGATTCGTGCTAAAATTCTGAAGGGCACAATATACGGCTATTCCGAGCAGGAATTTTACCAATCATTGTGCTGATGAGAGGACAATGACGAGGAGGCGTTTTCTTGAAGCGCCTGACCACCATGTAAGTGTCAAGTCACAGCCAAGAGGAATGTTTTCGTACTGCATGCCCGTCCGCGAGGTGTTCGCGGCGAAGGAGGGATGTCGTGTCCAAAATTATCTATGGGTTCGCGGCGTTAATCCTGACGATGTTAACAATCGCGGAGGCCGTACCGGGCCTCAAAGAGCATCTTCCTATTGGTGGGTCTCTCTTCTATGAGATCGGTGTAATTGTCGGTCCGGCTATCGTGCTCGACCAACTAATAGATTGGCTGCATACCGTTCGCGACGAGCGACGTAAGCGGCGAACCCGAAAGACACGTACCTCTCGGCGACTGCGATCCGACTCTCCGGATAGCCGGCAGACACCCAATAAGGAGCTTCATGAGGAAGCCGAGGCCGAAGAAGCCGCCCAGCAGACGGAAAAGCCCGCTGCCGATGCGGCAAGCGCAACCGCCGAGACAGGAGACTCCCTCCCCGAGCGCAGCCCCGGCGACTAAGGGTGCTCGGCGAATATGGGCAATCATCGCGGCTTTCGCGGTTGTGGTGGGCTTGCCGGGCTCAATATTCGCGATCTGGCCGAGGATGACGATTTCGACCAACGGCCCATTCGACGAGGCGAACGCCTATTCCGAGTCCTTCACCGCGACAAATACTAGCTTTGTCCCTCTACGAGGATTCAACATCGCCATTGGGTTCTGCGACATCAAAACTGCGACAGACGATTTCACGGTTATCAACAACTGTGTGAACGACCAGCACCTACCGCACATGCTGATCGGTGATCCGAACTGGAACGCGCCGATCCTCGCTAGAGATGAACCTTTCACCATCACGCTCACCGACGAGATCACGACACCAACCGAAAAGTACCGAACCCTGCATCCTCGCGTCATTTCGGGCTGGAAGACCATATCGGCGCTAAAGGGAGCCAACGCGGTGGTTATTGCTACTTATCGGCCTTGGATCATCCCTTGCTGGTCGTGGATATCTGAATGGGTCTGCGTGAAGCGCGCTCGGTTCATTGCCGAGGAGCAACCGAACGGCAAAGTCATGTGGCGGTCTGTGCCGCTCTCCTGGATGCCACAGAGGACGGACGATTAATCATCCTCCTGGGCGACGCGGACCGTCTTTACGCCGATCGCATTGAGGACTGCGAGCATAAAGGCGGCGGAGAACGACCCGCGCGCCAGCTTATTCGACAGACCTGACTCACTCTCTTTGATCCCCATTTCGGCCAGCCGCTCGATCAGTTCGCGGTGGCTGATGTCCCGCCGCGCTATTTCTACTCGCAATATTCCCTTTGCGCGGTTCTGCCATATCTCAGACGCCCCAGCCATTCATCTATCCCTGTGATTCTTCACGACTATATGAAGTTCTTCAGGAATTAACCATGTTTTCGTTTCGGATTTTCGCATATTCACATTATCGTATAGATATTCACGTTTACGCAAAGGTAGGCAAACATGGAAACCCGCTTCAACGACCATCGCCGGGACCGGCATCAGACTCGGAGATTCCTCAGCGATCTCCGTATTCGGTGTGCTGATCTCACCCGCTCGTCCTTTCGTGAGGAGATCGATCCCATCGGCGATCAGCCGGTCCGGCTACTCGTTTTCCCGCGCGCAGCAATTGGAAGGAGCCGACATTGAGCGCGGTCAACGCTAGCGCGGCGAAAGTGCGCCGTACGAACGGCCACGCGCATTCAGTCGAATGCATCTGCCCGCTATGCGGAGCAAAAATCGATGATCCGGCGAAGGCGGCATCGGTTTTGGGAGCCCAGCGCGCCCTTGAGCTGGAAATCGAGCAGACGGTCTCGACGCGGTTCCAGCGCCAGCTCGCCGATGTCGAGGCCCGGAAGAAGACTGAGATTAGCCGGGCCGTGCGGGAAGCGACACGCACACTGAAGGACAATCAGGCCGGCGTGGTCGCGGCAGCCGTAGAGGCGGAGCGTCAAAAGGGCGGCAAGGCGACCGCAGAAGCCGTCGCCGCCGCTCGGATCGAACATGCCGCCGAAAAGGCCCGCCTGGAAGCTGCACTGACGGAGCTTCAACAGAAGTTGGCCGCGCGCCCGGCTCATCAGATCGGCGAGCCAGCGGAGCAAAACCTCCACGCCCAAATCGAGCGCCTCCTGGCCGAACACGCACCGTCCGATGTCGTGGCCAGAGTCGGTCGTGGTCAGCGCGGGGCCGATGTCGTCGTCACCGTGACCACAGAACGCAGCGAGACTGCCGGCACCATCATCATCGACAGCAAGGCGCATAGACGTTGGCAGACCGCCTTCGTCCGGAAAATCTCTGAGGATCGTCTTCGCGACAACGCGGCGTTTGCGATCCTGTCGTTGTCGCCGAGCGCATTTCCCGCCGACCGAGAACAGATCGCGGTCATCGACGGGGTAATTCTGGCCGCACCAGAGAGGGTGCCGACACTCGTGCTGATTTTGCGGCAGGTCGTACTCGACAACTTTATCCAGAAGCTCGGCGCGACCCGGTCCTCCCGGAAGGCCGACCGGCTCTACCAGTTCATCTTGAGCCCGGCGTGCGAGGCGATGCTGACCGGGTTGGAAAAACTGGCCCGCGATCTGGCCGCTCTCGATCAGGTCGAAACGAAAAGCCATCAGACAGTGTGGGCAAAAAGAGCTGCACTCGTTCAGGGCGTCGCTGCAATCCGGGAGCAACTCGCTCGCACGATTGCCGACATTGTGGCCGGCGGAGACTCCGCATGAACGGGCCATCGCGTCGATCACGACGGCGAGCGGCAACGCCGCCTCCCGTACGGCAGACGCCGCTCGCGACCCTGAATGACGCCGCAGTCGTCGTGCAGCTCGCGGATATTGGTGCGGTCGCGATTTCCGCTGCGGCTGCCGAGCGCGGTCTCACCGGCGATCCGTGGGACCCGGATGCCCTGCATAAACCGATCGCGGAAATCGTCGCGCGTGCGCTGCGCCGTACACCCGACTGGTGGGCCGGTCGGAGCGCCACAGTCGGTCCGAATGACCAGGAGGTGGATGATGAGTCCGTGTAAGCGTGAGGCATCCTTGCACCCGGATGAACATGCCGTGGCCGTCCTACAAGGGACATTAAAGAACCTGCTCGCAGACGCGGAGATTCTGACCGATCGGTCGATGGAGGCTCTCGCGGAATGCCGGCGCGCATCCGGCATTGAGTACGTCCCGGAAGAGTGCACAGCGATCCGCAATGCGGTTCGGGATTGGTACGTTCGCGGCCTCACCGACAGGCTAGTCACCGGACTCGGTCTTGATGAGGGGTCGTCGTGATGGCGCGGTCTCTCATTCGCCGCCGGGAGTTGCGCCGCCGCGTCCCGTACTCGGATGTACATATCTGGCGTCTCGAACGGGCTGGGCAGTTCCCAGCTCGTGTGCAGCTTGGTCCTCGATCTGTCGCTTGGTATGAGGACGAGATCGAGGCGTGGTGCGCATCCCGCATCCGGGGTGGTGCTCCGAGACCACCGGGACGACCTCCTCCTGGTAGACCTGCAACGTAGACCGGGTTTTGCAGCGAGTAGCTGTCGGTCATCACATGATTGCTCCGGGAGCGCCCAAATTGATCCTGGATGGTCTATAACATGTTGCAAAACAACATTTTTGTTCCGTATCTGACTGCCCGGTAGTCCCACAATCACATGATGAACGTTCTGGGACGATGTGTTTCGTGTAAACTACCGATTATTTACTTCGTTGCGGTGATAACGTGATCCGGGTGCGCATCGAGTGGATGACGCACCCGGATCGTGATGAAAGACTACGCACGGGATTCAACAATCTCCATAAGAAGATTTGTCCACCGTTCGAGTGCATCCCGCTTCTTGTCAAGATATTCCCATCGATTATAGATGCCCAACACTCCCGGAACGGTGTGGTTTAGCAGGCGCTCCCCGATGTTGTCGTCGATGCCGATCCGGCCCATGTTAGTACGCGCGGTACGCCGGAGATCGTGGAGCACCCACGGTTTAAGTTCCCCATCCGCTTCGATCTCGCCGCGCTCCTTCAGGTATTGAAGCATCAGATCATCGACCCGCTGCTTATACGCTGCGAATTGCAGGTTGATGCCGCCGTTGGGACCAGAGAAAACATTCGAGCCGGTTCTCGGAGCGGACTGGATGAGCTGGATCACCTGTTCTACCAGGGGGATCAAAAACCAGACGCCGGTTTTGTTCCGTTCTGGCGGGAGGGTCCACACTCTGTCGGCGAAGTCGAGTTCGCCTGTGAGCGGCAGCTCGGCTGCTTCGTTGCGACGGGTCGCAGTGAGCAGTAGAACCTTAAAAAGATTGCAATACGTGGGATATATCTGCCCGCACGCCCACCAGAATGCGCGTATTTCTGCATCCGAAAGGTACCGCTCTCTACCTGCCGCCGGGTACAGAGGAGAAAGCTCGGCCAGCGGATTGACCGCGATGATTTCCTCCTGCATCGCCCATTTGTAGAGCTGCTTGGCTGCACCCAGAACTTGGTTCGAGGCGATCGGTCCTCGTGTTTCGCCGATCGCGGACAATGCGGTCTTCCACTCGGCGCGAGTGATTTCATCAAGGTATCTGACCGCCCAATTATCCCCGTCGTTCACGGTGATATCGTCCACGACCTTCGTGGGCTGAAAGGACTTGATGGAGCCCAGGTTGCCCTTCACACCTCTAATGGTATTCGGCTTCCTGGCTTCGCCGCCTTTCTTCTTCGGGCTCTTCTCGTACTCGGTCAAAAACTTGTCGATGACCGCAGGTAGCATACGGGCTGCCTGACGCTCCGCCGCTGCAAGCGCTGCCTTCCGTTTTTCTCGCCGTGTCACGACCGGGTTAACACCCTGGTCATGCGCGATCCTCATGCTATCTCTGGCACGAGTTCTTGCCTCGGAGAGATCGGGTATCAGGTACATTGGACCGATCGTCTCCATGACTTGCCGACCAACAACCCGATACATGGCGATCCAGACCTTCCGGACCGCTTGATTGTACTGTCGTGGCGGCGATATCCGGAGTCCGAAACCCGGAAGGGTCGCGTCCCAATAAATAATACGACCCCCTTCCGGAGCCGGAAGTCGGTCCACGACGGACTGTGTAAACTTGATACTCCGAATTTCCGACATCTCATCATCCTTCTCGGATCAGGATACTACTCCATAATCGCAACAAATTCAACAAGATGGAGTGTGATTTACTATCATTGACTGCCGTTTCCTACTCGTACATCTTGTTATCCGGGAGAAATGAAAGACTGTAGTCTTCTTGGATAACAATCGGCTAACTGAGAAAGGTGCAACTTTTAGTTATCGCATGATATTACAGGTAATTTCTAATTATTGGTGATAAGTACTGCACCGATCTGGCCTTTTGTAATGAAGTGAAAAGACAGTAAATCGCAGCAACAGACGATTGGGATAAGTATAATATTCTTGATTCTGCCCAGGAATTGAGCCAAATTGACTCATGGTCGCCATTTTTGGCTACCGATTGGCTAACACCACCACCGAACTGTGTCAAGCGACCCCAAAAGGCCGCAGAAACCCTAGCATTTTGCCGGGGCGGACACGGGGAAGGTGCGAGAAGGGAGACCCCGCCACCATGCCCCTCGACGGCACAAGTATTTACGGCAGCTCGCCGATCATGGCGCGGAAAGCGCGGGCCGCTGGGCCGGTCGCTCGCCTCATCAGGGCGCTCCGCTCGCCGCTCCCACCGGGGTTCGAGTGGGATTTCCGAGACGGCGGCACGTGCGCATTAGGGCTGGCGGTGCAGATGGGTCTGCCTCTGTTCGAGGTGGTGGGGTCATCATTCACGCCTTTCAGCGCTAACGAGAAGGACGGCATCGCGCCCCTCTACGGGGTGCCGGCGCGCGACGTGACCCCCGCGATGGTCGCGGATGCCCTCGAACAGCTGATGTCGTCGGCGGGAGACCGCTGATGCCCCTCGACGATACGAATTGGGTCGCGCCCGCTACTGAGATCGATGAGACGACCACTCTCCTAATTCGGGCGCGTGCTCTGCTCGTGCGCGGATGGTGTCGAGGAACGCCTGCCCGCAGCCGCCTCGGCGTCCAGGTCAGCCCGCTTTCGAGGCGCGCTGTCGCATGGTGCGCGGGTGGTGCCCTGTTCGCAGCACGGCTGACCGCTTCCGGACTCGATTATCACCGCGCGGCAGCTCGTCTGATCGCCGCGATCGGCGGCGTGTCCGTCGCGGACTTCAACGATACCCAGGAGACGGTCGAGCCGGTCCTTGCGGCATTCGACCGAGCCATAGGAGCTGCCGCATTCGCGCACTAACCGACGAACACTCAGGATGAAGAGGAAATAAAAGAAATGATCGAGCACGCCACGTCCATCGTCGCCGCGTACCTCGGCAACCACACGGTCGCCGCTGCCGAGATACCCACGATCATCGCATCCGTTCACGCGGCGCTCAGCGCGGTTGGCACACCGATCGAGGCGGCTGTTCCCAAGCCGGTGCCGGCAGTCGCGATCCGCAAATCGGTGACGCCGGAAGCGATCGTCTGCCTCGATTGTGGCTTCTCCGGCCAGATGATCCGGCGGCACCTGACGACCGCACACGGTCTCACCGTAGAGCAGTACCGGGAGCGGTGGGGACTTGCGCCCGACTACCCGGTCGTCGCGCCGAACTACGCGCAGAAGCGGTCTGCGCTCGCGAAGGAGATCGGTCTCGGCACCACGACTCCAAGAAGGAGGACTCTGCAAAGCAGTGTCACCCGTCGGGGGACCCGGTGATGTTCGGGATCGTATTCGTCAGATCGATCGGTGTGCTCTGCGGGATCGGCGCACTCCTGCTGACGGTTTTTTTCGCCTGGGTGCTGATCGAAGGCGCGAGGGATACCCATGCCGACTACGGGCCACAGCACTACGCCGGCCCTCTATCGACCGCACGCGGCTGGGATGGGCGGCACTAATACAGGAGGACCTACGTATGCCCCTCGATCAAGCGAATTGGCCATCGACCGAGACGGTTGAGATCGACGAGACGACCGCTCTTCTAATCCGAGCGCGCGGCTTTCTTGAGCGTGGCTGGTGCCGCAACGCGGTTGCGAGGGATGCAGCCGGAAACGGTGTTTGGCCGACAGATGAGAAAGCCGTCGCATGGTGCGCTGGCGGGGCACTGATCGGGGCGGGTATGCACCACGATCTCGTCTCCTGTCTAACGCATCCCGCCGTTCGTCGCCTTTGGGCTGTCATAGGCGACGATTGCATCGCCCCTTTCAACAACCGCCAGGAGACCGTCGAGCCGGTCTTGGCGGCGTTCGACCGGGCGATTGCGGCTGATGGAACGTGATCCGCGACCCGACGATTTCGTCGGCAAGACGATCATCTCGATCGACACTCGGGCCTGCAACATCTGGCGCTTCAGATTCTCGGACGGGTCCGCCATCGCCATCGAAGCGGAAGTGCTGAATACGGAGAACGGCGGTACCCCATTCATGCAGGTCTGCGCCCAGTGCGCGACGATCGACAAGACCGGGTCATCATGAGACCGACGCCGACTTTAGCGGATGAGGTCGCGTCGCGGACCAATGACGAGATGCAGGTGATCCTGCTGTCGCGCCGGAAGAGCGGTAGGCGAGGAGGGCTCGGCGACAGCCGGGCGATCCGTGCGGCCATCCATGCGAACCTCACACAACTACTGACGCGTGGTTCTCCTGGATCGCGAGAGGTGTCTCCCGAATCGGGACTATCTCCCTGACGCCGTTTCCAAGGTCAACGATCCGGAAATGGTCATGTAGCCGAAGCAGAGAAAGGTTCTTGGCCTTGAATCCCTCTTCGTCCAGTGGCACCCAGCCGAAGGCTAGCTCCTCGATCGATATTTCATGCAGATGGCGGTGAAATTCATCGTGCAGTGATTCGAGCAGCCTCAGCCCGTCCTGGCTAAAGCGCACGACAGTCCGATCGGGATAAACGAATAGCACCGCTTCGTTTCCGTCCGGACCGTAGACGCTCTCCTGTCGCAGACCGGCAGCATTTACCTTGTAATGCATGGTCATGCGGCGGTC
>Ga0335074_10005694_pt1 | contig 17242 bp, 18 predicted proteins | sample Lox_Sample_23_FD_206715 | JGI IMG/M metagenome (GOLD analysis project Ga0335074, IMG submission 206715) | Soil microbial communities from Loxahatchee National Wildlife Refuge, Florida, United States - Lox_Sample_2.3 | ecosystem: Environmental > Terrestrial > Soil > Wetlands | place: USA... | reverse complement strand
CGCGAGATGCTCGAGCAGAATACGGTCGCTGGCCGGCTTGCCTACAGCCGGACGAGGCCGCAGAACTGCTGGGCATCTCCCGAGAACTCATCCACGATCTGCTGCGCACCCGCCAGCTCGGGTCAGTCAAGGCAGGGCGGCGCCGTCTGATCAGCAAGCGTCACCTCGAAGAGTTCCTGGCCAGCGAACGATGAGCTTTCCAAAAACGGGAACGCCCACTGACTACCGGCGGCGCGGCGCGGGGGAGCGCAGTTGACGACGTGATCGCGTCGGGGCCCTGGCATGTCAGAACGGCTGTCTGCGCCGCCGCCTGTCCGACGCCGTCTACCGCCAGCTCGTCCAGGACGCTGCCGCGCGAGCACTGCGCGAGGCAGGCCCGGGGGGCACTCGGGGGCGTCTGTGTCATCCAGCGCGGCCGACCTCACCCCGGTCATCGGCTCTTCGGATCAGCCACTTCCCGGACCCGCGCAGCCGACGCTACTCCCGCCCGCCGACCCGGGAATCGCGATCGTCCGGGAACAGGCTGCCGCATCCTTACAAGCCTCCCGGACCGCCTCTTGACAAACGGCTTCATAGAAGGGAGCCATGAGCGAGCGATCACGCCGAGGGCTACCGCTGCATAAACATACGGCTGAGGGTTCTGGACAAGCGTGGCGCCGAGCCGCCATTGTGGCGCTGCCTGGCGGTGCACGAAACAACGGGCGGGACTTGCGCAAGATAGGAGGTTCGCCGCTGCGGGAAGATGCGCGGAACGCGCAGGCGAAGTCTGCCGGGTAGCGACATCTGCGGATCTGAGGTCTTGTCACGCGGCCTTGCTGTTATCGGGAGCTGACCATCCCGCTCCGGCTAGGGCCAGCGTCATGGCAATGCCGACCGCAAAGTAGCCGACCCCGAAGTACAGGGCGTGCCAGCTCGGGGTTGGCAGGTTCGCGAACGGCGTGGAGAGGTTTCGCACCAGGCGCCAGACGAACAGGCCCTCGATCGCGACTCCAGCTGAAGCGGTAATGGTCCATGCGACGATCCAGTTCCGGGATGCGCGGATCCGGCCGCGCAGCAGGCGGCGCACCGACATCAGCAAGGGCACCGGAATCAGCGCGCAGGCGGGGATCATCGCAATAGCTAGCAGGGCCTCGGAGCACTCAAGCCAGAACGGGATGTCGCGGCCGTCAGGCCACGGCGCCGGAATAGGAATAGTGGAGATCGCGAATGTGGTGAGGCAGGCCGCGGAGCTCAGCAAGGCCCACGCCAGCGTCAGCGCGAGCCGCCGGCGCAGAGCCGGGTCGAGGTGGTTGCGCACTGTTCTCCTCGGTACCAGGTGCTGACTGGAACCCGCTGGCGGATCAGGCGGCGGGTGTCCATCTATCGTCGCGCACATACCGGCCGGTGTGGGATTCGCAGGTGACCAGGGCGATCGGCGTAGGGGTGAGGAGAATCGAATTCCCGGCCCGCTGCTTGTAAGGCAGCCGCTCTCACCCCTGAGCTACACCCCCGAGGTCCGTATCCGGTGACCTCGGGCTGTATTCGCCTGCCGACACTCACGCGCTGACTGTAGCCGAGGAAGGCGCGCTGTGCGCCTCAGGCGCCGAGCGCTCGCTCAGCTAGTTCGGTTGCGATGTCACCCACCGCGTCCGAGTCCGCGCTCGGCACGCCATGAGCGCATTGCGCCACTGGCGGCATAGCGGATGTTTCTGGAGAGGTGTGCTGATGCCTGTGCCTGTTTAAGCCTTGTCTAAGCCACGGGTCGCGTGCTCTTCGGGACGTAGTCAAAGAACCGGTGGATGTGGCCGTCGGCGGTCCATTCTGCCCGTAGGCGGGTCTTCCTTTCTGCCTGCCGCAGGGCCGAGCGCAACCGACGGTTGACGTCTCGGGCGTCTGCGCCGTCCATGATGCCCTGGGCACGCAGACCGTCCGCGGTGTTGGTAACCGTCGCCCCTTCGATCATGTGGAGTAGGACGGGCCGCACCGCCGCGAGGTTGTCTGAGCTCACATCGGCGATAACGCTGAACCGGGTCATGAGTTCAGCGTGGCACGATTACATCGCCCAGGCAGGTCCACGCTCACTGTCGGCGGCCAGATGCGGATGTTTGCCTATGCGACGAGACCGCGTCTCCGCTGGCGAAAACAGCAGGCTTAGGCTCGGGCTGGTCTTGATCATGCACCGGGTGCAGCCGGCGGGGAATCATCCTTGCGGCCCTCGGATCCCCGGAAGATCAGGAAACCGAACGCCGCGAACACCAGAACGATGGCGAGGTTGGCTATCCACCTCTCCGCGGCGTTGTGCCTAAAGAACAGGATGTCGACGATGACAACGACGGCTATCAGCGCGAGCGCGCACAGCACGCGTGCCACGGATCGTCCCATCGATTCTTTTCCCATGGCAGCGTTCTACAGGGTGCGATCGAGGGGGGTCCAGTCGGTGCCGCGATTCCTCGGCCTCATCGTGGATCCTCGCGCGGTCGAGCACCAGGCTCACGGGGTGATGAAGCATGGTCGGAACCGAGCCGGACTCCTAAGTGAGTTCGATCGGACGGCGGCGCGCCTGGAAGGCTCCGCGAGCAGTTGACTGGGCGCACGCTCATCGGCAGATCCGTGCGCGGGAATCCTGGCAGCGAATTCTCCATGCCGCTGCAGAGGCTCTCCCGGTGCTCCTTCTCGCAGCAGTCACCGACGTTCGGCGCACTCGGCAACTCAAGAGCTCACAACTAGGGCTGCCAATAGTCGCTGTCTTCCTTGGCGATATATCTGCCCTTAATGCTCTCGCCTTTAGCTATGCCGGATCTAACGACTTCGCGGCCGTCGCGTCGAGTTTGGTAAGCCCGACCGTCGCACTTGTTCTTGCGGTTCTGCCAGGTCTTTCCTCCCCTGAGGAAGACGCGGTTGACGAGATTGTCAACGAGCAGTCTCCCCGCTCTGAAGCCGCCATAGAGCTGCCAGTTGTCAATGGCAGCTAGGATCAATCCGGCTTAGAGGGTGATTCAGTGCCCCGGCAGCCACTGGAGCTTCCTGGCATCATCTGTTGCCCTCGCCGGATCAGGAGATGGGTGCGCCGCAGTGCGATCAACTGGCTAGGAGGCAAACATGGCGTCGGCTCTACGGCTAGTCCCCGACCAGGTGATCGGCGAGGCTAACTCCTCCGCAAGGATGGTTTAGGGTTCGATGCTTACGCGGAGGTACTGGCCGGGGTAGGGCTCGAGACGCGAGGGCTGTTCACGATCGGCATCTTCGGTGAGTGGGGGACAGGCAAGACGCGCCTCATGCGGCTCATGGAGAGCAAGCTCTCCGGCCGCGAGAATGTACGCCGCGCCGTTGCGGTCCGTGCGACCGCGGGACTGGTGCATAATGAGCTAGCAGCACGGATCCGGAGGTGTCCCATCAACCTTGACAATGCGGATCCGGGCGATGGGCAGCTACACGCGGCATTCCCAGGCGAGAGCGCCGATGCGCAGCTCCGTTCAAGCCTCAGCGAGCAAATCCCGGTTTACGTCGAAGAGGCCATCGCGGCGGACGAGTTTAGGAGCATCCGTTATTACAGTCTCGACCGCGAGAAAATCGCGCGCGAAGTGGTTGCACGCCTTCGGGAGCTATTGCCGACGGCTCAGCTTGGTAGGGTCGCCGAATTACGCGAGCGCGCCGAAGACGCGAGCACGCAGAAGCCGACCTTTCCGGCTGCGCTCACCCTGGGGACAATCGCCCTCCTGCTGATTGTGCTGCTGCTTCTCGCAGGTGGAGTGCTGTCTCTGCTACTAGCCAGTAGTTACTTGTGGGCTGTGGGGTTGTTTGTTCTGTTTGCGATCGCTGGCAGCTTTGCAAGCAGGCGCGGCCAGATCATCGTTCGGGAATTCAACGACGCACGACGTGCGTCAGCGAGCTCCTGGCGTCGGTATAGAGAAGCGGTCATCGAGCAGATGATCGACCCGACAATCCGTGAAGTCATCAACGACCAGCTTTATCACTACGGTAGCAAGCTGAGTGTCCAGAGCTCTCCGGGCCTGATGACTGACGATCCGCTGTTCTGGATCGACACCGATAATAGTCGCCGACTCCTGAACCTGATGGCGGTGATGCCAGATGGCGGCAGCATCGGCTTGGCCGGGCCGCGAGGCTGCGGCAAGACGACTCTTCTGAAAGCATTGTGCACAGGCCAGTTGAGGTTGCGCAGCGGCCAGGCGCCCGAGGCTGTCCTGGTTACGGCCCCGGTCGAGTTCGCACCAAGGGACTTCCTACTGCACCTATTCGCGCGAGTCTGCCAGCAGTCCCTTCGATCCGTCCCACTCCAGCACTCCAAGTTGCTCGCGGGAAGCTCCGAGACCGTCCAGGACACGCGACGACGCGGACTGCTGAGGCGGCACCTGGGGAAAGCCTTTTTGTTCGGCATCCTCTGCCTGATCGCCAGCCCCTTTGTTGCATATGCGGCTCTGCCAGTTAGCCGACAGCACGTCGTCTGGCACTGGCTGCGCAAGCGCCTGGCTCGGTTCTTCGGAAAGGACCAACATCAGGTGTTCGCGGACGCCGACCAAGTGTGGCACTTCCTCCATTCACTCGACGGGCAGCTTGCTGTCATCTTCGCAATCCTCTTCCTCCTCGGCCTGATACCGTTCCTCGTCGTAGCTAAAGGGCTGGCCTCATTGCTGGTTAGCGCTCCGAGCCGCCCCGGGAGCGAGACCGAGGAGCTCGCGCGCCGCCATTTGCAGAACATCAGGTTCCAGCAGAGTTACTCCTACGGCTGGTCTGGATCGCTGAACGTACCAATAGCCCAGCTTGGCATAAATGAAGCGGTCAGCCTGGCTGAGTACCAACAGAACCTGCCTGACATCGTGGCGAGCATGCGCGAGTTCCTCGAGGCCGTGGCAACTAAGGCCAACCCCGTCATAATCACTGTTGATGAGTTGGACAAGGTTGCATCTGACGTAACGGCAACACAGTTCCTGAACGATTTGAAGGGAATATTTGGAGTCCGCAACTGCTATTATCTGGTATCGGTGTCTGAGGAAGCGCTCAGTAATTTCGAGCTCCGCGGGTTCCCGTTCCGCGACGCATTCGATAGCGCATTTGACGAGGTCGTTCACGTTCGGCCGCTAAGCTACCGCGAGTCCAGGAGGCTCCTTCAGAGAAGGGTTGTCGGACTTTCGTCAGGCTACCTATGCCTATGTCAATGCTTGGCCGGCGGTCTGCCGCGGGATCTGGTCAGAGCAGCGCGCGATCTTGTGGAGACCGCGCGCCGGGGAGGCTCTGGTGCGCCCCGCCACAACCGGATGTGTGACGTAGTTGCGAGTCTGGTTCAACTCGACATGCATAGCAGGGCCGAGGCGACGATGATCGCGATTCGGAGGCTAAGCGCTGATCTCGAGATCGAGTCGATGGCGGCATGGATTGGCCAGATCTCCAACTGCCTGGCCGGTTGGGGCACCGCTCGCGAGAACCACGACTCCGGCACGCTCACGAGTGAACTGAGGGCAGGGGAATTGCTGGAGCTGTGCGGCAAGTATCCGGCAGCCGTCTACAACGCCAAATCGAGTGTTGGCAAGGCCAGTGGAGACCAGAGCGCTGCTGCGGCAGTCAGTCGGCTTGGGCTCGGGCTAGCTGGTTCACTGTACTATCTGGCTACCGTCATCGAGTTGTTCCGCGATGACCGTACGAAGGCGGAATTCCAGGAACTCGATGGATCGGCCGCCAGCATTACGAAGAGCAGGCAGATCGAGTCCCTGTCACGAGCCAGACAGGCCTTCGGAGTCAGCCCTATCATCGCCTGGCACCAAATCTCGGACTTCCGGGCAAGCTGGAACATGAGTGTGCTCGACGCCCCCAGCGGATAACGCCGCCCGCCCCACGGCGCGATACGAATCAGGCTCGGCGCCCAGAGCGGCGGAAGCGGACGTGAGATCCGGACGTCATGTATCGGTCCGCCCATCCACGGCTTTGGCCAAGCTATCCCCTCGCGGGGCCAGTTATCCGGCATCTCGACAGCACTCGAGGCGCGCGCTTGGTCACAGCTGGGCTGCTCGTCGAATGTCACGTCGCGGTCCGCATCTCATGCATCGGCGGGCTGGACGGCTCCGATGTCGTGATTCCCAACTCCTCCCGAAGCTCGCGGACAAGGCTTGCCAGTCTCCCAGCCCGTGCGGGCCTTCGCACTTACCCGTCGACGCTACGGTCACCGGAATACCCGCGATCTTCCGGCGAACGGCCGCGGCGCCTGCGGACCGCCGCGCCGCCGCATCGTTACGTGGTCACGACGCGGCAGCGCTGTCATCCGGGCTTCTGTGCCTGATGCATGAATAACCACCGTGACCTGCGACCGGACCGCACTGATCTGCTGCGCCTGGTGCGCGAGCTGCCTGCAGCACGGTTCAGAGGACGCTCTTGGCTTTGGCCAGGCCGTAGGCGGACAGCAGGTAGCCGTCCGTGAGTTCGCCGTCACGAATCATCCGCTCGAAGTCCGGGATGGGCGTCGGGACGATTTCAGTGATTCCTTCGTGCGCGTCGGGCTGGCCATAGGATTCGACGTCAGCGTAGAAGATCCCGACCTTACCGCTGTCCGCGCCAGCATCGGGATACACCTCACCGAGCTGCGTCAGCGTGACAGCGGAGGCGCCAATCTCTTCAGTCAGTTCAGTCCGTGCGCTCTGTGCGGCATCTGCACTTGATCCGAATCCGCGAGGGATCTCAAGATGCCACGCTCTGGTCGCGTGCCTGAAGTGCCGGATCAGCAGTACCTTGCCATGCCAGACCGGCAGGACGACGACGCCGGGAAAGCTGCCTTCGGGCTCGACCATTCGTATGTAGGTGCCCAGAGACCCATCGGCGAATCGAACAGCATCCCGAAGCAGGGTGACGTACTGATCCCTGAAGGCGACGCCCACCTCGGCCCACTCAGCTGGAGCGCCGAAGTCTTCGAGCTTCTGCGCAACGGCTTGCTCGGCTTCACGGATATCGGCTTCGCCGAGCAGAATCTCGAAGCCAGCTCCAGGAGGATTCCTGAACATATCGGGTCGGCTGCTGACCAGGGCAAAGTACGCTTCACGATCGCTCATTCCTGGGAACCTTCCTTTGCGACAAGAGGGACGCCGACGGCCTCGGACGTGTGCTGGCCCGCTACGCTATCGGACGCCAAGGCCCGGCTGCGCGGGCTCCTTCAGACCTGGGATTCGCCTGCGCGCGAGGCGCCGCGGCTCTCGATCCGGCGCTGCGCAAGCTCGATGACTCGCCGGCCAGCTAGGAATGGCGCTGCCAGCACGTCTGCCGCGATGTGGGAGCGGCCGTTAGCGTCGATGATCTGACGAGGGCGATCAGTCCGCGCCTGGACCAGACTGACCTGACAGCAAGCCAGATTGGCGCAATGTCTTGAGCTTGCTTTAATTGTGCGCATAGACCTCGTTAGGTCCGCTGCTGGCGCTAAGACCGCTCTTCGGGGAGACGCGATGCAAGACAATATGGTGCTCACACCTGACCAGCTCGAGGCAGACGCCACCGTGCCGCAGTGCCTTGATAATCAGTACGTTTCTACTGAAATCTTCACAGATATGGTGAAGAGGGGCGCCGACTACACCGATCCCGCGGTCAAAGAAGCTCGACAACAAGATGCGCGGGTGGAGTTCCGCCGCTCGCTCGTCTATTCAAGCCAACTCGTCCTTAACCGCGCATTCCTAGTAAACAATCCACTCGTGTTCGAGAACTATCTGCCGGGCAACGCAGATGGTCTTCGCGCGTTTGCACGCTTAGTCTCACGTCCGGCGGCACCAGACGGATCAGACAGCAGCCCTCAGGCCATAGTTCCGTACCTGTACAAGGCCGCCTCCTTCGATGATGACTTTGGTATCGACGAGGATCCAACAGGCCGCGCCGCACTCAATGCCCTTCTCGATGTCGTTGGTCACAAAGTGACCAGCGTGCGGCTCGGGCACACCGACGACGAGGACAAGAGGCAGACAGCGCAGCTCGAGAGAAAATTTGGCAGTTACTTCTCCGGCACCTTGAACCAACTAATCATCGGCGAGGATGACGCGTCGCTGAATGAGATGGCCAATGAGCTGTTTGGGCCACGCTCTGGCATCCTCCAGGAGGCGGGAGCCTCCGAAGCTTTCCGCGCTCAGCTCAGACGGCTCGCTGCCGATGCCTTCGAGAGCGTCGTTAGCAGGACGTCTTACTACAAGAAGTGGCTTGTCCCCGGCGACACCGACCGCGAGCGCGCCGCCAACCTGGTGCGCGGTGTCTTTCGCAAGCCCGTTGGCAAGGATGCGTTCACCCTGGAGATGAAGAAGCTCATCGACCTGGTGTATAACACCAATCTTCCAGACATGCTTAACAGATATACCTTTACTCCGCTCGCGATGCCAAGCCGCCTGGCGCTGCAAGATTTCAGTGTCCATGGAATGGCCGCTTCTTCAGCGGCTGATCAGTTGCTCGAGGATTGCATAAGCCTCAAGAACGAGATCAACAGAATCTTCATGGCAAATGCGCACAAGGCGATGAGTCTGCCTGAGCTTGGCAAACTGACCATTAGCGACATCGCTGACATTCGTGAGTTGGAGGCCTGGGCCGCTTTTTCGCAGGCCCAGCAGCGAATCCTGCGCGAGCCGCTAAAGATTCTGGACCATCTCGAGGGGTTCAACAACGCCTTCGGAGAGTTCCAGCACCAGCTCTCACGCTGGTACTTCAAGGAGCACGTGCGTGAGCAACGCGCCGAGCGCTATGCCAACTTGGTCACGGTCGCTCTCGAGATCGCGGGCAAGACGATGATCGCGCTCGGATTCCCCGGCACCCATGTCGGCACGATCTTGCTCCGGGAGGCCGCAGGATCAGTGCTCGAGAACGCGATTCCTAACCGGGTCAAAGGCCTGATGGTCAACCTGATGGTCTACGTCGTGGACCTCCAAAGGCAATGCCTCGACCGCACACGTAGCTACAGCATAGAGCTGATTCGCATGGAGAACGAGTTCACCCGCGACGAGGTCCTTGACCTTATGCGCCGGTTCACGCCGAACCTGCAGACTGAGTCCTTCGATGACAGCGACGCTACACAGTTGTCGGATCAAAGCACTTCTGGATGACGGCCCAAGCAGGTCCCCAAAGTTAAGGTTCACACGCTGGTGCGAAGCGCCAGCTTCGCGCTGCATTAAGGTTCACACGCTGGTGCGAAGCGCCAGCTTCGCGCTGCACGCCCCAGCAATCCCCTGGGGCGGCCCGGACGAGTTGACCGCGACCGTCCGGGCGACAGGCAACAGCGACATCTACGACAGCCAGGACGCGACAGCAGGCGGCCACAAGGTCACCATGCCCAAGGCGCTGGTCCTAGCCCACACCGCAGCTTCACCCTCCCCTTCTACCTGGGCGTGGGCATTCAGCACGTCAGCTACATGGGCAAGACCACGACGATCATCGTGATTCCGGGCAAGTTGCTCGCGATTGACCTCGGCAGCCTGATGCTCCTGGTCGACCTCTGGTTCGTCTCCCGCGCTGGCCGCAAGAAGCACCTCGCCCGCGCCCGCCATGGCGCTAAGGCTCGTACTGCCTGACGCGCCGGACGGCTGGATGCTCGCTCGATTCGTGGAGCCGTGACCACCTGTAATCGCCGCGACCACCTGTAATCGCAAACGGGACGTTCAGCGTCCTATACCGCTAACTAGTACGCAACTGAGGAGACTCCCTTGAGCCGCAAGACCAAGATCGCTCTCGTTTTCGCTGCAATCGTCGTGGTGATAATCGTCGCCTCGGCGCTCGGGTCCAGCGGGTCGCATAACAACACTCCCGCTGCATCGTCCAGCGTTCCAGCAGCGCCCGTTGCTGCCACCTCGTCGGCACCGGCACCCTCGTCGGCACCGGCCGGGCCGGTGTATAGCGCGGCCCAGCAGTCGGCCATCACTGCTGCCGAGCAGTACCTCAGCATGGGCTCAGGCTTCTCCCGTGCTGGCCTGATCCAGCAGCTTGACTCGTCAGCCGGTAGCGGCTTCTCCCCTTCGCTGGCTCGCTTCGCGGTCAACCACATCAGCGTCAACTGGGACCACCAGGCTGCCCTCGCCGCCAAGGGCTACATGCAGATGGGCGGCTTCTCCTACAGCGGCATGGTGCAGCAGCTCGAGTCGTCGGCCGGTGATGGCTTCACGCACGCCCAGGCCGTCTTCGGCGCTAAGTCGGTTGGCCTCTGATGTTCGACCCCGCCGCCCCACACATGCTGCTAGTGCTGCTGGTCGTCATCTGCCTGGTCTTCGGCCGCCTCGGCTACGGCATCGGCAAGCGCAAGGGCCGCAGAGGGCTCCGCTGGGTTGGCCTCGTGCTCGGCCTCGTCGGCAGCCTGCTCGGCCTCATCATCCTTGCAATGATCCCCGCGAAGGGACAGGGCCTGTGAAGCGCATCATCGCCGTGCTGATCGCCGTTCTCGCGCTCGCAGGGTGCGGTGCCAGTTCGCCCGCGAACGTAACCGTATCGGGCAACGTGCGGGTCATGGGTGCTGGCGACTGCGATCCGGGCCAGCTACCAGCCGGGGTGCAGCCAGGAACGACGCAGGTAACGGTGACGTCGCCTTCTGGCACCGTCCTGGGCAGCACGTACCTTGGTCAGCCGGTCAACGCGGGTTCGCTCCTCGGCCAGCCATTGTGCAACCTGCCCTTCCGCCTCACGTCGGTGCCATCCTCGCGGATGTACGGCATCACGGTCGCTGGCGTCAGCGGCACCAGTTGGTCGCACAAGCCGACTGGCGTCGTCATCACCGTGACCGAGGGGACGTGATGAAGCTTGTGATCGCAGCAGCAGTATGACCAACAGCGTGGGCACAGGGATTGCGGCGGTTTGCGCTCATCGGCCGAGCGGGTTGCGCGGGTCCGCTGAGCTGGTTCGTCCAAAGAGTGGCAGACAGGCATCCAGGCAAGGCGTAACTTGACGCTGGACCCGTACCTAACACGGCCCTGACATACTTCGGCGTCTGTCCAGACCTTGAGGGCCGACATGACAGGGCGCGGCGCTCTGGATGTGCAAGGTGTGCGAGCTGGGCAAGTACCGGCCGAGCGACTTGTGACCTTTGCCGTCGCTTTTGCCCCACCCCGTCGTGTAGAACGAAGCCATGGCAAGACGGGTAGGCGTCGTTCTGTACGTGCTCGCGCTGATAGCCGTCGTGGTCAGCGCGGACATCCTGTTCTTCAGGCACCACTTCACGGAGCGGCTGATAGCCAACATCGGGATCGTTCTGGTGTTCGCGGCGTTCGGTCTCCCGATCTTCCGAGGACTCAGGCGCAGGCAGGAATGACCCCTGCCGACTGAGCCATCACATAGCTGACGTGCGACCGGACCGCTCGGCGGCAGATGCGTGCGATCACGCGAGCGCTGCCGATGCATAAACATACGGGGTGACAGCTTGCCAACGTGGCTTCGTGGCGCACACCGTCAGATTGCGTCGCGGATCCGTGCTTGCGTGAGCTGGACGTGCTCGGCGGCGGCTTCGGAGGCTGGCCCGGCTGCGCCGTTCCATATGGCGGCTAGTACGTGGCGGTGGGCGCTTACGATCGCGCCGAGTTCGTCGGGCACGCGGGCCAGGACCTGGTAGAGGACGCGCATGGCCAGGACCAGGTAGCGGTCGAGGGTTTCGGTGAGCAGGACGTTCTGGGATGCCTCGTAGACATGCTGGTGGCTGCGGTAGTAGAGAGCCAGCAGTGTTTTGGCGTCGGTTACCTGGTCGGTTTCGGCTAGCTCGATCTGCTGCGTCCTGATCGACTCACGGTCCTCGGCGGTGGCGCGCTCAGCGGCCAAGCCCGCGGTGAACGCCTCAAGCTCGGTCCGGATCTCGCCCAGCCGCGCGACGTCGGTCACGCTGATGTCCCGCACGAAGGTGCCGCGGGAAGGCGTGACGGTCACCAGATGGTCGGTGACGAGACGGCGCAGGGCCTCGCGGATTGGCGTCCGGCCGAGCCCCAGGTCGCGGATCAGGTGCTGTTCTTGAATCGGCTGTCCTGGCTTAAAACGATGGGTAATTATCTGCTCCCGCAACGTGAAGTAGGCACGGTCGGCAAGTGTGTCGGCGGCCGGCTCGCGGGGCACGAACGCGAGTCGCTGCTGGGGCTGTGAGCTCATCGGTGTCGGCGCCTCCGCGGGCTTGGCTCGGGCTGCCCTGCGGGCATCGATAACCACCTTGACTGTACCAAGCACATCGATATATCGTCCGCATACCACACCTCTAAAAAGGGGGCGCTGTGAGTTCGACTAAGCGTCCGGAAACCGGCCCCACCCTGTACGCGAGGAACGCCACTGGCCTGGTAAGGGCCTTGCCGCTGTGGGACGTGGTGTTGTTCAACGCGGCCTCGACCGCACCAGTCGGGGCGGCGCTCGCGGTCACGCTGTTCTATATCGGCTCGTCGTTCCCCCGGGCCAACATCATCGCGGCGATCCTCATCGCGCTGGCCCTTTGCCTGCTGATGTGGGTCGCCTTCGCGCTGCTCGGCGCGGCGATGCCGAAAGTGGGCGGCGACTACGTGTTCAATGGCCGGATACTGCACCCAGCCCTGGGGCTGGCCGGCAATGTGGCGGCTTTCATCGCGGCATGGATGGCTGCGGGTTTCTGGGCGGTCGAAGGGGCCAGAGCCGGCGTGGGCCCGGTTCTGACCATCATCGGCACGGTGACCGGCAATCCGTCCTGGGTCGCCTGGGGCGCACGGGTTTCGACGGACGGCTGGGTGTTCGGCATTGCGGCGGGCATCTTGGTGATACTCACCGCGCTGTCCCTGTTCGGCACCAAGATCGTCGTCCGGGTAATGTCGATCATGTATCTGGTCAGCCTGGTCGGGGTGCTGATCTCGATCATCGTGATGGCGTTCGTGTCGCAGGCGAGCTTCATCGCTCATCTCAATGCTTTCTCGGCGCCTTACACCCACCAGGCCAACACCTACCAGTCCACGATCGCTGGCGCGTCCAAAGCGGGCCTTGCCCTGCCGACCACCAGCGGCTTCTCGGTGTCGAACACGATCGGGGCGGTCTACGCGGTACTCGGCGGCGCCATCTTGTGGGTCTGGTGGGGGGTCTACATGTCGCCGGAGACGCGAGGCGGCGGGCGGCGGAGCCGGCAGCTCAAGGCGATCCTGGGCTCGGGGCTCGGGCAGGGGCTCATCGTGCTCATCGCGGCCCTGGTGTTCCTCAAGACCGTGGGTTATGACTTCCTGGCGTCGGCCTCCGCCGGCCACTACGGCGTGCCGGTACCGCCATACTTCAACTTCTTCACAGCGGTCGCCGTGGGCAGCAAGGTCCTGGCCGTGCTCCTGTCGGTGCTTTTCGTCTTCGCGTTCTTCCCCGCCACCTACATCAACATCGCGATGTGCCACCGGGCCCCGTTCGCCTGGGCATTCGATGGCATCGCCCCCCGCAAGCTCGCCAGCATCGATGAGCGGACGCACACCCCTGCGGTCGCGATCATCCTCACGCTCGTGATCACCGTCCCCACGGCGGCGTGGGCCGCCTACAGCTCGAGCTTCGCCACCGTGATCGGGCTGTTCACCCTCTTCGGCATGGTCACCATCTTGATCACGGGCTTCTCGGCGCTGCTGATGCCCTGGCTTCGCCCTGAGTTCTACCGCGGCAGCGAGGCCGACTGGCGGATCTGGAAAGTGCCGGTCCTGCCGGTGGCAGGCGCGGGAGCGATCGGGTTCGCGATCTTCTGCATGATCGACGCCGCCGTCTTCCACACCCAGAACGGCGTGTCCAACGTGGTGTGGATGGTCATCCTGCCCTGGGTGATCGTCATCGGCTCGGCCCTGTACTACTTCGGCGCCCAGGCCGTGCAGCGGCGCCGCGGCCTTGATCTCAGCCTGGTATACAAGACCATCCCGCCCGATTAAGGCATCCGGACATGGCCTTCCGCCGAGCCCGCCAGCGCAGCAGCACCCCCCACGGCACCCGCCTGTTCTTCTGCACTGACATCCACGGATCAGACACCTGCTTCCGCAAGTTCCTTAACGCCGGCGAGTTCTACAACGTGCAGCACCTCATTCTCGGCGGAGACATGACCGGCAAGCACCTGATCCCCATCACCAAAACCACCGGCGGTTACAGCGCAACCTTCGCCGACCGCAGGTATGCCGACCTGGACCGCGCCGGGCTGGCCAGCCTGCGGGCGCTGATTCACAGCAAGGGCGCCTACACCGTCGTCGGGACACCTGCCGAACTTGAAGCGCTGGCCGACGACACCGAGCGTGACCGGGTATTCCGCAAGGTCGTCTACGACTCGGTGGCCGGATGGGTCCAGCTCGCCGAGGAGCGCCTGCGCGGCACCGGACGGCGCTGCTACATCGCGCCCGGCAACGACGACTTCGTCGAGATCGACGACGCGCTCAAAGGCTCCAGCGTCGTGGAGTTCTCCGAGGGCAAGGTCCTGTTCCTCGACGACACCCACGAGATGCTCACCTGCGGGTACGCCAACCTCACACCCTGGAACACCGAGCGCGAGCTAACGGAGGACAGCCTGCGCGCCGAGATCGACAAAGTCGCGGCCGACGTGCAGGACTTCTCCAGCCTCGTCGCCGTCCTGCACGTTCCCCCGTTCGCAAGCGGCCTGGACGACGCTCCCGAACTCGACGAACAGCTCGGGATGCGGATGGGCACAGGCGGCGTGCACATGACCCCGGTAGGATCCACCGCGGTCCGCGGGTTCATCGAGGACCGGCAGCCCCTGATCGCCTTGCACGGCCACATCCACGAGGGCAGAGGCGATGTACTAATCGGGCGGACACTTTGCGTCAACCCCGGAAGCGAATACACCGAGGGAATACTAGACGGGGCGATCGTCGAGCTAGGCGACGGAGCAGTCCTTCGCCACCAGTTGGTAGCGGGCTAACGGGCGGCCGGCAGTGATACCGCAACGGCTCACCGGCAAGGTCGCTCTCATCACCGGGGCCGGGCACGGGATCGGCCGGGCCAGCGCGCACCGGCTCGGCCAGGAGGGCGCGAGGATCGCCGTGGCAGACGTCCGCTCCGGCGCCGCAGCCGAGACCCAGGCCATCCTCACCGCCGACGGCATCGAAGCACACGCCATAACCGCTGACGTCTCGGCTCCGGAGGACGCCCAGACGGCGGTCGAGGCGACCCTGGCACGCTTCGGACAACTCGACATCCTGCACAACAACGCCGGCGTGCTGATCCCCGGCACCGTGCTCACCCAGACCCTCGGCGACTGGGACCGCACATTCCAGGTCAACGTGCGCGGCATGATGCTGATGGCCCGCGCGGTCATCCCGGTAATGCAACAGCAAGGCGGCGGCGTCATCATCAACACCGCCTCGATCAGCGGGATGGTGGGCGAGCCAAACCTCATCGCCTACGACACCTCCAAAGGCGCCGTCATCAACCTCACCAGGCAGCTGGCAGTGGAATACGCCCGCGACAACATCCGGTGCAACTGCATCTGCCCGGGCTGGATCGACACAGGCTTCAACGACCCGATCTTCGACCAGGCCAGCATGAGCGAAGACGACATCGCGGCGATGGTGACGCAGTTCGTGCCGATGAACCGGCAGGGAACCGCCGCAGACATCGCCCCCTCAGTCGCATTCCTGGCCTCCGGCGACGCCGCCTACATCACCGGGCACGCGCTCGTCATCGACGGCGGCCTCATGGCCCAGTAGACAAACCGCAGCACAACCAGTTCTCGGCATGAGCGGTACATGAGTCGATCTCTCATTCTGCCTGCGCCTAGGGTGTCACGAGGCTGGCCGACCTGGCGGTAAGAGCCAGAGTCCGGTCGTCCCGCAAGGGTCCGAGAAACGTCAGGAAACAGACTCGGCCTGGCCGCCAATCGCGTTCTCGCCACGCGGCGTGACCGGATGTTCCTGGATTGCGTCGGCAGGGTCCGGGCATGGCCTAGGCGTCCGCTTGGCTGGCCTGCTGCGGGGAACAACAACGTCGACATTCGCGCAGGCGAGGGGGCGCCAGCATGACAACTTACGTGTCCTTGATCAACTGGACCGAGCAGGGCATCAAGAACTTCCGAGACACCACACAACGCGCCGACGAGTTCTCCAAGCTGGTCCAAAGTTCCGGAGGCAGAGTCCGGGAACTGCTGTGGACCGTCGGCGAGTACGACCTCGTCTGCGTCGCGGACTTCCCGGACGACGAGGCCGGCGTCGCCGCCTTGCTCCGGCTCGGCTCTGCAGGCAACATCCGCAGCCAGACGCTGCGCGCCTTCGACTCCGACGAGATGGCAGGCATCATCGGCCGCGCTGGCTGAGCTGTCCCGGCTATCGGCGGCTGGCCGCAGCCATCAGGCCGTCATCTGCCGCGCCCCATTCCGCCGCGGAACCGACCGCGACCTGCCGTGGCCGCAACCTGCAGCTCGCAGTGACCACGTGGGTGCATGTACTCAGAGCGGCAGATGCGTGCGATCACGCCCAGCGATGTATGTATAAACATGCGACCCTGTACACCTGCTTGCTAGGCGGTCGGAATCGCAAAAGGTGCAGGAGCTCCTCATGACCGCGCCACGAGCCGCAGTTCGGTATGGCACCGGCGATTGACGGTAGAACCACGCCAGAAGCGGCTGTTCTGTTCGTCAGCACGGCGAGCGCATCGACGCCTAATCTGGCGCTGACCGTCTCGCCCGTTGCTAAGGCGTGAGGTCCGACACTTGAGGCGACTGTCCAATTGCCAGGATCGAACCTAATGCCAGGACCCATCGAGCCATCGGCGTAATGACTCCTCATTGCACAGCCAGCGCCCACTCAGCCGGTTTCCGGGCAGCTCTCCGCTTCGCATCGACTGGACCACGTCGATGACTTCAACACGCAGCAACGAAGCTACTTGGTCGGCAGACATGACTCTTATCGGGGCACGTTCGCGTCCAACAGCCAGCGGGGCCGGGCGTGACAATTCCTGCACTCCGGTTCCGTCCATACGTTCAACTGCTGCATGCTGTTCGCCGACTACTTCGGGGTCGCGCTCCTTTCTAGCGCGTGCACCGTCCGAGGGCGCTTGGGCTGATCGCGGCAGGGAGGCCAGCCGGGCAATCATGTATATGCTGAGCGCTCCGAGGCCTATGACCCAGAGGATCAGGATACGAACTGGGCTGCTAACTAGCACGCTCGCCGCGGCAAGCCACGCAAGGCCCAAGCCGCCAAGTAGCCACGGAGACCGCATCGAGTCTGTTCTCCTCGGCGCATCGATAGGTGGCAGAAACCGAGGGTACCAGTTTGGTGCCATTTCAGGGCAACTGCGCCAAGACACGCGGATGACGGGCAGCCATCACAGATCTATGCTAAGAGCAGCCGTTCGAAGAAGG
>Ga0335074_10005689_pt1 | contig 17247 bp, 18 predicted proteins | sample Lox_Sample_23_FD_206715 | JGI IMG/M metagenome (GOLD analysis project Ga0335074, IMG submission 206715) | Soil microbial communities from Loxahatchee National Wildlife Refuge, Florida, United States - Lox_Sample_2.3 | ecosystem: Environmental > Terrestrial > Soil > Wetlands | place: USA... | reverse complement strand
GTCGTGGGGACTCTGATCGACAAGCATCTGGCCGATCCTGGTCTCGGCGAGCAGATCGACATCCTCGCGCTGATGCTGAATCCGCTCCGCGAGGCGGGCGCAGCGATCGACCGTGACGAGATGGCAGACGAGCTCCTGACACTCCTGGTCGCCGGTCACGAGACGACGGCATCGTCGCTTGCATGGGCTGTTGAGCGCATCCGCCGCCATCCCGACGTGCTAAGAAGACTCGAGGAGGAGGCCATCGGCGACTCATCGGCGCTGCGCATGGCGACGATCCTCGAGGTTCATCGCACCCGTCCCGTGATCGCGGCGACCGGCCGCGTCGTGATGGCACCGTTCGATCTGGGACGCTGGCGCCTGCCGCCGGGAACGCGCGTGGTGACCGAAGCGTCGGTGATGCACCGCGACGAGCGATTCCACTCCAACGCGTCCAAGTTCGACCCCGACCGCTACATCGGGCACAAACCCGATACCTATGCGTGGATCCCGTTCGGCGGTGGCGTGCGCCGCTGCATTGGTGCCGCGTTCGCGCAGCTCGAGATGGATGTGGTCCTGCGCACGATGCTGCGCCACTTCACACTGCTGCCGACCGATGCGCCCGGCGAGCGCGAGAGCTTCCGCGGAGTCGCGTTCGCACCGGCCGATGGCGGCGTTGCCGTCGTACGACGCCGCAGCACGACGCCCGCAACCACCCACGGCGAACTCCAAGCCGCGGCATCGCAGTGCCCCATCGACCATCGTCGGCCGCCGGCCGCTCGCCCCCTCAGCGGATCGGTGCCGACTGCGTCGCGAGGCCGGCTTTCATGAAAACCTTGATCTCCCCTGACAACTCGGCGAGATCCTCCCCGTGCGCCACTGCACGGATGATCGCCTGGTGGCAGCCGCTGACCAACATGTACGCGCGCTGAAGCGACACCGGCGTGATCTCCGGATCCTGCGCAGCATCAGCCTCGACCACCGACACCAGCAGCCGCGCGTAACGCTCGACCGCATCCCGCTGCGCCATCACGATCCGATCACCCAACCCGGGACTCGCGAACGTGGTCGTCAATCCGGGCTCGCTCAACAGGATGTCCACATACGTGTCAATCGCCTGATCGATCTGCGTCGCCAGCGCCGCCTCGCGGTCGATGGCCCGATCGACCTGTTCCAGAAGCACCCGCGAGACCGTGTTCGTCAGCTCCACGAAGCACGAGTCCTTATCCTGAAAATGCTTATAGAACGTCCTTCGCGACGCGCGCGCGTGACCGACGATATCCGTTACCTGCGTCCCCGCCAGACCCTTCTCACGAATCGACGCCGCAAGACCCCCCAGCAGCCGTGCATGCTGCTCGTCATAAACAACATCGCGATCGACAGCCATCGGTATCCAACAGTACCGCCGCCTCAGCGGCCGGCCTACGCCCGTGACGATAAGCAGACAAACAGCCCAACCGCTCGACCCCAGCGCTCCCGTGGACTAGCACCTTCATTCCCACTCACGCTTCCTTGCAGAGCACGGAAGGTCAGGCTTGTCGCGCAAGGCATCCATCTAGGCGCGCCGGTGGTGTCTCAAGAACCAACGGCCGTCGGACGGGCGCTGCTGTTCGTCGATCAAAACCAGAGCGCCCTCGGCGGTTACGCGCGGCGGCTCGGCGGTCGGGCGCGCCCGATCGCGTGCCGCCGCCCGGCGGGTTGTGGGAATCGCCGGCTGCTGAGCGAGCGCGGTGGTCAGTTGAGCTGCTGGATGATTCCTCTAGCGAGCGTCGTCAGGCTGGAGTTCGGCAGCGGGGTCGGCTGCCCCGATACCGGGCTGTAGTTGATCGTGATCCCGAACTTGCCGGGCGAGGCTTTGGTGGTCGAGGTGAACGGCGCGGTGAACGTCACGTTATTTGCGGCCAGCACCCGTCCCGGCGGCAGTGCTCGGCGAACTGCGCCAGCACCCGTGCCTGGTGCTCGTAACGGAACCCGCCGGCGCGGCGTGCCGCGACGAGGACGTCGATCAACTCCTCCAGCGTCAGCGCACTCACGACTGCGCCCCTTCCAGGACGTCTTCGACATCCAGCGCGCAGCGACGCAGATGCTCGGTATCGAGCCTGAGGTAATGCGCCGCGGTTGTGGTCCCCACCGCGTGGCCGAGAACCGCGGTCACGACCGGCGGCGGCGTGTCGTCCTGGAGCATCGCGACCGCCAGTGCGTCGCGCAGCGAATGCAGACCGTGTGAGCGGCCGGCGGCGAACATGATCCCGGCGCGTCTCGCGTAATAGCCGAGCCGGCAGCCGACCGAGCTCGAGGACCCAAAGGCGGTGCACGGGTAGCGGTGTTTGACGAACACCTGCCGGCACGCCGCCTCCGGCCGGCCGTGCCGGACGTAATCGATCACTGCCCAGCCGACGTCATCTGGCAGCGACAGCGTCAACGGCACACCGGTCTTCTGCTGCCTGAACGCCAGCGTCTTGGCCCGCCAATCGAACCAGCCGAGCTCCAACCGGCGCAGGTCTCCGACCCTCACCCCGAGCCGGACGGTCAGCACGATCATCGCGTAGTCGCGTTTCCCGATCGCGGACTGCCTGTCGATCTGCTCCAACACCCGCCGGACCTCGGCAACCGTCCACGGATGCGGAGCCGACTGCCCGCGCCGCGGATACCGCTGCGGCGGGAGCCGCCCCGCCAAGTCTTCCCCGGAGCTGCCCGACCTCACGCAGATGACCCAGGAAGTCAGCCAACGCCAAACGCAGCGCGCCGGTCGTTTTCGGGGCGTACCCCCGGTGCTGGCGCCGAGCCCAGAACCCCGCCAAATCCCGGGCCTGCACCTCCTCCAGGGTCTCCCGGCCGACCTCCTCGAGATAGACAAGGAACCGCTCCGCAGCGCGCTTTTTCGTCACGACCGTCGCTTCGGCGTTCCCCCACCGCCGACACGCCTCCAGATACTCGTCCCGGACCGCTCGGAAACGCACCGGACAGCGCTCAAACGGCGGCGTTGTCGCCTGCCCCACCACCGGGACGCCTCCAGCCAACGCCTCCATCAACAGGAGCAACGGCCGACGCGCGAGCTGAGCCCGCCGACAACTGGTCGGATCTCGCAGACCGGCGAGCCTGCACCCAGACCGCTCGAAGATGAAATCGAGGCAGTCCGCCTCGGTCGGGAGGACCCGACCGCGCGCCTCGAGGAACGCCGCGAACGCATTGAACTCCGCCGCGTGGCGTTTGATCGTCGCCCTCGACCTGCCCGCCGCCGTCAACACGGCGATCACCGACGCTGACGCCTCCGGGACGTTGATAGCTGCCATGAGAATCGGCCCTCCTGATCGTGATGAACAGAAGGCATTCTTCGAGCCGCTCACCGCTCAGCAGCCGGACCTCAACCCGGAACGTTATGTGGCCGGAACCCGCCCGCTCGACCCCATGAGCAGCGGAAACACCCCGGGCGGCCACATAACCCAGCCGTCCACGTAATGACGCTTATGGAGAATTTTCCATAAGCGTCACACCTACGCGAGCTTCCTGATGGCCGCCGGCTACACCCTCCGGGAGCTAATGGAGTACATGGGGCACAGCTCCCTGCAGGCGACCGAGCGCTACGTGAAGCTGCTTCCGCCGCTCGATGAGACCGACCCGGCGGAGCGGCTCAACGCCTATCTGCGACGACGTCGCGCGGAAGGCTGACGGCTTTCCCCCTGGCCCGCCGCCTGCCACACTTAGCTTCATGCGAGAAGCGGCGACACTCAAACTCGACAGCGGCGAAGAGCTGCGGGTCGACGTCGACCGAAACGACCTCGACCAGGACGAGATCGTGGTCCGTCGCGCTTCGGAATCCGTCCGCCCCCACGCGGAACGCATGGCTGTAGTCGACCAGATCATCGCCACGGCGAAGCCGCATCCAGCCGGAACCACCGATCGGTACCTTCAGGCCGATCGCGACCGGCCCTACTAAGTGGCTGGCGTCTACGCCGATGCTTCGGCGCTCGGTCGGCTGATTCTCGGTGAGGTTGACGCCACCGTAATCCGAGCGGTGCTCGATCGCTTCGAGGACTGGCGATCAAGCGTCCTGCTTGTAGTCGAGCTACGTCGGCTCGGGATACGCGCAGGGCTTCAGGTCGAGGCTGAACAGCTGCTCGCCACGGTCGTGCTCGAGCCGCTGACGACAGGGCTCTTGGACCACGCCTCGCGCCTCGAGCCGGCCGAGGTCCGCGCTCTCGATGCCATCCATCTGGCGACCGCGATCGAGTTGCGCGATGCCGGCTGGATCGACGCGGTTCTCACGTACGACAGTCAGCTCCAGGCCGGCTGCGCGCAGCACGGGATCCCGGTCGAGGCGCCCGTCGTCTAAACCGGATACAGGCCCGGAAACGCGGACAGAATCGGTCCGCAATGTGCACAACGCCTGACAAAACAGTCCAATTTGCCGTCCAAAATCGGCCGAATCGCCCGTAAATACTGGGAAACCGGGCGGAATCATAATCCGCGTGTCGGGGGTTCGAGTCCCTCCTCCGGCACCTCCTCCGGCATCCTCCGGCATCCCTCCTCCGGCATCCCGAGGTCTTCACGTTTGAGGGTCTTTGATGTTCACGTTTGCGTCGGATGGATTGGGCGTGGGCGTGCGGGCGGATGGCAGGGTGTGAGCCAGGCCGGGTTTGACGGAGACTCTGAATCGAGGATTCTGTCCTCGGGAACGGAGATTCTCCGACGATGCCACGACCTAGGAAGTACCCACAGGAGTTGATCGATCGCGGGATCCGGCTGGTGTTCGAGTTGGGCCGGTCGCGAGCAGACGTCTGGGGTCCGCGCTCGTGGTGGCCGCAGGAGGGCGATGCAGCGACGCGACGAGGCTGTCTTCCTGATGGCTGAGAAGGGCGCTCGTCGGCTTGCCTTATCGGGTGATCAGGACCCGGGCGTTGTCATCCAGCGCCTCGCTTGCCTCGGCGGGCACAATCTCCCGACGGGCACTGCGGTCGTGCGCGGATAGTTCGGGGATGGAGCGAGGATGAGACGGAGCCCAGCCAGCGTGAAGGTCCTGGTCGACCTGGGTGCCGAGTACGGCGTCAGGGCCGATCACCTGCTGCGCGGAACCGGGATCGAGGTCGGGGCATTGGCCGCTGCGGATGGGGAGATCGAAGCCGAGCAGGAGCTCGGCGTCATCCGCAACCTGCTGCGGGAGCTGCCTGACGCCCCCGGGCTAGGCCTGCGGGCGGGGGCGCAGTATCACCTCACGACGCACGGGCTGTGGGGGTTTGCCCTGATCTCCAGCCCGGATCTGCGCAGCGCGATCGACTTCGGCCTGCGCTACCTCGATCTGACCTTTGCGTTCAACCGGATCAGCTTCGAGGAGCGAGCTGGTGAGGGCCGCATGATCCTCGATGACACGGCGGTCGCGGAGGATGTGCGGCGCTTCCTGGTCGAGCGGGAGGGCGCGTCGATCATGACGCTCCAGCGGGAGCTGTTCTCCGCCGCGATCCCGCTGCTGCGCGTCGAGGTCAGGTTTCCCGCTCCGGAGTATGCGGAGCGCTATGAGGAGGTGTTCGGGGTGCGGCCGCGCTTCGACGCCGGTCGTAATCTAGCGGCGTTCGGCGCGGCGGTGCTGGATCTTCCGCTGCCCCAGGCGAACGAGCTCACGGCCTCGTTGTGCGAGCAGGAGTGTCGCGCGCTGCTCGATCGCCGGCGTCAGCGCTCGGGTGTCGCGGGCCAAGTCCGCGCGCTGCTGGTTCCGCGGGCCGGAACGGTGGCGGCGATGGAGGAGGTCTGCCGGTCGCTGCACGTGACGCCGCGGACGCTGCGACGGCGACTGGAACGCGAGGGGACTACGTTCCGGGCGCTGCTGGCCGAGACCCGGCTCGCCCTGGCCGAGCAGTGGCTGTGCGACAACGCGATGACCGTAGAGGAGATCGCCAGCCGCTTGGGTTATGCCGAGGCGGCCAGCTTTCATCGGGCGTTTGCTCGGCAGCGCGGCATGGCCCCGGGGGCGTTCCGCAAGCAGCAGCAAGGCGGTCAGAGGGGGGTCGTGGCTTGACCTTTTCGGACAGCTAGGCCCGATCGCGGCCGGGTTCGTCATGGACACGCGGTCGCGATCCCCGTAGCCTTCTCGGTGAGGCAGAGCGGGAGAGACGCAGTGCGCAGGGATGACACAGCAGGGCGGGATTCGATTTGGCGCGTGCGGGCACGCGTGCTCGTTGGCGTGGCCGTCGTTGCCTTGTCGCTGTTGTGGGCCTCGGGGGCGTCCGCGGCGACTACCTCTGGGCCGCTGCCGGCTCCGAAGTGCTCGGCCGGCCCTGATCCGGCGCCGGCCGGGACCGCGCTGTCCACGACGGCGACAACCCCCTGGGACAACTTCGTCCCGAATGAGCTGGTGCCGGACCAATGGCTCGCCAAGCTCTACACCGAGGTGCTGGGGTGCGACCCGGATCAGGACAGCTACGCCGCGTATGACAGCTACATCCGAACGCAGGGCTGCGGCTTGGCGGCCCTCCAGGCCGCGGCGACGGCGTTCCTCACCTCCCGGGAGTTCCTGGACGAGCGCAAGTACGACTACGCCGAGCGGCTATTGATCCTGTGGCGGGTCGGCCGCCAGTCCGAGCCTGAGCCGACGGAGTATGCCTCGCTGCTGACAGCGCTCACCGATCGAACCGAGAGCTGGGACCACGTCGTCCACTCGTTCCTCGGCGCGGCCAGCTTCGGACCGTCGATCCCTCAGCTGTGCTCCGGACAGCTGTACGGCTGGAACGCCGACACGCCCGTCATCGACATCCCGATCGTGCACACGCCGGGGGCGTTCGGTGACGGCACCGGCGCCCAGCTTCAGGCGTTGCTGAATGCCGCCAAGCCGGGCCAGACGGTGTGGCTCGACCAGGGCGCAGTCGTCCGGATCGCGGGCGAGCTGACCATCCCGGCGGGAGTCACGCTCGAGACGGTCGGTGCTCCGCCGCCCGCTGATTACGCAGCGATGGCACGGCTGATCCGGACCGAGGCCAATGGCGAGTCGCTCGTCGGCGTCTCCTCGGGGGCGAACCTGTCGAACGTCTGGGTCGATGGGCAGCGCAGCAGCCAGAGCGTCGGAATGAGCCGCAACTCGCTCGACGTGGAGGTGCTCGGTGGGACCGGGACGACGGTCCGTGACGACCGGATCGACAACACCTCGGGGTGGAGCAACCTCCTGGTCGACGAGGACAGCCCGAGCGGGGCGCCGTGCCAGAACGTATCGATCGTGGGGAACCTGATCGACGGCTACAGCACCAAGTTCCACTGGTACGAGACCACCGGCGTCGTCGACGGGCGCGTCGACGACGGGACCATCACCGGGCAGCTCGACAACATCGAGGCCGGGCAGGACTCGGTCAGCTCGACGTTCGGGTTCGCCGACGGGATCAGCAACCAGTGCGGGGACTCCTACATCGCCCACAACCAGGAGATCGACGTCACCGATGTGAGCGTTGTCCTGTTCGGGGGCACGGGCTGGATTCAGCGGTCCGTCGTCAAGGACAACACGATCGTCAACGCCGGTAACTCCGGGTGGGCGTCGATGACAGTGGACCCGCTGTACCCCGACACCGTCGATGCCGACTTCAATGGCGCGACGATCATCCACAACCTCGTGTGGACGAGCCCGAACGCGTTCCTGCTCGTGATCGCGGGGATCGGCACCGTCCCCTGGTTCGGGGCCGACGACGGCTCCGGCTATGGCCAGGTCAGCTACATCGACAACACCAGCGGCGCGGTCAGAGACAACACCCAGATGGCGATCGAGGTCTCCAACATGTCCGGCGCGGTCGTTCAGGGGAACACGCTGCTGGCGAACCTCGCGCTGGCCGACCTCTGCCCGTACGGACCTTACATCGGCGTCGACAACGCATCGGGAAGCACCGTCCAGTCGCCCAACTCGCAGGTCGACTTCGGCTCGTATCCGATCCCGAGTGCGGATGAGGGCTGCCTGAGCCTGCACTTTTAGCGGTGCGCCGCTCGGTGGTACCTGCGCTCCTCTGCCCGGCCGCCGCCGTCGCCTTGGCTGTCGGGCTCGCGGGGCTGGTGGCGCCGGCGCCGGCGCGTGCGGGCGTTTCGCCGGCGGTGGCTTCGGTGCTCCCGCGCGGACCGCTCCACCCCGCGGGGCGGTGGATCGAGGATGCCGCGGGGCGGGTGGTGATCATCCACGGCCTCGAGCTGGCGCGCAAGACGCCTCCCTACTACCCGCCCGACGCGAGCTTCACGGCGCAGGACGCCCAGGACATCGAGAACTGGGGGTTCGACGCCGTCCGCCTCGCGTGGTTTTGGAAGGGGCTCGAGCCGACCCGCGGCCGGATCGACACCGCCTACCTCGACCAGATCGTCCGCGACGGGAACCTCCTGGCAGACCATCACGTGTTCACGTTGCTGGAGGCCCACCAGGACGGCTACAACGAGACCCTCGGCGGCGAGGGCTTCCCCGACTGGGCGACGATCAGCGACGATCTGTGGGCGCCGGTCGAGGAGGTGCCCGAGACCGGGGTGTTCGACCTTCAGGCCGCGCGCGCGTTCGACAACCTGTACGCGAACACGGACGGGATCGCCGACGCGTTCGCGCACGCATGGAAACTGATGGCGGCTGCGTTTCGCCACAACCCGCTGATGCTCGGGTACGACCTGTTCAACGAGCCCAACCCCGGCAGCCAGTGGGAGAGCTGCGCTAATCCCGTCGGATGCCCGGCGTTCGACGTGGCGACGCTCGAACCGCTCGAGGACAAGCTCGTCGCCGCCGTGCGGTCCGTCGACCCGACGACGATCGCCTTCTACGAGCCGAACATCGACTTCGACTCCAGCGTGCCGTCGTGGCTGGCGCCGCCGCCGCGCGCGAGCGGGCCGAGCGGCTTCGCGTTTCACGACTACTGCCTGGAGGCTGAGCTGACCGGGCAACCGGACGAAGAGTCAGAGTCGACCGCCTATCCGGCATGCGAGCCGATCGACGCGCACGTCTTCGTCGACGCGCTCACGACCGCGGCGGCGATGGGCGTCCCGCCGCTGTTCGACGAGTTCGGTGACAGCCAGGACCTCAATCAGATCGAGCGCGTGATCACACTCGCCGACGACTACCTCACCGGCTGGATCTACTGGAGCTACAAGGACTGGGTCGATCTTCCCGGGGGGCTCGGCTCGGGTCCGCTGTTCGACGAGTCCGACGACGACGGGACGTTGCGCGTGGCCAAGCTTGCGGTCCTCGAGCAGCCCTACCCGATGGCCACGGCCGGGATCCCGCTCGCGGAGAGCTACGACCCGACGAACGACACGTTCATCTACACCTACGCGCCCAACCGCCGGATCGCCGCGCCGACCGTGATCTTCACGGCGCCGATTCACTACCCCGACGGCTACACCGTCGCGGTGACCGGCGCGCGCGTGATCTCCGCGTCCGGCGCGCGCTACCTCGAGCTCCAGCCGGTTGGTCGCGGCGACAGGGTCCACGTCCGCCTGACGCCAGTCGGCGGCGTGCCGGCGGCCGTGTCCTCCGGCGTGGAGCCCCTGGCGTTCTCGCCGACGCTCGCGCCGATCGCGGGGCCGGTGACGTCCGCCGGCGGCGACCCGCTCGGGACGGCAAGCGGCAGCTGCGACCTGAACGCGGACAAGCCCGCGGTTGTTCAGTCGCCGGTCCTCCCTGTGGCCCACAGCGACGTGATCGCCCGGGTCCAGACCGAGACCGGCACCGGCGAGGTCACGAACCTCGATGGGATCTCGGTTGCCTACGGCCCCGGGGACACCGCGTGGGCCGACCTCGGTGCAGTTCCCGCGGGCGGCGCCGCGCAGGCGACCGTCATCTGCCGGTCGGGACCGGCCAGCTACGCCCTCACGTTCGCCGACGCCCCGGTCCTGCCCGCCAGCTTCAGCGGCGCGTCGACCCATGACATCGGCGTCAACCTCGCCAGTAGTCGCCTCATGTACGAGGTGCCGGCAACGGGTCACTACCTGGCGGACGTCGACGTAAGTGGGGGCACGATCGAGGTCGGCCTGCGCAAGCACGACGACACCACGCCTCAGGCGAGCACCTTCAGCAGCCCGGGCACCGAGGACCTGGGGATACTCGGACCAGGGACGGCCTCGCTCGACGTGACCGCCTTGGGCGACACGCAGGCGACGTGGACGATCACGATCTTCTCCGCGGATCCGTTCGGCTGAGTTCGCAGGGGGGCCGCATCAGGGTTGCTCCAGTCGTTCCGTCGATGTACAGGTGCGCCGCAGCGACAGACTGCGTTGCTGCGTCGGCGAGTCCGTTGACCTAGGTTTCGGTGAGCCCTCGACAGCGCACGCTCCAGCCGTCCAATCAGGGCAAGCGACTCGCCGCGCCGGCCGTCTCAGGTTCGAAGGACGCGCCGTCGCTATTCGTCTAGCCGGATGTGTCGGCGCGGCGCGAGTCGCGGTCAAATGCAAGGATCAGCGAACAGCCGCAACACTCGGCACCCGCCGTTGGACGACAGATTCAGGCAGCTGGTGGGACTCGGTCGAGCGCGAGCGCCTGGCAGCGGATTTGGCCGCTGCGGAAGCGTCCGACCGGGCGCTGGAGCTGCACGGTGGCCGTCCGGTCATCGATCGCGACGATTGTCGCGTACGCACCGTGCAGGTACTGCGGGCTGACGGTGTGATTGATCCGGACTACGTCCCCGATGCAGAGCTCCGCGAGCGCGGTCGCCGACCGCACCGTGTGAAGGAGATATCGGCGGGCGTCGACCGCGTCGGCGATCGCGGTCAGATGGCTATCGAGCTCGCCCGCAGCGATCGCGTCCAACAGCAAGCGCTCCGGCTCCCGGGCGCCCGATGCCGCACCCTCGATGGCGTCGCCCGCTTCGATAGAGAGCTGCTCGCGTTCGCGGAATCCAGTGCCCATTGCACGGATCATTGCGCGCACGCCGGACCGAATCGCGACGCCGCTTCCGCCGCCAACTTGGAGATGACCTATTCCCACCGCGGCCTGGCAGCCATTTCACCGACCAACGATCAGCGAACAGTCGGCCGGACACGGCGGGCCCTATTCGTGGCGAATCTCGGGACCGTGTGTGTGACGCGCTCGCGTGCTGCTTTCGTGATTCCGCGGGTATCCGGGCGCTCGACTGCCGGGTGCCGCGACGATCGCAACGTGGCGGAGCAGTCGGCCGGCGCCTGCGACCCCGGGCGATCCAGACGTCGCCGAAGGAGTGGCCGGGACCGGGAACAGGCCTGCGAGCGCTTTCGTGGCCTTGCGATCGTCCGGCTGACCGGCTCGCTGGCGATCGCTATCTGCCGGACGCAGTTGTCTGGGAATAGCGGCTGAGAGTGCTGATTCGATCGATGCCGATTTCAGCTGTACCTGCGATGCAGGATCAGCACGTTTCCGTCTGGGTCGTAGAAGAAACCCATCAGGCAGACGCCTGTATCGACGGTATCCCCGAGAAACCTGACTCCCTTCGCTACGAGCTGCTCACGGGCGACGTTCACGTCGGCTACGCGCAGCGCGATCCCTGCAGTGTTGGGAGAAAACCGAACGTGCTGGGCCTCGGGCTCCCAGAGCGTAAGCGTCACGTTAGCCGCCTCGAACTCGTCGGCGTTACTGGAACTCCGGGCCAGGCCGAGCACCTCGCCATAGAACCGACGCGAACGGACCAGATCGCGAGATGGCACTGACACGAAGTCCACACGCTCGACCCTGATCACCCCAACAAGCCTGCCACAGCCGCGATCACCGCGCGGAAAGCAGCGCCGTTGCTGTCGCGTTCGAGAGTGTCGCAATGATCGCTAGCGATCGTCTCATTGAGCCACGCCGTTGCGAGTGCTCCGCCACGAAGGCGATCGCCGGCCGCGGGTCGGGCCGGGCGATCGGATCGGCGACGTCTGGATCGCCAGGTGGTTGTTGGCGCCGGACGACTGCTCCGCAACCCCTTGCGATCGCCCGGTCGTCGAGACCTCCTTTGATGTTCGGACTTGCCTGCCCGCACGCGGGCAGGTGGTTCCTCTTTGAAAAGGGCGCCTCGTCGCAGAACCGATCCCTCGGCACACGCTGGCACGTCTCACATCCCAAGGACCAGCGGACACGTTTCTCGCTGACCGCAACGGTCGCTGGATTGTTCTCATCGCAGCCGTCTCAATCGCCGCCGACGGCCACCATTCGGTCAGCGCGGCAAAGCAGCGACGTGGCAAAAGATCCGGTCGCCGGTGTCGACTTCGGCGTCGCTAGCCGTCATGATTTCGTGGATGCGCCCGCCACACGAGATGAAGATGCGAGTGGACGCGCGGGCTTTCTATCCGCCTGCAGTGGTGGAGATTCAGCTCACCGGCTGGCGGCACTGGGTCGTGCGGGCCTGGAAGCTTGCCAACCTGGTCCTTGGCGTACTTGTCATCGCGCGGGCGTCGGGCACGCATTTCGACCGACCGGCGGTGCTGGCGGTCGGCTTCCTCTACGCCGTGCTTGGCGGGTTTGCACTTTGGGTTATCGGGCGGCGCTCACGCCAGGGACGCCGCGACCTCGAGCTTCGCGGCACGTCGGCCAGCTCATCAGGGCTTGACCCTTAGCAGCCGTTCCGGGCGTCCGGATCCGGGGCCAATGGCGTCTCAGCTTCGAACCGTCAGCGGACGCTCCGACCGTACCCGGCCGGACGGTATGCTCGCGCCACTTCGCATAAGAGAGACAAAGAGGCGGATGATGCCTGGCTTCGCGAAGGGAATCAGCGATGCTGAAAGACGACTCCTGAGGCTGTGCCTCGGGCTGGCTGTTGCGGGTGGGTGCCTGCTGGCCGCCGCTGCCGCCGCCGCTAATTACCCCTCCACAAAGCCTGCGCTCATCGTGCCGTTCCGATCAATCGGAGGGGTCAAGGTGGGCGAGTCGATGGCCACCGCGCGCAAGGCCTGGGGCAAACCAAGCAGCTGCGTTCCCACGGAGAGCTGCAGCTACGTTGGCCGCAACGGTCAGGCGGGGTTCAGTATCCAGAGCTCACGCGTGGATGCCTTGTACATCGAGATCAACCTGAACAATTTCAAGCATCTGAGCTGGAAGACCCCACTCACGGCGTTCCGCACGGCCAAGGGCATAGGGCTGGGATCGACACTGGCCCAGGCCAAGAAGGCCTATCCGCACCTGAGGTTCGCACTGGGGACCTACCAACTGAACGGCCCCAAGCACAGCACGATGTCCATCGAATTCGAAAATGGACGGGCGGCCGAGATCGAGATCGGTGGATAGGACCCGCCTCGCGGCTGCATCGGCTATCGCCGGTCCAAGACGGTGTCTCAGGAACCAACGGCAACCGAACGTTGCGTTGGCGCGTGCGGCACCGGGCGCCTCGCTCCGATAGGTCTCCGCGGGAGCTAGCTCAGCTCACTTAGACTGAGATCGTGACAAGGGGTAGCGCGGTCGGGCTGGGGGTCGCTGTTGCTTTGCTCTCGGCCTGCGGTGCAGGTTCCCCGGCGGCGCGCTCGCAAGCGTCGATCGAAGCTTGCCTGCGCTCAGCACACGTCGGAGCGAGGACCGTACCGCCGAACGCCACCGTGCTTGGCCACTTGCCAACGCCTCCTCGCGCAGTGCTGACGGTCGGGCTCGACTTCGCCCTGATCGCACAATACGCGAGCACCGGCGGGGCACGCGGCGTTTTTGCCGAGACCGAGACCACAAACCCGGTCCTACGGGACGACAACATTGTCGTGGTGCTTTCTGGCGCTCCAGGGCTCCGGTTAAAGCAAGTTCAGGCATGTGCCTTCGGGCGGAGCGTCAATGTGACGGCTGGTCCGCTAGTAGCTGGTTACCTGCGAGCGACGCAGGCAGCCAAATGACGATCAGGACCTACGGACGCGTCTACAAGGCGCACGCACCGGAGGCTGGACACGGCCGGGCCGGCCTCGGAGTCGCGGCCGTCTCGCGAACCCAAGGGCTACCGAACGCCAGGCTCATCCTCGCTACTGGTCACGACGCGATCAGCTCCACGCTAGACACGAGGTGCGTTCTCGACAGTCCTAGTCGATGCGCAGCCGGACTTGGCCGACCACTACCAGATCACCCGGACGCAGCTCGCACCGGCCCACTAGTCGGCCGTTGACGAAGGTCCCGTTGGTAGAGGCAAGATCCTGAAGCAACCACTTCCCGTCGCGAAACCACAAACGAGCATGGCGTCGCGAAACACTCAGATCCGCCAGCACCACATCGCAGCGCGAGCTGCGACCGAGCACAAGCGCCTGGGGCCCACCGAACCAGTCCAAGGCAAGCAGAGCCGGAGCGCCAGTTTCGTCCTCGAAAAGGTCATCGAGCCGGCCGATGACTGTGCTCATCGCAGACGAAATGCGCACCCGCAGGCTGGTTGCGCTCCCTCGGAGGTGGAGTCGCCGACCAACTGATAGGGGTCAATTATTCGAGACCTGAGGACCTGCTCTAAACGACGGACAAAGGTGTCCTCGCTGATGAGACCATCGGCGTAGGCGTCATTCAGCGTCCTGGTCAACTGTCTGCGTGAGGCTCCGGCCTCGAGCACGATCGATTCTCGCGCTCAGCGTTGTCTGTGTCTACACCTAGACTGCCGACGCTCTGGAGATCAGCCAAAGAGGTTGAACCTGACTCATCGACCCCGTCTGCTCGAGCCCCTGAGGTTTCGTCCTACGATCCCACCGCGGGCGTGACCGGGGAGACGAAGACCGGTCTCAATTCGGGATCGACGGCCGCGCGCCTTGGCATCTGACGAACCAAGGCTCAGCGAACGTCATGCTGGGGGCTGCCGGGCGATCGTTACGTCCAGGCGAGCCCCAGCGGCCGGCGAGAGCGAAACTTCGCACCGCGGTCGTCGTCTGTGTGGGCAGGACTGCGATTCTCTATGGATTGGCGAGGCATGACCAGGCGGGCGTTCGTCGTCGGGGTGTTGATCGCGGCGGCTGGATTGGCGCTGGCCTCTGTTTCAGGAGCACCATCGGGGTCGTCTACCGAGCGCATGTTGTCTTTGGCGACACTGACGTCCTCTAGCGCGTACGGTCCTACCGGGTTTGGTTGGGTCGCGGGATCCGGTAGCACGATCGCGGCGATTCCGTTCTGGCTAGGGGTCCAGCCGGGCGCGACTAGTGTTTCGATTTTCACCAAGCCGGCCGGTGCCTGGGCCGTCGAGCCGGCCGTCGCGCAGCTTTCGCCTGACAGCGGCGATTCGGGAGGGCCACTCGCGATATCGGGCGATGACATCTTCGAGGGTCTGCCTGGTGCGGTCGGGGGCGGGTCGAGCGACCCGCGGATTTCGTATGTGTTCGCCAAGCCGGCCGGCGGATGGTCGGGAATCGTGCATCAGTCCGCGGATCTTGTGCCATCCGCTCGAATGACGGCTTCGGCAGCGCAATCGCAGCCCCCGGGCACACAGTCGTCTCGACTGGTGGTGGCGAGGGCTTTGTGTTCGTCGAGCCGGCTGGAGGCTAGGCGGGGCTGGTTCATCAAGCCGCGACCCTACTGATATGGAGTCCGGGTGATGCTTGTGGTTGGTGGTCGCGTGTGCATGGTCGGATCGTTGGGGTGGTCTCGGGGCGGCACGAGCGGAAGGTTCGGTCTGCTCGACGGCGGGGTCAGACTGATATTCGAGGGCTGGGGAGTGGCTACCTGTACCTCAAGACCCTGTATTCGTCGCGGCTCGCTGTCTGGGAGCGGGCGCGGCCAGCGGGTGCTGGTTGCCCATAGTAGGCAGCGCGAGCCTCGCGCGACGGTGCTGAGCCTTCCTGGTTGCTCGTGCTCGCCCCGACAGCATCCCGGGACGATCGTGATCGATGGGTCAGTCAAGGGTGGCGGCCTCCCAGAGAAACGCGGCGAGCTCACGGGCGACAGCGATTGCGACCACACCGGAGGGCTTGCGGCGCTCGTAGTGCAGGTGCTGCCAGCGTTGGTGCAGCCGTCGCTGCGCGCGCCACGCGATCGCGATCACCCTGGGATCCTGTCCGGTTTGTCGGCGCGCGAGCGTCTGGGTGATCGCGGGTGTCTTGCGGGTCGAGGTACGACGTCGGCGAGGTGCCCTTGCGGGTCCTTCTCCGACGCCGCCCTCCCGAACCCGGCGTGACCGTTTCCGATCACCGGGCTCTCCAGCGACTATTCCGTGATTGACGCGGTTGGCCTCCCGGGGTGGATCGTGGCGTGGCAGGCGGCGCAGACCACGAGGGTCTTGCGTCGTCGTTTGGCCATGATCTGGGCCCATTCGGGGTGGTCTGGCTGCCCGGGGTTATCGAGGTCTGAGAGCTTGCGGATCTGGTGAACTTGCACCTGGTCCGCCTCTCCGCAGATCTCGCACCGTCCGGCGCGGAGCCGATCGATCAGCTCTTTGCCGGGGGCGGCGGCCGGGACTGGCGCGCGGTCTGTGAGGGCCGCGTGCTTCTGCCGTTTGAGCGGGATACCACCGAACGTTGCGACCAGTGGTTTGCGTCCCTGGCTGCGCTCAACCCTGGCTTGCAGGCACTTGTGTGGCCCGTGCGGCGTCTCGATCGTGGCCTTGTACCTGCGGGCCATGGTCGTGACCGTCGAGCCGTACTTGCCGGCCAGCGTCTTGAGCAGCGAGGTCTGCATCACCCAGTGCAGCCGGTCGAGTCGGTAGACATCGCCGGCGAGTAGGTAGTACTGGACGATCCCCCGGTACTCCGCGCCGAAGCAGTTGATGATCGCGTGGTCCTCCTCGTTCATCAGCTCGTTGCGGCTGGCGGGCTTGCCCCGCCTCATGTATCGGGAGCATTTGGCCTTGATCACATCCACCGGCACGCGCAAGCGGATCTGACCGTTGACCGACCTGCGGCCAGCGGTCTGCTTGCGGTCGTCGTACTGGGTGATGATCTCGTAGCCGAGGAACCGCGCCGCTTCCGTGCGGGCGTGGGTGATCAGTGTCTTGGTCTCGGACAGCTCCAGCGCGAGGACCTCGTGCAGGAACTGCGCGAGGCGACGTTTGATCTCCTCAGCTTCGGCCTTTGGTCCGGTGAACCCGAGCAGGATGTCGTCGGCATATCTCACGTACCGCAGCCGCCGATAGCCAGGATCGTACGGATCATGGCTGGGGAGGCTGAGTTGCCGCTTGCGCAGCTCCCGCACCGCAGCATCATCGCCACGGTGGCGAGCACGAGTGACTGCCCACTGCACCCTTCGGTACTCAAGGTTGGATTTCCTGAGCACCCCTCGGTTGTATTCCGGCATCAGGATCGTGTCGACGTACTGGTCCAACCGGTCCAGGTAGACGTTAGAAAGGCACGGGGACAGGACCCCGCCGTATGAGCAGCGCCGGGTTATGCGCAGCGTCAGCCTGGATCGCTTGTGGCGGGCGGGGTTGATGGGCGAGCACTGCTCATAACGCGGGC
>Ga0335074_10005688_pt1 | contig 17248 bp, 16 predicted proteins | sample Lox_Sample_23_FD_206715 | JGI IMG/M metagenome (GOLD analysis project Ga0335074, IMG submission 206715) | Soil microbial communities from Loxahatchee National Wildlife Refuge, Florida, United States - Lox_Sample_2.3 | ecosystem: Environmental > Terrestrial > Soil > Wetlands | place: USA... | reverse complement strand
GGCTCGCTGGGCGGCCTGACCCTCGGCCGCCGGCCCGAGATCGCCCACGAGGCGCTCCCGCCCACCAAGGACTCCATCAAGACCGCATGAGCCTGCCACGCCAGACAACGACACATCAGCTATACCCTCGCCGGCCACCACCTCCTGGCCGCGTCCGGAAAGGCGCGGTCCAGGCGGTGGCCCGGCGACCGCCATCAACTGACGTAAGGAAGTGAGCGTGATGGCGCGCACCGACATGTACCTCGATGCCATGCTCCGCCACCTCGGTGCCGCGTACTACGAGTCCCTGCACGGCAGGGCCACTCGTTCCGACGTGGCTCGCGCCCTGGACACGGTGGAAGAGCACCTCAACGAGCAACCGGCCGGTCCCGCCCGGACCTCCGCCCGGCCGCGTCTGGCCCCGCACAACGGCGAGACGCGGCACCGCCGGTGGGCCCGCAGGGTCAGCGACGTGATGACGACCTCGGTGGTGACGGTCGACCGGATCACCTCGTACCAGGAGATCGACCGGCTGCTCGCCGAGCACCGGATCAGCGGGATGCCGGTGCTGAAGATGGGCCGGGAGGTGGTCGGCGTGGTGAGCGAGGCCGACCTGCTCGCCGCGGAGGACGAGGTGAGCAGGCGGGCCCGGATGGCCAGCTCGTCCAGGCGGCGCCGGCTGTTCCGCAAGCAGCGGCACGTGAGCCTGACGGCCGGGACGCTGATGACTTCGCCCGCCATCACTGTAGGTCCCGACGCGACCATTCCGGCGGCGGCGCGGCTGATGAACACCCACCGAGTCAGGAGGCTGCCAGTGGTCGACGAGGAAGGGAAGCTGGTCGGCATCGTCAGCCGTCGCGACCTGCTTAGCGTCTTCCTGCGCCCGGACGCCGACATCATCCACGACGTCCGCCAGGTTCTCGACGAGGTCTCGCTCACCGACCCCAAGGACGTCATCGTGACGGTGCGCCACGGAGTGGTGACATTGACCGGGACGGTGCAATCCCAGCCGGGCGACGGTCACGACCCCGTCCCGCTCGCGCTCCAGATGATCTGGGACATCGACGGCGTTGTCGACGTCGTGGACCGGCTCGGCAAGGCGACGCCAGCCGGACTGGTCAAGCCCGCCTGAGCCGACGCTCAGGCCAGGATCTCGATGTAGCGACGGCGGTCGGCGAGTACCCCGCGGAGCCGCGCGAGCCGTTCTTCGGCGCCGGCGACGTCGACCTGGTCGAGGGCACCACGCTCGGCCAGGTCCGCGGCCAGAGCGTCGGCCTCACCCACCAGCGTCCAGTCAAACTGGAGCAGCTCGTCGAGGCCGACGCTGCGCGCCCGGTCCCACACACGGTCCTGGCTGAGCACCGGCAGTCCGCCGACCTCGGTGGACACATCCTCGATGGCGCGGCCGAGGCGCTCGGCCCGGCGGATGGGCTCCATGACCTCGGCGGGCGGGAACGGGCGCTCCCGCGTGGACGGTGGCACCCGGTCCGCCCGCCACTCGCTGATGAGCTGCCGCAGCCGGGCCGCGGCATCGCCGAGGCGATGCCGCACCCGCTCGCGGATCAGCAGGTCATCCGAGCGCAGCCTGCCCTTCTGCGTGTAGACGTCAGAACCGAGCAGGCTGCGCAGAAGGTCGGCTACCGTGTCGCTCACGGCGTCTGGAACCCGGGCTCGGCGGTGCCACCCGGGCTGGCGGTGCCACCCGGGCTGGCGGTGCCACCCGGGACCCCGGCCACGCTGCCGTCGGCCGCGGGCAGGCCCGGGAGCGCCCCGCGCCCGGCCCCCGTGAGCGAGGCCCCCGTGAGCGAGGCGGCGGTGAGGCCGACATTGAAAGGCTCGCCAACCGCGATGTTGGGCGCCGTCAGCAGGCCGTGTTCGGCCATCTTCAGCGCCACGTAATATCGCACCGCGTCCAGTTCCGACAGACCGAAGGCCCGCAGCGAGATCAGCTCGCGCATGCGGTCGTCCCGCGGCCTGATCAGGACCTTCACGTCGTTGAGCGTGACGCCGTAGACGGACAGGAAGTCCTGCACGTGGCCGCGTACCAGATCGGTGATCTCATGGATCTTCTCGTTTATCTGTTCCAGCGGCGTGACCTGGGCCAGCTGGTTGATGGCCTGCTCGACCACCGGGCCGACGTAGTTGTTCAGCGCCTCGGTGGTGAGCATGTGCCCCTGGTAGGGCATGTGAGTGACCAGTTTCACCGCGTCCTGCGGGTTGTCGACATGTACGTAGTAGTCCACGTCGTAGAGCAGCTCGGCCAGCTCACGGGACAGGGCGACCCCCTTGGCCTTAACCACGCTCTTCGCCCGTGACACGAACAGCGCTTCGTACTGCCACGGCGACTGACCGCTGTAGAAGGCCTGCTGGAAGCTGCCGAGCAGCGGGTGCTGCGGAGTTTCCACCGGGTACTGGCCGGTCTCGTAGACGTTCAGGATCGCGCCGCGGGACTTCAGCACGCAGAAATGGTTGCTCTCCACGGTCAGCAGGCTGCCGTTCACGATGTCGTTGCCCGGATGGTGGTACATGAGGATCCCCGGTCCCATGACCTCGGTCCCGTCCGAGTTCAGCGTGCTGATGACGTTCCGTCCTGCCATTGTTCTCCTCCCCTTTGTCCCGCCATTGTCCCGGTCCGGCCCGGTGGCCGCGGGGTGTTCGTCATTTTGGGCACACGCGATTGCGGGAGGATTAAGGCCTTTTGCTTTGCGCCCGAACGAAGGACTGAGGTCCCGGTCGGTTGGTGACGTGTGGCCGTGCCGCGGGATGGGGCCGGGGCGGAACACTCACTGATGAAAGGTCCACAACGGGCGGGCCGGGAGGAACCGGGCCCGCACTGGCAAGGAGGCATTACGATGCGCCGCAACTCTCGTTTCACCCTCGTCATCGCGGGGTTCGTCGCCGCGGTGCTGCTGGGGGCCATCGGCGGGCTGACCATCTGGGGGTCGACCTACGTGCACAACACGGTGCAAAGCCAGCTGGCCGAACAGCAGATCTACTTCCCGGCCAAGGCCGCGTTCGCGCACCCCAAGGCGGGCACCGAGATCACCCCCAACATGATCCCGTCGGTCTCGCAGTACGCCGGGGAGCAGCTGCTGACCGGGCAGCAGGCCGAGGCCTACGCTGACCACTTCATCGCCCAGCACATCAAGGACATGACCGGCGGCAAGACCTACTCCCAGCTGTCCACCGAGTCGATGGCCCAGCCGAACAACACCAAGCTGGCCGGCCTGGTCGAGACCGTGTTCAAGGGCACCACGCTGCGCAGCATGCTGCTGAACGCCTACGGCTGGTGGAAGGTCTCCCAGATCCTGTACATCGTCTCGCTGGCCCTGTTCGGCCTGGCCGGACTGGCCTTCCTCGGCTCGCTGGGCGGCCTGACCCTCGGCCGCCGGCCCGAGATCGCCCACGAGGCGCTCCCGCCCACCAAGGACTCCATCAAGACCGCATGACCCCGGGCGCGGATACCCGCCAGACAGAAAAAACACAACCACAACACCGCCTCCGGCCCGCGCCCAGCACAAAGGGCCGGGCCGGAGGACTCTGAATCGCAAACAAAGCAAGTGCAGGGAAGGACGCGGACGATGTTCCAGGTACGGTTCCACGGGCGCGGCGGCCAGGGCGTGGTCACGGCGGCCGAACTGCTGGCCGAGGCCGCGTTCACCGAGGGCCGGCACGCGCAGGCATTCCCGAGCTTCGGCTCGGAGCGGATGGGCGCGCCGGTGATGTCGTTCTGCCGGATCGACGACAAGCCGATCAGGACCCACGAGCCGGTCACCGAGCCGGACGCGCTGATCATCCAGGACCCCACGCTGCTACACCAGGCGGATCTGTTCGCCGGGCTGAGCCGCGACGGTTACCTGCTGATCAACTCCACCCGCGGGCTGGGGGAACTGGGCCTGGACGAGTTCGTCAGGGAGTTCCGCGCCGAGCGGCTGCGGGTGGTGCCGGCCTCCGAGCTGGCCCTGACCCACCTGGGCCGGCCGCTGCCTGGCGCTCCCCTCCTCGGCGGGTTCGCCGCGCTGACCGGGATGGTCAGCCTGGACTCCGTGGTGGCCGCGATCAACGGCAAATTCTCTGGGCCGGTGGCCGAGGGAAACGCGAAGGCCGCCCGGGCCGCATTCGACTTCATCACAAGCGAGCGGAAGGCGCTAACCGATGCTTAAGCAGATCGAGGGATCCCAGGCGGTGGCCGCGGCGGTGGCCATGTGCCGCCCGGAGGTGATCTGCGCCTACCCGATCACCCCGCAGACCCACATCGTCGAGGCGCTGAGCGCGATGGTGAAGAGGGGCGACCTGGCCGCGGAGTTCCTCAACGTGGAGTCTGAGTTCGCCGCCCTGTCGGTGGCCATCGGGGCATCCGCAACCGGCGCACGCACCTACACCGCCACCGCCAGCCAGGGCCTGCTGTACATGAGCGAGGCGGTCTACAACGCGGCCGGGCTGGGGCTGCCGATCGTGATGACGGTCGCGAACCGCGCGATCGGCGCGCCGATCAACATCTGGAACGACCACAGCGATGCGATGTCCCAGCGCGACGCGGGCTGGCTCCAGCTCTATGCCGAGACCAATCAGGAAGCACTCGACCTCCACATTCAGGCCTTCCGGATCGCCGAACGGCTTTCGGTTCCCGTCATGGTGTGCATGGACGGCTTCCTGCTCACCCACGCCAGCGAACGGGTCGACCTACCCGCCCCGGCCCAGGTGGACGGGTTCCTGCCGCGATACGACCCGCGCCAGGTGCTCGATCCCGCCGAGCCGGTCTCCATCGGCGCGATGGTCGGCCCCGAGGCGTTCACCGAGGTCCGCTACCTGGCCTACGAACGCATGCAGCAGGCGCTGCAGGTCATCCCCACCGTCGCGGACGAGTTCGACGCGGAGTTCGGCCGAACCTCCGGCGGCCTAGTCCGCCCCTACCTGAGCGAGGACGCCGACATGGTCGTGGTCGGCCTCGGCTCGGTCCTCGGCACCGTCAAGGACGCGGTCGACGAACTGCGCGCCGCCGGGATGAAGATCGGCGTGCTCGGCATCACCACCTACCGACCCTTCCCCGCCCACGCCGTCCGTGACGCGCTCAGCCCGAAGAACCGCCACCTAGTTGTCCTGGAGCGGGCGCTCGCCCCCGGCACCGGCGGCATGGTGACCGCCGACATCCGCATGGCCCTGGCCGGACGGCGCGCCCCGCACATCTCCACCGTGGTGGCCGGCCTCGGTGGGCGCGCGATCACGGCCAAGTCGCTGCGCGCCCTCATGAGCAAAGCGGCCGCCGGCGAACTCGAGCCCTTCAGCTTCCTGGACCTCGACACCGGCCTGGTCGACCGGGAACTGGCCCGGATGCGCGCCACCCGCCGGTCCGGCCCGAGCCCGGAGAACATCCTCCGCGACCTGGGCATCACCGCTTCACGGATCGGATAGGAGAGCTCGCCATGCCTTACCAGCAGATCAAGTTCTACCAGACCGGGAGCTTCGCGGTCGGGAACAGGCTGCTGCACGAAGAGCAGCGCAGCGTCCAGTCAGAGGCCCGCCGCTCCAATACCCTGACCTGCGGGCACCGCGCGTGCCAAGGCTGTGGCGAGGCGCTCGGCGCCCGTTACGCCCTCGACGCGGTGATGCGCGCCACCAAGGGCAAGATGATCGCGGTCAACGCGACAGGCTGCCTGGAGGTGTTCTCCACCCCGTTCCCCGAAACGTCCTGGCAGATCCCATGGCTGCACTCGCTGTTCGGCAACGCGGCCGCGGTCGCTTCCGGCGTTGCCGCGGCCCTCAAGGCCCAGGGCCGCACCGACATCCGGGTGGTCGCCCAGGGCGGCGACGGCGGCACGGTCGACATCGGCATGGCCTGCTTGTCCGGGATGTTCGAGCGCGAGGACGACGTGCTGTACATCTGCTACGACAACCAGGCCTACATGAACACCGGCGTGCAGCGTTCCGGCGCCACCCCGCCCGCGGCCCGCACCGCCACCACCCAGGCGGTCGGCTCCGAGCCGGGCAACCGGTTCGGCCAGGGCAAGAGCGTGCCGCTGATCGCGATGGCCCACGAGATCCCCTACGTCGCCACCGCCACCGTGGCCGACCTGCGCGACCTGGAGTACAAGGCCACCCGTGCCATGGACTTCCACGGTGCCCGCTACCTGCACATCCTGGTGCCTTGCCCGCTCGGCTGGGGCAGTTCCCCGGCCGACACGATCAAGGTCGCCCGCCTGGCCACGGAAAGCGGCCTGTTCCCGGTGTTCGAGGCCGAGACCGGCGTCGTGGTGAGTTCCACGCCGATCCGCCGCCGCGTTCCGGTCACCGACTACCTGCGTCTCCAGGCCCGCTACGCGCACCTGTTCCGCCCCCCGGAACGGACCGAGACGATCGCCCGCATCCAGGCGGCCGCCGACCGCAACATCGCCCGGTTCGGGCTGATGCCCGAATACATTTCTTCCGAACGGGCCGTGGTGCACGCCCCCACCCCCGGAAACACTGGCACCCCCGGAAAGCGGTGACCACCATGCGCAAGCCATTCGCGATCACCCTGGACGTCGGGTCCAGCCGGGCCAACCACACCGGCGCCTGGCGCACCGAGCGCCCGGTATACGTGCACAACCTGCCGCCGTGCAACAACGCCTGCCCGGCCGGGGAGAACATCCAGCAGTGGCTGTACGACGCCGAAGAGGGCGGTTCCGAGAGGTACGAGGCCGCCTGGCGGCAGATCATGCAGGACAACCCGTTCCCGGCCGTCATGGGCCGGGTCTGCTACCGGCCGTGCGAGACCGCCTGCAACCGGGCCCAGCTGGACTCGGCCGTGGGCATCAACTCGGTGGAGCGCTTCCTCGGCGACGAGGCGCTCCGGCGCGGCTGGAAGGTGCCCGTCGATGCGGCGCCGACGGGTAAGCGGGTGCTGGTGGTAGGGGCGGGGCCGTCCGGCCTGTCGGCCTCCTACCATCTCACCCGCCTTGGTCACTCGGTGACCATCAAGGACGCGGGCGCCGCACCCGGCGGCATGATGCGCTACGGCATCCCGAAGTACCGGCTGCCGCGGGACATCCTGGACGCCGAGGTGAACCGCATCCTGGACATGGGGGTCACGCTCGAGCTGAACGCCAAGGTCACCGACATCCTGGCCGAACTTGCCGGCGGCTTCGACGCCGCCTTCGTGGCTGTCGGCGCCCACATCGGCCGCCGCGCCTACATCCCGGCCGGAGACTCGGCCCGCATCCTGGACGCCGTGTCGATGCTGCACAGCACGGAAGACGGCACCCCGCCCATGCTCGGCCGCCGGGTCGCCGTCTACGGCGGAGGCAACACGGCGATGGACGCCGCGCGGACCGCGCGCCGGCTCGGCGCGTCCGAGGCCGTGGTCGTCTACCGGCGCACCCGCGAGAAGATGCCCGCCCACGACAGCGAGGTGGCGGAGGCCCTGGACGAAGGCATCACGATGCGCTGGCTGTCCACGATCAAGCACGCTGGCGAGGGGAAGCTGCTGATCGAGAAGATGAAGCTGGACGAGACCGGGTTCCCGCAGCCGACCGGGGAATTCGAGGAGCTGGAAGCCGACACCCTGGTGCTTGCGCTCGGCCAGAACGCCGACCTGACCGTGCTGGAGAACGTGCCCGGGGTGACCTTCGCCGACAACGTGACCGAGGTCGGGCCTGACCTGATGACCGGCCACCCTGGCATCTTCGCCGGCGGCGACATGGTCCCGGCCGAGCGGACCGTCACCGTCGCCATCGGCCACGGCAAGAAGGCGGCCCGCAACGTCGACGCCTGGTTGCGCGGAGGCCGCTACTCCGCGCCGGGCAAACACCCGCTCGCCGCGTCCGACAGGCTCAACACCTGGTACTACGCCGACGCTCCGGCCACCGTCCGCCCGACGCTTGAGGCGGCGAGGCGGATCACCACCTTCGACGAGGTGGTCGGCGGTCTTGACGAGTCGATCGCGCTCTTCGAGGCGCGCCGCTGCATGTCCTGCGGGAACTGCTTCGGCTGCGACAACTGCTACGGCGTGTGCCCCGACAACGCCATCGTCAAGCTCGCCGACGGTCAGTACTCGATCGACTACGACTACTGCAAGGGCTGCGGCCTGTGTGCCACCGAGTGCCCCTGCGGCGCGATCGAAATGGAACCCGAGCAGACGTGATGTAGATCAGGCCGCCGCGTTCGCCCGTCACCGGGACTTTCGCGACTTGGTGGCCAGGGCCGCCAGGAGGCGCTGGCCGTCGGGGCTGCCCCAGCCGGTACCCGGACTCCATCTTCCGCGGGGCACGGCGGGATCGGTCTGCGTCAAAGCGCCGCCCGGCCCGAGGCGCTGGTAGAGGTCAGGCAGCATGAAGGCCCGACGGCCGGGGGCCTGAAGGATGCAGGCGAGCAGGCCGGCCCACATGCAGACGGCCGGCCCGACACCCGCGACGCCGCCCCACGTGCCGTTGATGTAGCAGCGGTAGCCGCGATTGGCGTCGGCCAGGCAGGTCACGTCGGGGACGAGCCTGCCTGTCACCTGCTGTCCAGCCGGGCCGCCTAGCACCGGCTGGACGGCGGGCACGGGCCGCTCGACAAGATCGTTTCCCGTGGCGACCGCGCGGGTGGCCGCGCAGGACAGGATGTACGGGCTGGTGCCAGGGAAGTACGGCACCAGGCCGCCTGTGGTCCAGGAGCCCGCTGGCGCACATACCACCTTGCCCATGACCGCGGCGTCCTGGACGAAGTCGGCAACGGCGTGCGCCAGCATGGGCGTGACCTCCGCCTCGGGAATTTCCGCCGTGAAGCAGATGACCTTGTTGCGGCGATCGGGGTCATGCACGGCCTGCGAGAAGCCGTCCACGATCCCCGTCTCGGTGTTGCCGGCGAAGTACACGTTGATGCGGGCGCCCGGCGCGGCCGTGCCAAGGATCTCGAGGTCCCGTACCAGTTCGGTGTTGGCCGGCGGGTCGGCGACCGGGTTGTTGGCCTGCCCGCCGATGCTGATCTCCTCGATCACGGGTGCGGAACACCCGGCCGCGGCGAAGTACTGCGCGATATCGGACCTGCGGAAACCGCCGTACACCCGCACCAGGCCGATTGACACTCCCGACCCGTCGAACTCGTCAGGGAACCGGTAGTGGCGGACCAGATCCCAGGCGCTGAAGCCGCCAGGGCCGGGCCGCGGCAGGGGCCGGTCAGCCCCGTCGCCGGCCATAACTCTTCTGCGTCTTTCTCATCACCGAACGTGGCCTCCTCAAAGTCATCCAGCCCCCTCACCACGAAGCTCACCACCCGGGCCGACATCAGCAGTCGGCTCGCGACCCCTTGCAGTATGGCGCGTACTGTCTGGCCTAGGCGCGCCGGGACGATCACGAGAGGAGCAGGGGAATGACTGTTGGGAGCTCGGAAGCGATGCAGGCATGGGTGGTGAGCCAGCCAGGACCGATCGAGACCAGCCCGCTGAGGTACGTGGAGAAACCTGTACCGGCCGCAGCTCCCGGCGAACTGCTCGTCCAGGTACTTGTCTGCGCCGTCTGCCGCACTGACCTGCACGTCAGCGAGGGTGACCTGCCGGTGCACCGTGAGCACGTCACGCCGGGTCACATGGTCGTTGGCCTGGTGGCGGCGTTGGGCGAGGGTGTTACCGATTACGCCGTCGGGGACCGGGTCGGCGTCGCGTGGCTGCGGTACACCGACCAGACCTGTGCCTACTGCCGCCGGGGCAACGAGAATCTCTGCCCCAACTCGCTCTATACCGGCTGGGACGCCGACGGTGGCTACGCGGAGTACACGACCGTTCCGGCGGAGTACGCCTACCGCCTGCCGGCCGACGTCGCTGACGTCGAGCTGGCGCCGCTGCTTTGCGCCGGGATCATCGGTTACCGGGCCTTGTTGCGCGCATCGCTGCCGCCCCGCGGCAGGCTCGGATTGTACGGATTCGGTGACAGCGCCCACCTGATCGCCCAGGTAGCGCTGGCTCAAGGTGCGACCGTCCATGCTCTGACCCGCGGCGAGGCATCCCAGCGGCTCGCGCGCGAGCTGGGCGCCGCGTCGGTCGGCGGCGCATACGATTCCCCGCCGGAACCCCTGGACAGCGCGATTCTGTTCGCGCCGGTAGGGGACATCGTGCCGGTCGCGATGCGGGCACTTGACCGCGGCGGGGTTCTTGCCGTGGCTGGGATCCATCTGACCGATACACCGCCGCTGAACTATGAGCACGAGCTGTTCTATGAGAAGGAACTGCGCAGCGTCACCTCCAACACCCGGCACGACGGCCGCGAGTTCCTCGAGCTAGCCCTCCGGTACCACGTCCGGGCCACCACGCACGTGTACCCCATGTCACAAGCACAACAGGCCCTGCAGGACCTCAAGGCCGGCGTTTTCGACGGGGCGGCTGTCCTGGTCAACGACCGCGATACCGCAAAGGGCCGGCGCCTGCGGAAGAGCTGAATCAGGACGGGACACTTCAGTCGCCGGTCCGGGGCGGGCGCTGGGCCATGGCGAGCCGCCCCGGCAGCAGGAGCGCTGCCAGCGCCCCGGCGGCCAGCACCGCGGCGCTGATCGCGAACGCCCGGTCATACCCCGTGGTCAGGGCGGCGGCCACCGCGTGCGGGGCTGCCGACTGGGCGTGGACCGCCGTGGCCACGGTTGCGGCGACCGCAAGTCCGACGGCACCGCCCACCTGGCGGGTGGTGTTGAGCAGGCCCGACGCCAGGCCGGCCTGGTGCGCCGGGATTCCCGCGGTGCCGCCTATCGTCATCGGGACGAACGACAGGCCGAACCCGACGCCGACCAGCAGCCCGGGCACGAACACACCGGTCCAGTAGCCCTCACCCGGCGCGAGCTGCGTCAGCCAGGCCAGGCCCGCCGCCGCCAGCACCAGCCCGGTCACAAGTTGGCGGCGCGCCCCGATCCGGGCCACCATCCGCGCGGCCACCAGCGCTGCGGACAAGATCGCCAGGCCGATCGGCAGGAACGCCAGTCCGGCCCGCAGCGGCGTGTAGCCGTTGACCTGCTGCAAGTACAGCGACAAGAAGAAGAACAGGCTGAAGATCGACGCTCCGATGGCGAGCGACACCCCGTTCGCCGCGGTGAGCGACCGCCGGCGGAACACGCCGAGCGGCACCAGCGGCTGCCGAGCCAGCCGGGCCTCGATCAGGACGAACGCCCCCAGCAGCGCGATGCCGGCGGCCAGGATCGAGATCGTGCGCGCCGAGCCCCACGGGTGAGTGTTCGTGCCCACGATCGCGTAGACGATCAGGGCCATCCCCGCGGTCACCGTGACCGCGCCGGGAACGTCGAGGCGGGTGCCCTCACCGGCGCGGGACTCGGTGAGCGTCCACGCCGCGGCGGCGAGCAGGACAATGCCGATCGGCACGTTGACGAACAGCACCCATCGCCAGTCGAGCAGGTCGGTGAGGATCCCGCCGGCCAGAACGCCGATCGCCGCACCGCTGGCCGCCGTCGCCGACCAGGCGCCCACCGCACGGCGCCGCTCGGCCGGGTCGGTGAAGGTGGTCGTGAGCAGGCTGAGCGTCGCCGGAGCCAGCACCGCCCCGGCGGTGCCCTGCAGGGCCCGGGCGGCGATTAGCCACGCCCCGTCCTGCGCCAGCCCGCCGAGCAGGCTGAACCCGGTGAACAGGCCGACCCCGAGCAGGAACACCCGCCGGCGGCCGAACAGGTCGGCGGCGCGGCCGCCCAGCATCAGCAGGCCTGCGAAGGTCAGCGTGTAAGCGTTGATGACCCACTGCTCCCCGCCCGGCGACAGGTGCAGCCCGGCCTTCATCTGCGGCAGCGCCACGTTGACGATCGAGATGTCAAGAACCACCATAAACTGCGCCAGGCAGCACACGGCCAGCGCGGCCCAGCCCGGCACCGCGCGACTTGGCCGCAGCGCCTCATCCCGGCGCCGGGCGACGACCGTTTCCCGTGTGTTCAGCAGCGTCATCTCACTCCTCCTCATGCGGTGTGGCTGCTACAACCGTTTAGACACCAGCCAGCTCGGACATTGACCGACGAGTTTGCGGCTCGCATGGTGTTGCAACTTTCGGAAGGCAGCCTCGGGGGAAGGACGACGGCAGCGATGGACGAAACGGTTCTCGAGCGTGCCAAAGCCGGTGATGGCGATGCCTTCTCCGAACTAGTCGAGCCGCACCGCCGGGAGATTCTCGTGCACTGTTACCGGATCCTGGGCTCACTGCATGACGCCGAGGACATACTTCAGGAAACCTTGCTGTCTGCCTGGCAGGCACTTGACCGCTTTGACGGCCGTTCGCTGCGGGCCTGGCTGTACCGCATCGCCACCAATCACTGCCTCAACTACCTGAGGGCCGGATCCCGCCGCCCGCAGTCGGTCTTGCTCGCGCGGTCGGCGTCATTCACAGAAGGCCTGGTCAGCTCGGACGAACCATGGTGGCTCGAACCCTGCCCCGATGCGTTGCTCGACGACGCGGCCTCCGGCCCCGAAGCCCGGTACGACGCCCGCGAGTCCGTCGCCCTTTCCTTCGTGGCCGGGCTGCAGCGCCTGCCCGCACAGCAGCGGGCCGTGCTGGTCCTGCGCGACGTGCTCGGCTTCTCGGCGGCTGAGGCCGCCGACCTCCTCGGCACCACGCCAACCTCGGTCAACAGCGCCCTGGCCAGGGCCCGGACCGGATTCCGGCCCGAACGAGATCCAGAGCAGGTGCCGCTACCGCGATCCGCGGCCGAAGCACAAACCGTTGAGCGTTTCGTCAGGGCCTTCGAACGCGGCGATCCCGGCGAGGTAGTTGCCGTGCTCACGGAAGATGCCAGGCTCACCATGCCGCCAGAGCCGCTGGAGTGCGAAGGACCCCACGCCATCGCCGGGTTCATGAGGCGAGCGGGCTTCTGGGGTTCCGGGCTCAAGCTGGTACCCACCAGGGCCAACAACCAGCCGGCCTTCGGCTTCTACCGACCCGACCCCAACTCGCCCATCTGGCGAGCCGCGGGCCTCATCGTGCTGAGCCTGCGCAATGACCAGGTGTCCGGCATTACCCGCTTCGACCCAGCACTCCTTGACCATTTCGGACTGCCCCGCACGCTGCCGCAAGAAGGACAATAAGAGCTCGCACCGACAGGTGTGCTTTGTGAGGCTCCGACCTCAGTTGCAAGCTCCGCTTGCAAATAAGACTTGCATACGTAGACTTGCAAGTGTGGCGAAGCGAGATCAACCCATTGCCCGCGTGCTCGACCTGGAGGCTGTGCGGCTGCTAGCCCAGCCCGCGCGGCTTCGGGTACAGGAGCAGTTGCGGCAGGGCCCGGTAAACGCGACGACGCTCGCGCGGGCCATGGGCTGGAACACCGGGCTGGCCAGCTATCACCTGCGGCAGCTGGCGAAGCACGGCTTCGTTGAGGAGGTGCCCGAGTTGGCCCGGGGCCGGGAGCGATGGTGGCGCTCGGCGCGCGTGGACCGGCGCCTTCCGCCAAGGGAAGAGCAGGGCCCGGAGATGCGGGCGCTGCTGGACCAGATGGTCCGGCTCGATCTCGTGACCGACCTGGAGGGGTTCGCCGCCGCGCAGCTCGGGCTGGATAACGCGGCGGGCGAGGCGTGGGTGGAGCAGCTCCCCTACTCCCGCGGGTTCATCGAGGTCACCGCCGACGAACTGACGGAGTTCTACGCGGAGTACCTCAAGCTCCTCAGCCGCTACCGGCGGCCCCCGGGGGAGATCCCGCCGGACGCCCGGCCGGTGGTCGCGAGCTTCCTGGCCTACCCCCCGTCGGCTCCGCCGGCCACCGACATCGACACCGCCGCGTCCGAGCAACAGGGGGGCGCAGCTGAAGGAGAGTGAACGCAGGCTGGGCCGCCGAGCGGCAACTCGACGGCCCAGCAAGACGGAAGCAGTACCACCACGCCGTAAGGCGTGCGCCTTCACACGAAAGTACGTACCTCCAGTGAAAGGAAAGCACCCGATGGGGCTGCCAGGCAAACGGAGCGCTGCCATGATCGAGGCGCGCCATCTCAGCAAGTGGTACGGCCGGAGGCAGGCCGTCGGCGATCTGTCTTTTACCGTGGCGCCGGGCAATGTCACCGGCTTCCTCGGGCCGAACGGGGCCGGCAAGTCAACCACCATGCGGCTGCTGCTCGGCCTGGACCGCCCGGACGAGGGAGAGGCGCGGATCGGCGGCCGCCCCTACCGGGACTTCCGGTTCCCGCTGCGTACCGCGGGCGCGATGCTCGAAGCCCAGGCCGTCCATCCCGGCCGCAGCGCACGCAACCACCTTCGCTGCCTGGCGCAGACGCACGGGCTGCCGTCCCGGCGCGTGGACGAGGTCATCGCGTTGACCGGGCTGGCCAGCGTGGCTCGCAAGCGTGTCGGCGGGTTCTCGCTCGGCATGCGGCAGCGCCTCGGCATCGCCGCGGCGTTGCTCGGCGACCCGCAGGTGCTGCTGCTCGACGAGCCGGTTAACGGGCTTGACCCCGAAGGCGTGCTGTGGGTCAGGACATTGATGAAGCGGCTCGCGGCCGAGGGCCGGACGGTTCTGGTCTCCAGCCACCTGATGAACGAGATGGCGGTGACCGCCGACCACCTGATCGTCATCGGCCGCGGCAGGCTGCTCGCCGACTGCCCGATCGCCGAGTTCACCAAGGGCGCGTCGCTGGAGCAGGCCTTCATGGAACTGACCGCAGGCAGCCTTGAGTACGGGGACCACTACCCGCAGGGGAGCATCGCATGAGCGCCGTGACCCTTTTCGAGGGGCCGGCCGCCGGGGCGACCGGCGACTCCGGGCTGGCCGGCTTCGGCCAGCTGCTGCGTTCCGAGTGGACCAAGATCTGGTCGGTCCGGTCGACGGCCTGGTCGCTCGCCATCCTCGTCATCGGGGGCATCGGTCTGTCCACGGTCATCGACGGCGTGACGGCGGCGCACTGGGCTACTGTCAGCGCCGCAGACCGGCAGGCCATCACGGTCAAGGGGGCCTTCGGGGCCGGGCTGGACTTCGCCCAGCTCCCGATGTGCGTGCTCGGCGTCCTCGTGATCACCAGCGAGTACGGCACCGGCATGATCAGGTCCAGCTTGCTCGCGGTGCCGAGCAGGAAACGGCTGCTGGCGGCGAAAGCCGCCGTATTCGCTGCGGTCGCCTTCGCGGCCGGGGAACTACTTGCGTTCGGATGCGTCCCCATCGGGCAGGCGCTGCTCGGCAGCCGGGTCCCGGAGTCGCTCAGTGACTCAGCGAACCTCTGCGCCGCGTTGGGCGTCGGCCTCTACCTGGCCGCCCTGGGCCTGTTCGCCTTCGCCGTTGGCGCCCTGGTCCGGCATACGGCGGGTGCCATCACGGCAGTCATCGTGATCTTCGTGGCGTTCGGTGACCTGAGCCAGCTCATCCCGGGCACCGTCGGCAAGTACGTCAACGCCTACATGCCAGCCAACGCCGGAATCCTCGTTACGAATGCCCACCAGCAGGCAACCGACCTGCTCTCGCCATGGCAGGGGTTCGGGGTCCTCTGCCTCTGGACGGCCATCCTGCTCGCCGTCGCCGGGATCCTTCTCGCCCGGCGCGACGCGTAACCCCGCTTCGACGGCGATCGCATCACCTATCCGCGCACCCTCTAAGCTTGTTATTTAACCTTTCTGCCTGCGGTTTCTTCTTTGGCTGGTCTCGTTTGACGGTCTTGCCTGGGTCATGCCGCTGGGCCGGCCGGCGGTTCTTCGAGCCGGGCGGGCGGCCGGGTCCGGGTTTGCCGGGTTTCGGCGCGCTGGCCAGATCCGGGAGGGTCTGGCGGATGCTCCGGAATCCGCGGCGGACGCGGGCGGGGGTCAGCCGGCCGGCCAGGCAGGGCCGCTGCCAGGGCAGCCGCTGGTCTGCGGCGAGGCGGCGGGCGAGCCAGAGCTGGGCGTAGCAGGCGATGATGAGCCAGGTCCACCGGTCGGCGGCAGCGGGGTCGCGCAGCTTGGGACGGGTCCAGCCGAGGACCTGTTTCAGGAATCTGAACCTGTGTTCGATATCAAACCGGCGCAGGAACGCCTGCCAGGTGCGGTTCACGTCGGCGGCGGAGGTCCCGGCGCGGGCCGACCACAGCCACAGCGGGTCTGGGCTGCGGTCGCCGGGCAGGTGATCGACCTGCAGCCGGATCAGGGTGCCCTCGATGACCGGCAGCTCGCCGTGGTGGTGCTCCCACCCGGCGCGAGAGGCCAGCCGCTGGTGCAGCCGCGCCCAGGCCATGGCGATGGCAGTGCCGTACCGGGTCGTCTCGGTGACCGTGGTCACCGCCGGTGCGGGCCAGGTCTGCGGGCCGGAGAGCTTGAGCGCGGGCCCGTGCCGGGGCGGCCGGCCGCCGGTCCCGGCCGGGCGGGCAGGGCGCGGCGGAGCCGGGAAGTGCATCACCCGGTCGCTGCGCAGCCGCCCTGCCACCTCGGCCGGCAGGTCGCGCAGCAGCCAGGCCAGCCGGGCCAGGTCGTACCCGGAGTCGAAGACGATCAGGATGTCCGGGTCACCGTCGCGCCAGTACCCGGCGCTGATGATCGCCGTTACCACGTCGCGGAGCTGGGCGGCGGTCACCGCGGTCGCGTCATCGGCCGGGCCGAGCCGGACCGCATCCAGCGGCAGCGTCCAGGAGGAACGGCCCGGCTCCAGCGCCGCCACGAACGAGTACGGCCAGCCGGGGATCATCTGCGCGTTCCCCTTGCCCCGCGCATAGCAGTGGCAGAACAGCCGCTCCGGGCTGGTCTCCGCATCCGGCCGCAGCCAGTTGCTCACGTCCGCCGCCAGCCGGATACGGCCGTCGTCCCAGGCCGGCAGCAGCAAGCCCGCCAGCGCCCGGCGCAGCCGCGCGAACTGGACCTGGCCGCAGTTGACCGCGTCATACACCGCGCCGTAACCGCGGCGGCACTCCGGCTCCAGCGACAGCTCCGCCAGCATGTGCACCCGCCCCGGCCTGCACAGCACCGCATCAGCCAGCTCGAACAGCGCGTCCGGACGCCTGGTAAAGCACCGGTACAGCTCGCCGCGGAACCCCGCCAGCACCCCGCGGGAGCCTTCTTCATCCAGCCGGTCCTGGACTGCGCCCTGCAGCCAGGCAATACTGAACGGCACGGCCACCGCCTCCACCGTCGAACTCCCTAGACAGGAACCGACAGTGTCGCGGTGGCCGTCTGCTGTCACGGTGACACGCCGGACAAGGCCGGCAAAGCGTTGTCTAACAGACGCCCGAGGTTAAATAACAAGGTTAGAGCCCGCGCGGATTGGTGTGATCTGCGGGGCTTGGGCGTGTCGTGAGGTGAAACAGGCACAGGTCTCGTGACCATCGGAGTTCCCTACGCTCTGTGATCACGGGATTCCCTGTGCCTGCCATCCCATCATGGCTGCTGGGACCGCT
>Ga0335074_10005687_pt1 | contig 17250 bp, 12 predicted proteins | sample Lox_Sample_23_FD_206715 | JGI IMG/M metagenome (GOLD analysis project Ga0335074, IMG submission 206715) | Soil microbial communities from Loxahatchee National Wildlife Refuge, Florida, United States - Lox_Sample_2.3 | ecosystem: Environmental > Terrestrial > Soil > Wetlands | place: USA... | reverse complement strand
TGATCGACCTGCCGCAGGTGGTCGACGTGATCGCGAACCCGCGCGGGGCGTTCTTCCTGACCCGCGACGCGGAGAACATCGGCCGCTGGTTCGCCCACCACGGCCTGGCCGGCGTGCGCCCGGAACCCGCGGACCTGGCCGCGCTGCTCCGCCGGGAGGCCCGCCTGGACTGAAGGCCGTAACGTTGCCGGAACGGTCCGCGGGTAACGTGAGCCCCGTGGGTGACACGGGCCGGGCTGCGGCACGCCGTTCCCGGGCCGGGCCGCGGGCGGCCTGGGCCGTGGCGCTCGGCGGGCTGGCGGCGCTGTCCCTGGCGGCCACGCTCCCGCTCACCTTGCTCTCCGGGCAGCTGGGCGAGGGGATCGTCGCTCTGGTCATCGGGGTCCCCTGCGCGGCGGTCGGGTTGCTCGTCGCCCGCCGCCAGCCGGGTAATCCGCTCGGCTGGCTGTTCCTGACCGCGGCCACGTTGCTGTTCGTCAGCAACGATGGCGGCGACTACGCCTACGCCGTCTACCGGCTGGGTCGCCATCTCCCGTTCGGCCCGGTAGGGCTGGCGGCCAACGAGCTTTGGGTCTCGGGCCTGGTCCTGTTTGTGGTGGTGATCCTGCTGTTTCCCGACGGCAGGCTCTCGTCCCGGTTCTGGCGCGGGATGCTGCGCTGCTACTGGGCACTGTACGCGTTGCTGGTGGTCAGCTATGCCGTCGCCACGGCCCGTGCGCTGGCCGACCGCCCGCTCCGGACCGACGCGACCGGCGGCCTGTCGGCCGTCGACAACCCATCCGGGGCGTTCGGGATTGGCTTCCACGTGATCCTGGTCCTGCTGCTGGTTCTGTCGGTGGGTTTCATCGCCCGCCAGGTGCTGAGCTGGCGGACCTCGTCCGGTGACCGGCGCGAGCAGCTTAAGTGGCTGGCCGGCGGGGCGGCCATCGCCATCGCAAGCCTGATCCTGGGGGCGGCGTTCGGGACCACGGGCACGACCACGACCGTGCTGGAGTGGATCGACAACATCTTCTGGTTCGGCATGGCCGCGCTGCCGCTCTCGATGGGCATGGCGATCCTGCGCTACCGGCTGTACGAGATCGACCGGATCATCAGCCGGACCCTCGCCTACGCGATCGTCACCGGCCTGCTGGTCGGGCTGTATGCGGGCCTGGTCCTGCTGGCCACCGGGGTCTTCCAGTTCCACAGCACGGTGGCGGTGGCCGCGTCCACGCTGGCCGCCGCCGCGCTGTTCAGCCCGCTGCGCCGGCGGGTGCAGCAGGCGGTGGACCGGCGGTTCAACCGCGCCCGCTACGACGCCGACCAGACCGTGGCCGCGTTCGCGGCCCGGCTGAAAGACGCCGTCGACCTCGACTCGGTCCGCGATGACCTGGCCGACGTCGTCCACCAGGTGCTGCAGCCCGCGCACGTGGCGGTGTGGGTCAGCGACCGCGACTGAGCCCGGCCAAATAGGTAACGTCAGCCGCGGACGGCCCGGATCGACTCGCGCAGCGAGCTCATCGTGGCCAGCACGGCCGAAGGCTCGTAACCGCAGTGCGCCATGCAGTTGGCGCACCGGGGGTCCTTGCCCCGCCCGTAGGAGTCCCAGTCGGTGGTCTCGAGCAGCTCCTTGTAGGTCTTCACGTACCCGTCCGACATCAGGTAGCAGGGCCGCTGCCAGCCGAACAGCGAGTAGGACGGAATGCCCCACGCGGTGCAACCGAAGTCGGTCTTGCCCTCGAGGAAGTCCAGGAACAGCGGCGTATGGTTCAGCCGCCACTTCTTCCGCCGGCCCTCGGCGAACGCCTTGCGGAACAGCTCGCGGGTCTCGGTCACGCCGAGGAAATGATCCTGATCCGGCGCCTTCTCGTACGCGTAGGCGGGCGAGATCTGCATTTCGTCGATGCCCAGGTCGTCGTTCAGGTAAGTCAGGACATCGATGATCGTCTGCGGGGTGTCGGTGTTGAAGAACGTGGTGTTCGTGTTGACCTTGAACCCGCGCGCCTTGGCCAGCTTGATCGCCTCGACGGCCTCGTCGAACACGCCTTCCTTGCAGACCGACTCGTCGTGCCGCTCGCGCAGGCCGTCGATGTGCACCACCCAGGCGAAGTAGGGCGACGGCTTGAACTTGTCCAGCTTCTTGGGCAGGAGCAGCGCGTTGGTGCACAGGAAAACGAACTTCTTGCGCTTGATCAGCTCGGCGACGATCACGTCGATCTGCGGGTGCATGAGCGGTTCGCCGCCGGCGATGGACACCATCGGCGCGCCGCACTCCTCGATCGCGGCCAGAGCCTGCTCGACCGGCATCCGCTGCTTGAGGATGTCGTGCGGGTGCTGGATCTTCCCGCAGCCCGCGCACTTCAGGTTGCAGGCGAACAGCGGCTCGAGCTCGACCAGGAGCGGGAACTTCTTGTTGCCAGCCAGTTTCTGGCGCATCAGGTAGGACCCGACGCGCAGGGACTGACGTAGTGGCATGGGCATTATTGCCGAACCTCCTTGGGCAGGCCGAACCGGATTGATTCCGTGGTTGTGGTTCGCTCGGACACCGTCACCGGGCCGAGCCCGGACAGCGCCGAGATGATCTCCTCCACCACGGCGGGAGGCGCGGAGGCTCCGGCGGTCAGGCCGATCGTCGATACCCCCGCTAGCCAGCCGAGCTGGATGTCGGCCGCGCCGTCGATCAGGTGAGCCGGGGTGCCGGCCCGCTCGCAGGTCTCCTCCAGCCGGACCGAGTTGGACGAGTTGGCCGAACCCGCCACCAGCACCAGGTCCGACTCCGCGGCCACCGCCCGCACCGCGGCCTGCCGGTTGGTGGTGGCATAGCAGATGTCGTCGCTGCCCGGGGCGCGCATTGAGGGGAACCGCTCCCGCAGCGCCCCGGCCACCTCGGCCGCCTCGTCCACCGACAGCGTGGTCTGCATGAGGTAGGCGACGCGCTCGTCGTGGGATGGCCGCAACGCGGCGACGTCCTCGGCCGTCTGGACCAGGACGGTCGACTCAGGCGCCTCACCCAGCGTGCCCTCGACCTCCTCGTGGCCCGCGTGGCCGATCAGCGCCACCGTGTACCCGTCGGCGGCGAACCGCCTGGCCTCTGCGTGCACCTTGGATACCAGCGGGCAGGTCGCGTCGATTACCGCGAATCGACGGCGCTGCGCCTCGGCCCGGACCGCCGGCGAGACGCCGTGCGCGGAGAACACCACGGTCGCGCCGTCCGGTACCTGGTCGAGTTCGTCGACGAACACCGCGCCCCGGCTTTCCAGGTCGCCGACCACCCGGGTGTTGTGCACGATCTGCTTGCGCACGTAGACGGGCGGTCCCTGGCGCTCCAGGACGCGCTCGACGATCTCGATGGCACGCTCCACCCCGGCGCAGAACGACCGCGGCCCGGCCAGCAGCACCCGGCGCGTCCCGCACGCCGCCGCCCACTGCCGCGCCACCGGCGCCGCGGCCCGCAGCGAGCGCAGTGCGGCCAGCCCGCCGGAGACGATGCCAGCCACGGGACGGCTTGGGGTGTCGGACACGGCACGGATCACCGCGACCGGGCGCCCGCCCGCCGCGGCGGCCAGCGGCGCCGATTCCATGTCGGCCAGCAGCCAGCCCTCGGCCGCCAGCTTGGCCCGCTGCCCCCGCCGCACCAGGTGGTCGACGGTGGTGATCCGCCCGACGACGGCCTGCAATCCCGCGCGCCGCAGCTCGCCGGCCAAGATCGGGGCGGAGGCGCAGGTCACGGGGCCGACCTCGGAGCCGACGACCAGGTCTCCCGGGTTCAGGTCAGTGGTCAGCCCGCCGCCCACGCCCATGATCATCATTTGCCCGAACGGGCCGTGGCTCAACTGTCCGGCCTGCTGCGCCGCGCGCGTGGTGCCGTAGCCGGTGCGGATAACGCTGGCCGGGTGGGTGCCACTGCCCTCGAGACCGCCGCCGTCCAGACCGCGGCGGACGGCCCTGGCCTCGATCCGCAGCGGCGCGCAGATGACCAGCGGATCCGCCTCCTCACCGGTCCCGGTCCTGGCGCCGGGGGGCCGCGGGATGGTCTCGGTCATGCGCTACCTCCCGATACGTATCGCCCGAGGGCACTCAGCGGGAAAGACAGGCGGTACAGGTGATAGTTGATGTAGAAGTCGCCGGGGAAACCGGTGCCGGTGTACTGCGGCTCGTCCCAGCTCCCGTCGGCGCGCTGGGTCTGCGCCAGCCAGCGGATGCCCCGCTCGGTCGCCTCGCTATCGTTTTCGCCCGCGGCGAGCAGGGCGAGCAGGGCCCAGGCGGTCTGCGATGCGGTGGAGGCGCCCTGGCCGGCCAGCGCCTGATCGCCGTAGGAGCGCAGGTCCTCGCCCCAGCCGCCGTCGGCGTTCTGGCGGGCTTCGAGCCAGGCCACGGCGCGGCGGATGGCGGGCTTGGACGGCCGCACCCCGGCCGCGATCAGCGCGGGCACCACGGCACCCGTGCCGTAGATGTAGTTGGCGCCCCACCGGCCGAACCACGATCCGTCGGCCTCCTGAGCCCGAAGCAGCCAGACCACGCCCCGGCGGACCGCTGGGTGCTCGGCCTGGCCTTCGGCCGCGAACGCCTCGACGATGTGCGCGGTCACGTCGGCTGACGGCGGGTCGATGACCGCGCCGAAGTCGCAGAACGGCAGCTTGTTCACCAGGGCCCTGGTGTTGTCCGCGTCGAACGCGCCCCAGCCGCCATCCTTGGACTGCATCCCGGCCAGCCATCGCAGCCCCCGCTCGATTGCGGGCTTGGCGTCATTGGCGGGGAAGGCGACCCGGCGCAGGGCCAGTACGACCTCGGCCGTGTCATCGGTGTCCGGGTAGTTGTCGTTGTCGAACTCGAAGGCCCATCCGCCGGGGGCCAGGTCCGGCTTGCGCACCTGCCAGTCGCCCGGGCCGTGGATCTCCTCGCCGAGCACCCACCGAGCGGCCCTGACCAGCGCCGGGTGATCGGGCGGCAGCCCCGCGTCGGCCAGGCCGATCATGGTAAGCACGGTGTCCCAGACCGGCGACTGGCACGCCTCGAGGCGGCGCACCGGGCCGGCCGGGCTCTCCTCGGTGATCGTGAACCGGTTCAGGCCGGCCAGTCCGCGCTGCATGACGGGGTGCTCAAGCTCGTAGCCAAGCAGGTTCAGCGCCATCAGCGAGTACACCCATGGCGGCTGGATGCCGCCCCAGCAGCCGTCCCGCTCCTGCCTGGTGATGATCCACTCCGAGCACCGCCGCAGCGCGGCCCGCCTTATCGATTTTACCGGTCGGTAAAGATGAAGGGTCTTGTCCAGCGCGGAGAAGATGTAAGACCAGGGGTCGGCGGAGGGGCGCGGGTTGGGGTTAGGGAGCGGGCGCGCGTCGAAGGAGCGGCGCGGGCCCGGGGCGCGGCCGTGCGGACCGCCGGTCTTCAGCTCGTCGATGGAGATCCCGATGGGCCGCGAGGGGCGGAAGGACTGGACCACGGCCAGGGCCACGATGGTCTGCCTGGCCCAGCAGCCCCAGTCGTAGATGTTGAGCGGGAACCAGGACGGCAGGTAGATCAGCTCGGCCGGGATCACCGGCAGGTCATCCCAGGACCACAGGCCGGACAAGGCCAGCCAGATCCGGGTGAACACGCGCGTCGCCTCGACGCCGCCCTGCCCCAGGATCCAGGACCGGGCGGTGGCCATGTGCGGGGCATCGACCGGATCGCCGGCCAGCCGCAGCGCCAGGTAGGCCTCGACCGTGGTGGACAGGTCGGCCGGGCCGCCGTAGAAGTTGGCCCAGGTGCCGTCGTCTCGCTGCTGGTGCCGGATCCAGCGCGCCGCCGCCGCGATCGTCTCGTCGTCGTGCAGGCCGAGGAACTCGCGGAGCAGAAGATCCTCGGCGTCCATGGTGACGTTGGTCTCCAGCTCACCCTGCCACCAGCCCGGCGCGTGCTGCAGGCCAAGTACGTGGTCACGGGCTCGGCTCAGCGTGTCGCGAGCGAGATCGAGGACCGCGGGGCCTTCTACCATTGCCGCGCCGTGATGAACTCGGCAATGGCGGTCAGCTCGGCGCGGACCTCAGCGGGCAGGTCGACGTCGGCCAGGCTGGCGTTCGCCGCGGCGAGCTGGGAGTCGGCCTCGGCCTCCGACCACGCCTTGCCGCCCGCCGCCTCGACCAGGTCGGCCGCGCGGATCAGGTCATCCTCCGACAGCGGCTTCGGGTCGGTCAGCAGCGCTCGCAGCTGCGCCGCCTGCTGGGTGCCGCTGGTCAGCGCGGCCACGATCGGCAGGGACTTCTTGCGGGCGCGCAGGTCGGCGCGGACCGGCTTGCCTGTGACCTCCGGTGCGCCCCAGATGCCGAGCAGGTCGTCGGTCAGCTGGAAGGCCAGCCCGACGTGCGCGCCGAACCCGGCCAGGGCCATGGCCAGCGTCGGCGGCGCGCCCAGATGTATCGCGCCGATGCTGCATGCGCAGGCCATCAGCGCGGCGGTCTTGTCGCCCGCCATCTCCAGGCACTCGGCCAGGGTCACGTCGTCGCGCTTCTCGAAGGCCAGGTCCGAGCCCTGTCCGCCGATCAGCCGCTGCACCGCCGCGGACAGGCACCGGGCGGCCCAGGCGCCCTGCGGGGTGCCGTCCTCCAGCAGCAGGTCCTGGGCCAGGGACAGCAGCGCGTCACCGGCCAGGATCGCCGCGCCGACGCCGAACACGGTCCATGCGGTCGGGCGGTGCCGGCGTTCGGTGTCGTTGTCCATGATGTCGTCGTGCAGCAGCGAGAAGTTGTGCACGAGCTCGACCGCCACCGCGGCGGTCACGCCGCGCTCGGGCGGCGCGCCCGCGGCGCGGGCGGAGAGCACGGCCAGCGCGGGCCGCAGCGCCTTGCCGCTGCCGTTGCCGGTGGGATTGCCCGCCGCGTCGGCGAAGCCGAGGTGGTAAGCAGCCACCACGCGTACGTCCGGCGTCAGCCGACCGATGGCCGACTCCATCGCCGGTCCGACCAGGTCACGCGCCAGGGCCACACCCTCAGGCATCACAGCAGTCACTGATGTACCCCTATCGTTGAGGCGGAAGCGGTCGCTCCTGATCCGGAAACTACGGATCCGGAATATCCGGCGCGGGAAGGTCCGGGCGCGGGAAGTCCATGGTCGGGAAGTCCATGGTCGGGAAGTACTGTTCGGCGGAGTTCGCTCGCGGCGGCCAGGCCGCTGCGGACGGCGCTCTCCATCGTGTCGGGCCACCCGGTGGCTGTCCACGCGCCCGCCAGAACCAGGCCGGGCAGCCCGGTGGCGGCTTGCGGCCGGAGCCTGGCGGTGCCGGGCGCCTGGCGGAACGTGGCCCGCCGCTCCCGGGTGACGAAGAACTCGGTGACCCGCGCGTCACGCGCCGCCGGGAACAGCTCGGCCAGCGCGGGCACGAACCGTTCCCGCAGCGCCGCCGCCGGAACGTCCACGTACTCCTCCGCCGCCGACAGCGAGATGGCCAGGTACTGCGGCCGCCCGGGCTCACGTTCCGCACGTTCGACACCATGCGCCACATCCACCGCATCCGCAGCGCCCGTGCCGCCAGCGCCAGCACCCGTGACGCCAGCGCCAGCATCCGTGACGCCAGCGCCAGCATCCGCCCCGGCAGCGGCAGCATCTGTGACGCCAGCGGCAGCCGTTGCGGCATTGGCAGCGTCTACCTGGTCCGCTGGCGTTGGTGCAACGGGGTGAACCCCGGGGTTCACGTCGTTAGAGGGTGGTGAAACCCGGGTTTCACTCTCATGGGCCTGGTGGGCTAGGCCGGAGATGCGGGTGCGGTCGAAGACCCACTGGACCGGGGAGTCGATCGCGGCGGCGAAGGGGAGATCGGTGACGGGGCGGTCGTAGATCACGTGCACGTTGACGATGGGCGACGCGCCCAGGCCGGCCCAGCCGGCGACGGCCTCGTCTGGGAGCGCGCCGGGCGGGATCAGGCGGGCGGCGGCCTCATGCGGCACGGCCAGCACGACGGCGTCCACGGCGATCTGCGCCGTGTCCGTGTCATCGAGGGGGCGGGCGAGGCGGACGAGGTACCGCGGGCTCGAAGGGCCGGCGAGGTCGTTCACTTCGATGGCGGAGACTTTGGCGCCGGTGAAGACCTGGGCGCCCAGGTTGGCCAGGAGGGTGGCGGCGGCGTCGCCGTGCAACTCGCCCAAGGGGAGGGCGGGCACGCCGATGTCGGCGGCGTCGTTGCGGCCGAGCAGGCCTGTCTTCACCACGGTGGCGGCCAGGGCGAGGGACGCGTCGTCGCCTGCGATGTTCAGGGCCGAGACGGTGAACAAGTCCCACAGGGCGCGGCGAGCCCGTTCGGTCTGGCCGCGGGCGGCGAGCCAGTCGCCGAACCGCTGCTCGTCGACCACCGGGTCGGCCGGGTCGGTGCGGCGCATGGCCAGGGCGGGTCGTGAGACGCTGGCCCGTTCGGCCAAAGAAAGAAAGCGGTACCTGGCCAGGGCCGGCAGCATGTGCAGGGGGCCGGGGAGAGCGGTCCTGCGGAGCCGTTGGCGGCGCGGTCCCTGCCGGTTGGGGCGGGGATGGCCGGGGTCGGGCTGGCCGGGGTCGGGCTGGCCGGGCGCGAGCACCGTGACGTCGAACCGGTCCTGAAGCGGGGCGTGGGCGGTCATGCCGAGCTGGGCCAGCAGGCCGCGGTAGGCGGTGCAGCAGCCGAGGAAGATGTGCTGACCGGTGTCGACGGTCAGGCCGTCGCGGGTGAACGAGCAGGTCGCGCCGCCCAGCCGGGGCCTGGCCTCGAGCAGCGTGACGGCCGCGCCGGCCTCGGCCAGCGCGATCGCGGCGGCGATCCCGGCCAGGCCACCACCGATCACCCCGACCCGGGACTGGCTCATCCGAACCTCCCAGCCAGGGCGCTGGCCGCGACCATGGCCTTCTCGCGGCCGGACAGGGAGACGCGGCCACGCAGGACGGCGGCGGGGTCGGCGGCGATGCGCTCGAGCAGGCGGCGATAGATGCCGGCCATAGCGCCGGTGCAGGCCGCGCTGCGGCGGTCGAGCAGGGGCAGCAGCTTCCAGCCGGTCGCGTACCAGTCGCGGGCGCGCTCGACTTCGAAGTCGACAAGTTTCGCAAATTCGGGCGGCTTGGGCTGGTCCAGGGTGGCACTGTCGCAGTCGAACTTGGCCAGGTCCTCGGCGGGGAGGTAGACGCGGCCGTTGCCGTGGTCCTCACGGATGTCGCGCAGGATGTTCGTCAGCTGGAGGGCGACGCCAAGGGAGTCGGCAAGCTGGGCGGGCTCGGCCTCGGAGCCCACGTCACGGCGGGTGCCGAAGATGCCGAGGGACAGGCGGCCGATCGAGCCCGCGACGCAGCGGCAGTACCACAGCAGGTCGTCGAACGTCTCGTAGCTGGTGCCGCGCACGTCGGCGATGCAGCCGTCGATGAGCTCGCCGAACGCCTGCATGGGAACGGGGAAGTTGCGCTGGACGTCGGCCAGGGCCGTCAGCACCTGGTCGTCCTGCGGCGGCGTGGTGAGGTTCGTGATGTCGTTGCGGGCCTGTTCCAGGGCGGCTATCTTCTCGTCGGCCGGCATCGTGCCGTCGCCGATGTCGTCGATCCGCCGGGCGAACGCGTAGATGGCGGCCAGACCGCGCCGCTTGCGCTCCGGCAGCAGCCTGATGCCGTAAGCGAAGTTCCTGGCCTGCGACCAGGTGATGCTCTCGCATTCGCGATACGCCTCGGTCAGCTCCACTACCGTCCCCTCGTGTAGGCCTTGGCCAGCTCGACCGCCATCCGCGGCTTGCGCGGCCTGGCGGTGGCGATCAGCACGTCGTACCGTTGGGCCTCGATGGCGTGCAGCGCGGCCCGGCCGCCGGCCAGGTAGCCCGCTACCGCCAGCCGCGCCGCGCCGCGCAGCGTGCCTACCAGCGGCGCGCCCTCGTCGAGCAGTCGTCGCGCGCGGTCGACCTCGAAGCGCATCAGGTCCTTGACGGCGGGACTAGCGGACGGTTCGGCCAGGTCGGCCTCTGTCACGCCGAACCGCTCGAGATCCTCGGCGGGCAGGTAGATCCGGCCCTTGGCCAGGTCCTCTGCCACGTCCTGCCAGTGCTCGGCCAGCTGGAGGGCGGTGCAGATGCTATCGGAGAGCTTGACCCGGTCCGGTGTGGCGGCACCAAAGATATAGAGCACGATCCGGCCGACCGGGTTGGCGGACAACTCGCAGTACTGTGCCAGCTCCCCGAACGTGCGGTAGCGGGTGACCTGCTGGTCCTGCCGGTTGGCCTGGATCAGGTCGAGCAGCGGCTCGGCCGGGACCTTGCATTCGCTGACGGTGACGGCCATCTGCTGCATAACCGGGGCTTGCGGGCCCTCCCCGGCGTAGATGCGGTGCACGTCGGCGGCCAGTTCGTCGAGCAGGCGCAGCCTGAGGTCGGCGTCGGCCTCACCCTTCTGGGTGGCCTCGTCGCCGAGGTCGTCGGTGAGCCGGGCGAAGCAGTAAAGCGCGGTCAGGTGCCGCCGGTGGCCGGCAGGCAGCAGGCGCAGCGCGACGGGAAAGTTCTCTCCCGACGCATTGGCCGCCACCTCGTCGGTACCCGAAAGCGCCGGACGGACATGTTCACGCACGTCCGTCCGGTTCGTTCCGTCACTTCCCCCGGTCACCTCGCCATTTTCGAGGGAATGCATAATTAATTGCAAACAATGACGCTTGCGTCATATGACGGCCGCGTCGGTTAGCCGTGGCCCCGCCCTTCGGCGAGTGAGGCCCTGACTACCGTCGGCGCAGGTGAGGCACTGGAAAATAGTTTGCACCTTCGAACAATGATATGTTAAGCGCAATATGCCTGACGTCCGCGTCAGTTTCCGGTGGCCGCGCGGCAATGCATTGATTGGGCGGGTGGTGCCGGGCGTCCCGTCAGGTGCGCCAGATGAGGACGAGGGCGCAGTCGTCGGAGCTGCCGCCATCCCGCATCAGGGCGGTCACCAGCTCGCCGGCGCCAGCCTTGAAGCCGCGGGTGAGCAGGCGCTCGGCCTCGCCGAGCAGGCGGTCCGTGCCCGCGTCGATGTCGCGGCCCGGCGCCTCGACCAGGCCGTCGGTGTAGAGAAGGAGCGCGTCGCCGCGGTGCAACACGCCACGTTCGGATTCGGTCGCGGCGCCGCGCAGGTCGGCGACCACGCCGAGGACGATGCCGTGGGCCAGGGTCAGGCGCCACCGGCCCGCGGCCGCGTCGTAGTGCACGGCAGGCGGGTGCCCGGCCGAGTCGATCACGTACTCGCCGGAGGCCAGGTCGAGCGACAGATGAACGGCGGTGACGAAGCCCTCGGCGGCCGAGCCGCGGCGCATGTACGCGTTACAGGCGGGCAGGAACTCCTCTCTCGGCACCGAGCCGAGCAGGCCGCCGAACGCGCCAGACAGCAGCAGCGCCCTGGTTCCGGCGTCGATACCCTTGCCCGACACGTCCACCAGTGCGACCTCGAGCGTCTTGCCATCGCTGAACGACACGACGAAATCGCCGCCGAAAGACGACCCGCCGGCCGGCCTGAGCACCACCGACGAGCCCCAGCCGTCGCCGAGCTTCGGCAACCTGCCCTGGGCCCTGATGCGGTCCCGGAGCTCGACCAGCATCCGGTCGCCGCGCAGGCCCTGGAGGCCGAGCTTCTTGCGGGTCCGGGCCAGGATGTCGGCGAAAATCGCGGTCAGCACGATCGTGGCCACGATCCCCGCGCCGGCCTTGCCCTGCACCACGTCGTAGATCACGCCGGCCGCGGCGAAGCCGAAGAAGATGCGCAGCGCCCTGGGCCACAGCAGAAGACCGCCGGCCAGGATCGGCAAGATCATCACGCCGGGCGAGAACCACCACTCGGAGACATGCACGGCGGCCACCGAGATGGCGAGGGCCGCGGCCGAGAGGGTAAACGCCATCCGCCGGTTCCTGGTGATGAACTGCCTGGTCAGCTCGGTCCGCAGGAAACCGGGTAGCCCGAGTATCCGGCGCGCACGTCGGCGGCCATTGGGCCGTTGGGTGCGCTCCGGGTTAACCATGATGCGGGCACTGTAGTCGATTCCCGCGCTGCCAGGCTAAACCAGTCGCGTCGAGGTGGCGTCACGAGGTACGAAGGCAGACATGACGACAGGCGATTACCCGTACCCGATCCGTCCAGTCGGCCCGGAGGAACTCGACCGCTTCCAAGCCGTCGGCATGCACGCCTTCCACGGCTCGCCGCTGTCCGACGAAGACCGCCAGAACGTCGCGTCGGTGCTTGAGTTCGACCGCAGCCTGGCGGCCTTCGACGGCGGCACGCCGGTCGGGACCGCGGGCGCCTTCAGCTTCCAGCTCACCGTGCCCGGGCGGCCGCTCCTGCCCGCGGCCGGCGTGTCATGGGTGTCGGTGCTTCCGTCATACCGGCGCCGGGGCGTGCTGAACAGCCTGATGCGCCGTCAGCTGGCCGACGTCCGCGACCGCGGCGAGCCGGTCGCCGTGCTTTGGGCGTCTGAGTCCGTGATCTACTCCAGGTACGGCTACGGCTGCGCGATGTGGCAAGCCGACTTCACCCTCCACCGCGGCGAGGGAACCCTGGCCAGGACCGTCCCTACCGACGACGGCCTGCGGCTGAGGATCGCCGAACCGGCGGCGGCCCTGCCCGAGCTGGCCAAGGTCTACGACACGGTGCTACCGTCGCGTCCCGGTTTCATCGCACGCAGCGAGTCGTTCTGGCAGCGGGTGGTACACGATCCGCCGGCCAGGCGCGGAGATAAGAGCCCGCTGCACTGCGTGCTGGCCGAGGACGACAGCGGGCCGCGAGGCTACGGGCTGTACTCCTCCGTACACCGCTGGGACGACCAGACGTCGCTGCCGGACAGCTCGCTGAGCGTACGGGAGATGGTTTCCGCCGACGCCGCGGCCAGCGCCGTGCTGGCGGCCGACTTGCTCAGCCGGGACCTGGCCACGGAGTTCCGCATCGGCGACCGTCCGGTCGATGACCCGCTGCTTTACCAGCTCGCCGATCCCAGGCGGGCACGCCAGCGGCTGACCGACGGGCTGTGGGTGCGGATCGTCGACGTCCCCGGGGCTCTGGCCGCGCGCCGGTACTCCTGCCCGGTGGACATGGTCATCGAAGTGCGGGATGACCTGCTGGCCTCCAACGCGGGGCGATGGCGGCTGACGGCCTCCGATTCGTCCTCGGATTCCGGGTCGTGCGTTGCCGCCCCGGATTCGGCCCAGGCGGACGTGGTGCTCGACGTCACCGCGCTCGGGGCCGCCTACCTGGGCGGCACCCGGCTCGGCGCGCTGTCTGCGGCCGGGCTAGTCACCGAGGGACGCCCCGGCGCCGTCCGGCAGCTGTCCACCGCCCTGTCCTGGGACCCCGCCCCTTGGTGCCCGGTGCACTTCTAGGAGGCCTGCCGGGATGTCACGCATCCCGCGCAGCGGGGAGAAGAACACCCACCAGCCCGCCAGCCAGGCACCGATGAATCCGATCCACAGCGTGGTGCGAACGCCAAGCACGGTACCGAACGTCCCGCCGATCAGGCCGCCGAGGGGAATCGTGCCCCAGACGACCCAGCGGACGGCCGCGTTCATCCGGCCGAGCAGCCGCGGCGGGCAGATTGCCTGCCGGTAGCTGACCTGGGCCACGTTGTAGACCACGCCGCTGAAGGCCGACGCCGCGAAGCCGACTGGGAACAAGGCGACCCGCCAGCCCGGCGCGGCCAGCGGAGCGATCAGCGACGGGAGGCCAAGGACGAGCATCGAGAACCAGATGATCCTGGCCGAGCCGATGAGCCGGCTCAGCCGGCCGGAGAACGCGCCGCCGACCACGCCGCCCAGGCTGGCCACGGCGATCAGCAGGCCGGTGTCGGCGGGCCTGACATGAAGGACCCGGACGAGGAAAACGATCTCGAGGGCCGTGCCCATGGTGAAGAACAGGTTCGCCGTGCCGGTGCAGGCCACGATCTTGCGCAGGATCGGGTCGCGGAGCACGAACGACAGGCCTTCGGCGACCTCCTTTCTTAGTTTCTGGCGTGAGGCGGGGTGCGGGGGCTGCTCCCGGGCGCGGATGGCAAGCAGGGACGCCACCGATATCGCGTAGGAGATCGCGTCCGCGGCCATGGCCCGGGCCGCGCCGAACAGGCCGACCAGGCCGCCGCCCAGGCCCGGCCCCACCACCTGCGCGAACGACTGGGTCGCCCCGAGCTTGCCGTTCCCGTCCATCAGGTCCTCCGTGCCGATCAAGACCGGCAGGTAGCTCTGATAGGACACGTCGAAGAACACGGTGCACACGCCGGCGGTGACCGCGACCCCGTAGAGCTGCCCCAGGCTGAGCGCGCCGAACGCGGCGGCCAGCGGCACCGAGCCGATGATGAGCATCCGGGCCACGTCGCACCAGATCATCAGCCCCCGCTTGGCGCGCCGGTCCACGATGGCGCCGGCGGGCAGGGCGATCAACGCGAACGCGGCGTAGGCGGCCGCGGTGAGCGCGCCGACCTGGAAGGTGGACGCGCGGAGCACGACGACCGCGGTCAGCGGCAGCGCCAGCTGGGTGACGGTGGAACCCATCTCGCTGACGCTCTGCCCGGACCAAAGGAGCAGGAAGTTGCGATGATGCCAGAGCGTTCGGCGTGGCTGCGGCGTGATTTCGGGCGGGGCGCTCTCGGGCGGGGAGGGCTCGGGTGCGGGGGGCTCGGGCGGCGTGCTCACGGGCGGGGAGGGCTCGGGCGGCGTGCTCAGGGGCGGGGAGGGCTCGGGAGCCTGCTCGATTTCCGGCATGTCTCCCTGCACCCGCCCACTCTGCCCGGCCCCGGGCCGATTGTCCAACGGCGGGCCGGCGCCATGACCTGTGTGAGAATGGGCCGATGGTGGCGATGAAGGTGACGGTCAGCGCCGCGATGCGAGCCAGGGACGTATCCCGCCCGCACGGCGAGCACCTGGCCTACGCCGAGGAGGCGGAGGCCAAAGCGGTGGGCAGCCGACCCGCGGACGCCGTCTTGGTGGATGCGGTTGGTTCGGACGCGGGCTCGTCGGGCGCGAACTCTTTGCACGTTGGCTCTTCGGGCGCGGGCTCTTCGGGCGCGAACTCTTTGCACGTTGGCTCTTCGGGCGCGGGCTCTTCGGGCGCGGGCTCTTCGGGCGCGAACTCTTTGCACGTTGGCTCTTCGGGCGCGGGCTCTTCGGGCGCGAACGGTCAGGTTGGCGCGCGTGCGGATGCGGCCAGATCGGAAGAGGGCCGACCTAACCGTGTGCGGAGGCGGGGGCGGGGGCGATGGTCGGGGCCACCAGGATCCTCGGGGCGAGGCCGTCCTTCCCAGTAATACTCACTAGTCCCAGCTGCCCCAAGATGGGCGCCGGCTGCCTGATGCTGGTTGATGGACCGGCATACCACAAGAGGCATCTTGAACAGATGCCCAACCTTCCGGCCAGCCCGGTGCGCCGTCTGGTGGTCGAGGCCACGTGCCCGCTCTGATACGCCCCGATAGGCGGGCAGTCACGGCCCGCGTTCGGGGCGCGTGGCCCACAGGCCCCGTTCTATGAGGCCCGGGGCCCACAGGCCCCGAACGAGAGGCGCCCGCGTTCGGGGCGCGTGGCCCACAGGCCCCGCTCTATGAGGCCCGGGGCCCACAGGCCCCGAACGAGAGGCGCCCGATCGGTTGCGAGACGGGCAGCGCGTCCGGAAGAGCCGATACGACGGACCATCGATCAGGTAATCCTGCGGCGAGGAAAGGAGGAAAGCGGCAAACAGCACGAATCACCTTATGGCAGACTGCCCGGAGATCGAGAGGAGCAAGTAAACCATGTAGGGGACCGTCGTACCTGTGAGCGGATTGGTGCTGGTGAGCTGGGTGGTGTCGGGCGGAGGGCGGCATGGCGGCTGAGGGGGCTGGGCGCCGGTCAGGTCAGCAGGTCGGCCACGGCGGCGATGGCTGGTTCGATGGCACGCTCACTGATATTTCCGAACCCCACGACCAGTTGGGGAGGCACGGTAAGGCCGCTGGCCCGATACCGGCTCATCCCGTACAGGCCGACCAGCCGCTCGCGGGCGGCGGCCACCAGCGCTTGCTCGTCCGCCCCGGCCTGCAGGTGCGCGACGGCATGAAATCCTGCGGCCAGGCCGGTCAGCCGGATACCGGGCGCGTGCTGGGCAAGCGCGGCGATGAGCCGGGAGCGGCGCCTGGCGTAGACGGGCCGCATCCGGCGGAGGTGGCGATCGTACCGGCCTGACCGGATCAGGGCAGCCAGGGCAAGCTGATCAAGGGTGGACGAGCCGCGGTCGCTGATCAGCTTCTCTTCGGCCACGGCGTCTGCCAGCGCGGGCGGGGCGAGTATCCAGCCGAGCCGCACCGCCGGGGCCAGGGCCTTGCTGGCCGTGCCGATGGTGAAGACGCGGTCCGGGGCCAGGCCCTGGAGCACGCCGATGGGTTCGCGGTCGTAGCGGAATTCTGAATCGTAGTCGTCCTCGACGATGAATGCGCCGTTGCGGGTGGCCCATTCCACCAGGGCGTGCCGGCGGGGGGCGGCCATGACGATGCCTGTCGGTGACTGGTGGGCCGGGGTGACCACGACGACCTGGGCACCGCTGGCGTCGAGGGCCGCGACGTCCGGGCCGTGGTCATCGACGGGCACGTGGACGACCCGCAGGCCCGCCGCCCGCGCCGCGCGTATGGTGTCGTCGATATCGGCGCTTCCGTAGCCGGGATCCTCGAAGGCGGCACACCGGACGTCGGCGTGAGTCAGCGCGCGCAGCACGAGGCCGATTCCCTGCGCGAAGCCGGTGCTCACGATCACGTGCCGCGGCTGCGCGGCGGCCGCGCGCACCCGGCGCAGGTACCCCGCTATTACCGTGCGCAGCTCCGCGCTGCCATGAGGATCCGGGTAGTTCAGGTCCGCGTTGGCCACGCGGTCGCATGCCTCCCGCACGGCCCAGACCCAGTCACCGCGGGGGAAGCTGGCCAGGTCGGGGACCCCGGAACGGAAGTCGGCGATCAGCCGCGGCGGCGGCTCGGAGGGCCGCTCGGGCTCGGGCCGAGCCGTCTGCGCGCCCGCCGCGACCCGCGTGGCCGAGCCGACCTGGCTGGTCAGGTAGCCCTCGGACAGCAGCTGGCTGAAGCACTCCTGGACTAGGCCCCGCGACACGCCCAGCTCGCGGGCCAGCTCCCGGGATGACGGCAGCCGCTCGCCCGGGTGCAGCCTGCCGTTGCGAATGGCCTCGCGCAGGCCCGCCTCCAGCTGAGAGCGCAACGCCTCGCCGCCGCCGCGGTCGAGACGGAGCAGCAACTCAGGACTCAAACCGGACCACTGAACGGTCATGGGATTGGATCTTATCTGTGCTCCACTTGGCGCCTACGGTCGCCATATGACCACGTTGACG
>Ga0335074_10005686_pt1 | contig 17250 bp, 15 predicted proteins | sample Lox_Sample_23_FD_206715 | JGI IMG/M metagenome (GOLD analysis project Ga0335074, IMG submission 206715) | Soil microbial communities from Loxahatchee National Wildlife Refuge, Florida, United States - Lox_Sample_2.3 | ecosystem: Environmental > Terrestrial > Soil > Wetlands | place: USA... | reverse complement strand
GATGGGCACTGTTGCTGTAGGGGGTCGGTAATTCGGGGGCTAGGGACGGGCGATCGCGGCCACCTTCGCGCCTGTGGCCAGGATCAGGTCGTCGGGGGCCAGCCGCACTTGCAGTCCGCGCTGCCCGGCGCTGCAGTAGATCACGGGTAGTTCCAGGGCCGAGGAATCGAGAACTACGGGAAGGCTCTTGCGCTGGCCAATGGGTGAGATCCCGCCGACGGTGTACCCGGTGGCCCGCTCGGCGACCGCGGTCTGGGCCATTTCGGCCTTCTTCCCGCCGACCGCGTCGGCGAGCGCCTTGAGGTTGACTTGCCCGGCCACAGGTACCACGGCAGTCGTCAATACCCCGTCGACGCTGACGATCAGGGTCTTGAATACCTGCTCAGGAGGCACGCCAAGCGCGGTCGCCGCCTCAACGCCGTACGAGCCCGCCCGCTGATCATGCTGATAGCGGTGCAGGCTGTACGGTATGCCGAGCATGGTCAGCCGCTGGGTCGCCCTGGTACCGTCTGCCACGGTCGCAGAGCCTATACCTCCCTGCGGTCGGGCGACCCAAGCGGTTAACCGGCTAGCTGACCGGTGCGCGGTCGGAGGAAGCGTTCAGCCAGGGATCAGGCGTCAGCAGGACCGCCTGGCGGTAGACCGACTCGTACCCTTCGGCCATCACCTCGACCGTGAACCCGGCCTCGACGTGCTTACGGCAGGCGACCGGGTCGATCGATCGCGCTCTGGTGATGCCGTCAGGCAGTTCGTCGATCGAGTCGACGACCACCCCGGTCTGCCCGTCCACGATCAGCTCAGGCACGGCACCGCGCCGCAAGGCGACGACCGGCGTGCCGCAGACCATGGCCTCGATCACGACGAGGCCAAATGGCTCGTCCCACTGGATCGGGAACAGCATGCACCTGGCGCGGGACAGCAGGCGGCGCTTGGCCGTCGCGTCCGCGATACCGAAGATCGTGACGTCCTTGCCGATCCTCGGCTCGATCTCGCGCGCGAAGTACGCGCGCTCGACCGGCTCGCTGCACTTGCCGGCCAGCACGACCGGCAGGCCAGCGCCTCTAGCCGCGTCGATGGCCAGGTGCGGTGCCTTCTCAGGATGAAAACGCCCGAGGAACAGCGCGTAGTCCTCCTTCTCCGAGCGGAACGGGAACGTCTGCGCCCTGATCGCGTTGTGTACGCGTGCGGCCCACGGCAGCTCAGGTGCCTTCGCCCGCTGCGCGTCTGAGATCGCAACGAGCTGGATCGTGTCACCGAGCGCGCCGTAGAAGTCGCCTGGATCTCCGGTCACCGGACCGTGGGCGGTCACTACGGTCGGCGTCAGCCGCCCGCGTGCCATCAGCGGCCCGGCCATCGTGTGGTCATGGATGACGTCTACGTCGAGGGTGTCCAGGATGCTGGCCACCTTCGCCGCGTGCACTATCTCTGGCATCGGCTCGCCGAGCCGGTCGGCGGGTCCGGTGTCGTAGGTGGTGATGAATCGCTGCGCCCTCGTGGCGTGTCGTCCCGCGCCGATCAGCGTTACCTTGTGTCCTCGGGCGACGAGAGCGTCGACCAGGTCGGCGACAACGGTTTCGATGCCGCCATAGGCTGCCGGAGGGACGTCGAAGTACGGCGGTGCCACCATCGCGATGTGCAGCTGCCGTTGTCCCGCCGAGTTGTGCTGAGCTCGGGTAAGGGTCGAGCCTGTGGTGCTCACAGCGAACGCCTCCTTGCCTCACAGGGATCACCGACGCGGCCCCGAAGCGCCAGTGCGGCGCCCGGTCCGGCCGCAAATGATCATGCCCTCGGGCCTGCGGCGCCAATGCTGAAGTGAATTAATAAAACGCAAATAGCTGCGTAAACAGATTACCTTTACCGGCGCGTAAACGTTGCGTGATTAACATTCTCGTCAGCGTTTGACCAGGCCAGAGGGCACATAATGGGTCTTAACTTCAAGAGCAGCCTGCATTAACGGGCGAACGTCAAATATTCGTCAGATGATGGCGGGTTCCAGGTAAAGTACGTCGCCCGCGCGCTACCGGCGCATCCGCCGCCAGAGCGACCTTGGCATCAGCCTGATCGCAAGCGCGAGCATCGCAAGCGAACGCGGCACCCAAAGTTCGGAAGCCCGGCCCCTGAGCGCCGCCGCCACGGCCTTGCCGATTTGCTCAGGAGTCGATGACATCGGCGCGGCCTCCATGCCCGCCGTCATCCTTCCGATCACGAACCCCGGCCTGACCAGCAGCAACCGGACGCCTGTGCCTTCAAGGGCGTCGGCAAGCCCGCGCGCGAACGCGTCGAGACCGGCCTTGGCAGAACCGTAGACATAGTTGGCCTTCCTCGGCCGCACCGCGGCGATCGAGGAGAGCACGACGATCGTGCCGTGACCTTGAGCGCGCATCTTCGCCGAGGTCTCGAGCAGCGTCGTCACGTGGCTGGTGAAGTTGGTCTCGATCATGTGCGCGGCCAGCAGCGGGTCGGTATCGACCTGCTCCTGCGGGATGAGCACGCCAGTCGCGGCGATGACCAGGTCGACCTGGCCTTCGGCGAAGATCTCGTCGATGAAGTTCTTGTGCAGGTCAAGCGCGAGCGCGTCGAAGCTGACGGTCGCGGCCTCGAAGGGCAGTTCCTTGCCTGCCGCCGTCAGCCTCGCGTCATCACGACCGGCCAGCAGCACCTGGGTAGCGGCGGGCGCGCGGAGCGCGGCCAGGATCGCCAGACCGATCTCGCTGGTACCACCGAGCAGCAGGACACGCGCTGGCCTGCCGAGGTTCTCCCACATTGAATCTCCCCACCGGGCCCGGCTCCTCAGAGTCCGAGCGCGAACAACACCAGCCAGGCCGCCTCGCAGCCGACCATGACAGGATCACGTGATATAAGGTCCTCGACCGGCTTGCTTGTCGCTCTCGCGGTCAGCCGGTCGAACCTGATCAGCGCCGCCAGCAGCGCCGCCGAGCTGATCAGGTGGAAAACTCTCGATCGGAGCTCGGGCTCGTGGCTGGCCCAGAGCACGTAGGACACCACCATCACCACGGAAATGACCCGCTGCGCCACGCGCAGTGCCTTTGCCGAGTATCCGCGCATCGCGGGCCGGTGCTTGGCGGCGTCGGCCCCGAGCACGGTCAGTTCGGTATACCGCTTGGCGACCGCCACCATCAGCGCGCCAAGGCTGCAGACCAGAAGGAACCACCCGGAGGGCGGGACGTGGGTCGCGACCGCACCGCCGATCACGCGCAGCACGAACCCCGAGGCCACGCACGCGAGCTCGATGACCGGCGTGTGCTTCAGCCCGGCCGAGTACAAGAAGGAGATCAGCAAATAAGCAGCCAGGGTGACGGTCAGCAAGGGCTCGCCAATGACCAGCCCCGCGCCGAGCGCCAGCAGGACGAAGCACACCGCGATGATGACCGCGTGCTGCTTGGGCAGCCGCCCAGAGGCGATCGGCCGCGTCTTCTTGTAGGGGTGGTTACGGTCCCTGTCCGCGTCAACGACGTCGTTGATGAGGTACACCGAGGAAGAAGCCAGGATGAACGCGACGAGCGCGGTCACCGCATACCAGAACCCGTCATGCCGCCCGAGCGTGTGACCGGCCAGAGGCGCCGCGAAGACCAGCAGGTTCTTCGGCCACTGCCTGGGCCGCATCGTCTGCACGGCGGCCAGGAGCCGCCGTGCAGGGCCGAGCAGGCGTGAAGGCGTACCTCCCTGCGGCTCGCTGAGCTGCGTCGCTGGTGTTGGTGCCGTCATCGGGCGAAGACCGCCGTGAAGTCACGGTTGGCCGGGTAGTAGTACCGGTCCGGCGGCTGAATCTGGTCGGGAAGAAGGTTCACTGGCGTCGGGTTTGCTGGATGATTTTTCGCCAGATAGTACATGAACGACATCCAGTCGGGATTGATATCAAGCTCCATGCCGGTGACGCAGCCGGCCCGCTTCAGCAGTTCGGCGAGCGTGCGAACGTCGAGTTCCGGACCATATACGTAGACGATCCGGCCATCCCTGGTAATACCGATGCCAGAACGCCATACGTAGTAGGCGCCACCGAGCGTCGCGCCCCAGCTTGCCTCCACGTTCTGATCGACCGAGGCAGGCACCTTGCCGTGAATGACGACCAGGTGAAGGTTCTGGCGCACGGCGGCGATGTCAGGACCCATGTGGAGACGACCGCGTCCCCAGTTGCCGATCGCGAGCCGGCCGTCCTTGTAGTAGACCTCCGAGGCGACGCCCTTGACCAGCCTGCCGTCATAGTGCCCGTTGAGGTAGAAACCGCCGCCAGAGGCGTAAACGCGGAATCCGCTGTTGAATGTGGCGAGGATGCCGCGGCGATGGCGGGGCTCTATGTACTCAGGCCTGCCCCAGTTGCCGGGGCCGGGATCCTCGCTGCCAGGCCAGAGCGAGAACTTGACCAGCCGCTGGTCCATCGACACAATGCCGGCGTAATAAGACGAGTAGATCTTGCTGAACCTGATGTAGGTCTTGAAGACGGCAGGGACGCCGTGTACGGCCTCGACTTCCTTCCACTGACCTTCGCCGGCCAGCGGCTTGCCCGCCATGGAGCCCAGGTTCGCCGGAATGATCGGCGTCAGGCCGTGATGCACCTTCTTGCACTTGCCGGCGGTCGTTTTCTTCGCGTGTCCCGCGGTACGAGCGTCAGTGGCATGTTTCGCGGCCTTGGTGCCCTTCTTCGCACCGCACGCCGGCTTGCTCACGGCCTTGCCGCCAAGCTTGTTGAACGACACACCGGGGTTACCGCCCTTCTTGGGCGGGCTGTAGGTCAGCCATTCACCGAACGTGACCACCGGGCCAAGGTAATGATTTCGTGCCCACTCGGCCACCCGCTCTGGCAAGGTGCCGCCCCCGGTCGCGGTCAGCGCGTGACCAAGTGACCAGCCGGTGACGAACACGAAGGCGGTCACCAGCGCTAGCACGATGCGCAGGACGATCTGCCTGCTGCCGTGCCTGTCACGGCTGTACCTGTCACGGCTGAACCTGTCACGGCGGAACCACTGCGACGAGCGGACTCCGGCTATCGGCCCGGCCACGCAATCCTCCTCTGTCGCACCCTAACGGCAGAAACTCTGGCGTCAGAAACTCTATGCGAGCGGCTAGGCCGGTTTGGCATAGTCCAGGAAGGGTGGCCGTAAAGTACGGGCCAGCGACCGTCCTGACCGGCCCGCTGACCCAGGGGAACTGCCCCTAATCTCACTCGCCGAACCATAGGCCGATCTCGTGACTGGCTTCCTCGGCCGTGCCAGAGGCGTGCACCAGGTTATGTATCGGCCGCTTCTCCGAGTTGGCCGCCGCCGCGGAGTCCGAACTGTAGCGCCCCCTGATCGTTCCCGGGTCCGCCGTGGCTGGCACTGTGCTGCCGCAGAGCGTCCTCACCTTAGTCACCGCGTCGTTGCCGCACAGCACCATGGCCACCACGGGGCCCTGGGTCATGTACTCAACCAGCCAGCCCTTGATCTTGCGTCCGATCACCGAGGGCTCGGCGTCGCCGAAGTACGCTTGCGGGTCGAGCCCGAGTCGCTCATAATCCGCCAGGGTCTTGCTTCCCACCGAGGCCAGCCAGGCCTCATCTTCTGGGTAATGCCGCTCGATCAGATCGGTCGTAGCCTGCCTGAGCTCAAGGCGAGTAAGCTCAAGTCCAGCTTCTTGAAACTGGTTGATAATCCGGCCGGTCAGCCCCCGTGCTACGCCATCGGGCTTGATGACGACCAACGTCTCCTGAGTCATGGCTTGGAGTGTGCCACAACTTTCCGCCAGTTCCGTCATCGGGCCTGGTCACGATCGGTAAGATTCTCCGCAATTGCCTCGTGGCCGCCGGCCGGACGAGTCACCGTTGCCTAGATGTGATACGTGAGAGTCATGGAGCCAACGGGCAACCCGCCCGAGCAGACGGGTAACCAGGCCGATGAGGTGACGCGGGCCGCGGTCGACACCGTCGCCGAGGCAAGCGAACTGGCCGGCGAGGACACGAGCAAAGAGGTAGTGCTGCGCAGGCGCGCGCTACGCCGGGTCACCGCCCGGCTGGGCATGGCGATCGCGGCCGGCGCCAGGCGTGGCGCCAACGTCACGGGCCGGGGTGTGACCTCTGGCAGCAAATGGCTGAGCGGTCAGGTGCTCACCATGGCTCCCAGGCTCCCGGTGCGCGACCTGGCCACGCTCCGCGGCCAATATCCTGACCGGACTCCTGACCAGATCGCGGACGCCCTGATCGAGGGAGCGTCCCGCGCCTCGGCGACCGTGGGCGTCGCGGTCGGCGCGTGGTCGGTGCTTCCCTGGGTGCCTGCGATCGGCGTCGAGGTCGCGACCGAGACCCTGTCGGTGGTCGGTGTCGAGATCAAGCTGGTCGCTGAACTGCACGAGGTCTACGGCATGCGGGCACCTGGCAGCGTGATCGACCGCATGACCGCTTACGTTGGCGCCTGGGCGTCACGCAGGGGCGTGGCCCTCGCTCCAGGCGGCCTCGTACTCGTGGCCGGCTCTCCGCTGGCCAGGCAGCTACAGCGCAGGCTCGCTGCCCGCGCTGGCCGCAGCGTGTTCTCGCTCGGCCCGCTGCTCACCGGCGCGGTCGCCGGGGGCTTGCTCAACCGCAGGGAAACCCGCAAGCTCGGCCGGATCCTCCGCGACGACCTGCGCGCCCGCTCCCCCTTCGCCGAAGGCTGGCTCGACTAGTCCGTGCCTAGCCAGCGGGCGAGCCAGTTGAACTGCTCAGCGAGAACGTGCAGCACCGACTCCCTGGCCACGTAGCTATGGCTCTCGAACGGCAGCATGACCAGCCTGGCCGTGCCGCCCGTGCCCTGCAGGGCCTGGAACAGGCGCTCCGACTGCACGGGGAACGTGCCAGAGTTGGAGTCTTGCGCGCCATGGATCAGCAGAATCGGCGACCTGAGCTGGTCCGCGTACCTGAACGGCGACACCTGGTCGTAGATCTGCGGCACCTCCCAGAAACTGCGCCGCTCGGTCTGGAAGCCGAACGGCGTGAGCGTCCTGTTGTAGGCACCGCTCCTCGCGACTCCGGCCGCGAACAGGTCCGTGTGCGCGAGCAGGTTCGCGGTCATGAAGGCGCCGTAGCTGTGGCCGCCGACCGCGACTTTGGCCGGATCGGCGATGCCGAGTTCGGCGACGGCCTTGACGTGCGCGGCGGCCGCCGCGCTGATCTGCTCGACGTAGGTGTCGTTCTTGGTCTCCGGGTCGCCGATGACCGGCATCGTGGCGCTGCTTAGCACGGCGTAGCCGCGCAGTACGAACCAGGCCGCGTCTGACCAGTTAAGCCTCGTGAACCTGTTGCTGCTGAGCCTGACCTGCCCGGCCGTGCCCGCGCTGCCGAAGTCGTATGGGTACGCCCAGATCACGAGCGGGATCGGCCCGTCACGCTCGGCAGAATAACCAGGCGGCAGGTGCAGCATGCCAGACAGTTGCACTCCGTCGCCGCGGTCGGTGACCATCAGGCGCTTTTCCATTCCCGTCAGCCAGGGATGCGGGTCCGGCCAGTCGGTCAGCCGCCGCGGCGCCTCGTCACCACCGCGACCAGCGCCGCCGGGAAGAGTCAGCACCTGCAAATTTGGCGGATCGGTCTGGCTTTGATGCCAGATCACTACCTGGTCGGTGCGCCCTTCAGCGAACGAGAGCACGGTCTCATGCGCTACTTCAGGGCTGCGGAACAGTCGCGTCGTCGCGGCGGTGTCCAGGTCGTACCTGTCGAGGAACGGGCGCTCTCCGGTGGGCGTCGCGCCTTCTCCTCGCAGGTAGATGAACTGGCCGTCTTGCCTGACCGTGCGGCTGCCGTCCGGGTGCGAGCGCATGACCGGGTCGCCAGGGTCGCCGTAGGCGTCGTCTTCTGACAGGTCAAAGAGAACCCGGTTACGCTCTGGCTCGGTCAGGTCGCACAGCCAGGTCGTCAGCCACCGGCGATCGCGGTCGTGCTCGGTCAGCATGATCGTGCCTGGCGTCTCCATGTTGCTCCAGCCCAGGCAGCGGTGCCTGACCGGGAACGCGGGCACCGGGCTGGCATCGAACGGCGCGCTCCACGTCATCAACTGGTCGCGATGCTCAGCAGGCGCGACCGGGTTACCGCCGTCGAGCGCCTCGGTCCAAAGGAGCCTGGCCGGTGCCCGCTCGTCCCAGGTCACGAACCTCGGGCCGGTCGGCACCCCCATCATCGGCACCTCGTCGCTCACGGGAAGGTCAGCCACGACCACGGCGGGCTCACCGTCTCCAGCACCGAAGGCCGGCCAGACTTCGATCCTCCTGGCGAACAGGCCGCAAGGCACGCGGTAGGAGAACGGGCGCTTGAGCCGGTAAACCAGCAGGTACCGACCGTCAGGGGAGTCCTCGACATACAGGTAGAGCCCTGGCGGCCCGAGTTGCCAGGTCTCGCCGGTGACGGGATCGGCGCGGAGCGGCACCGTGGTCGCCAGCTCTTCGAACCTGTCCTCGTCGGCGGCGGTCTTCAGCAGGTCCTGGTAGGTAGCCATCTTCGAGCTCTTGCCGACCGACTCATCGACCCTTGGCGCGATCGGCTCGGCCGCTCCGCTGCCGCGGTCGCTGCCACCGCCGCTGACTGCCCCGAGCACCAGGAGCGAACGACCGTCCCTTGACCAGCCGACGGTGTTGCCCGCGCTCGGCGGCTCGCCGCCCAGTACGTCACTGACCCGCAGTCCAGGTACCTGGACAGGGCCGGCATCGCTGCCTGCGTCGGCGGTCCACACGCCAATGCCGTCAGGCTCGTCGACGCAGAAAGCGAAGTGCCGTCCGTCAGGAGCCCAGACAGGAAAGCTCACCTGGGCGTTGCCTGGGAGGGGAAGCTGCCTCTGGCCACCATTACTGACATCGAGCAAGGAAAGGCCGGTGAACCTCCTGGTGCGCTGCCTGCCGCCGATCGCGGGATCGATGCGCAGGCCGCCGAGCCTCGCGACGGGCCTCGCCAGCATCTCGATCGGCGGATGTGCCTGGTAGCTGACCAGAGCCAGGTATCTTCCGCCAGGCGAAGGCACGGTCAGCGGGGTCGGCGGTGCGTCAATGATCGAGACAACATCATCGTCAGGTAGCTCAAATGGCACTGGTGCAGCTTAGCTCGTCGGCCCGGATACCGTAGCTGCCATGATCACGGACAAAACCCGACGTCTGCTCGATGCCCGGCTGGCCAGCGACCAGGCGGCCCAAAGGCTGCCGTCGATCGCGGCCGGACTTGCCAGGGACGGCGAGCTGGTGTGGACAGGAGCGCGCGGGCGGATCGAAGGCCAGTATGCCGGGGCCGGCGTACTGCCCGACGCCGACACCCAGTACCGTGCGGGCTCGATCACCAAGACGTTCGTCGCGATAGCCGTCATGAAGCTGAGGGACGCAGGAAAGCTTGACCTGTCCGATCAGGTCAGCGCCCACCTGACGGTGCCTGGCTGGGCTGAGGCCGTGGCGGCGATGACCATCGGCCAGTTGCTGTCGCATTCCGGCGGGCTCAGGGCCGAGACCGCGGGGCCATGGTGGGAGCGGACCCCTGGGGGCTCGCTGGCCGATCTCGGTGCGTCCTCACTAGGCGCTGATGCTGCCAGGTTCCGGCCAGGCCGGCGCTTTCACTACTCCAACGTCGGCTACGGCCTCCTGGGCGCGCTACTGGCCCGCATCCACGGAGAGCCCTGGTTCGAGGTGATCTCCGCGGACATACTCGAGCCGCTCGGCATGACGCGGACGACGACCAGGCCCCAGGCACCGCACGCGACCGGCTACGCGGTTCATCCTTATGCCGATGTGCTGCTGGCCGAGCCTGAGCACGACGCGGTGGCGATGGCGCCTGCCGGGCAACTCTGGACGACGGTGACCGACCTCGCGAAGTTCGCAAGGTTCTTGTCAGGCGACACAGAGGGCATCATCGCGCCGTCGACGCTTGAGGAGATGCGCGAGCCGATCGTGATCTCCGACACCGCCGGGCAGCCATGGACCGCCGCCTACGGGCTAGGTTTCCAGCTCTGGAACTCGGTGACCAGGCGTTACGGGCACACGGGCTCAATGCCAGGTTTCGTGGCCGTGCTCGGCATCACCGACCTGCCCGGCCACGACACCGTGATCGCCGCATGCAACTCAACGACGGGGTTCGGGATGTCGCTCGGCGCGGATTTGCTGGCAATCTTGGCCAGCGAGGAGCCTTACGTGCCTCGCGAGTGGCGGCCGGCCCGGGTCGAGACCGGGTTGCTCGGGCTGCTCGGCGCCTGGTTCTGGGGACCTGCGCCGCACACCATGCGGCTTTCCGGCGAAGTGCTCGCGCTGAGCAGGGACGGGGCCGACGGCAGGGGGATGCGCTTCAGGCGCGATAGCGAGGGAACCTGGCGCGGGCTTGACGGTTACATGGCAGGCGAGCCGCTGACGGTCGTGACCGGCACCGACGGCACCGCCGTAGCGCTGGACATCGGCTCTTTCATTTACTCGCGTACGCCTTACGATCCGGCGGCGCCGATTCCCGGCGGCGTAGAGCCAGGCTCGTGGCGCGCGCCCGGCTCATAACCCGCCCTGGTGGCCGGCCCTCGCAGGGACCGGCCACCAGGGCACTACGACAGCGGGTTAATACCAGCCGTCGTTAACCTCGTGAACCCAAGCCGCCTTGGGCGTGCCGTACTCCCGCTTGATGTACCGCATGCCCCAGCGGATCTGAGTCTTGGCGTTGGTGCGCCAGTCCTTGCCGCATGAGGCCATCTTCGAGCCCGGCATCGCCTGCGGGATTCCGTAGGCACCGGAGTACGGGTTTGTCGCGTACTTGTTCCAGCTGCTTTCCCTGGTCCACAGCCAGTTCAGGTACTTGAACTGCCACTTGGCCTTCCAGTGGAACCAGCCCATGATCTTCCAGGCGATCTGCTTGGGAGTCAGGGGCTTCTTCTTCTTGTGCTTTTTCTTGGGTTTCTTCGTGTCGGCGACAACAGAAAGCCGTCGCGTCGCGACGGCTGAGCTGCTGCTTTGCTGAAACGAGAGGTTCCTGGCCGAACTGACCACGCTCACCAGGCGTACCTGACCGACCGGCTGAGCAGCCGCTGAAGCGGAAAACCCGCCGCCAGCGGCAATCGCCGCAATGGCGAAAGCCGGTGCACTCAGGGCGATGGTGAGTCTAGCTGTGATCGTTCGGTTCAGTAGTCGCTGCGCGGACAACGTGAACTTTCGGCCGGGCGTGCTTTGCGGGCACGCTCAACTATCACCCGGTCAACAGCTAAGCAGGGCAGTGTCACGGACACCGCGATGCCAAGCAGCGGCGTGACGGCGCTTCGCAGGTTCAGGGCGAGACAAACGGTTACCCAGGCGACGAAGCTCCGCAAGGAAGCAACACTGAGTAACTCACCGAACACGCAAGGTGCTTACCAAGTTCTACGATGCCCGAAGTGAACGGCCAACGTACGCGGAATGCCGAAATGCATACCGTGAAATGGGTCACACCTGCCCTTGCCCGCCGTTCTCTAGCCGCCCGCCCAGGTAGAGGGCACCGATCTCGGGGTTCTCCAGCACTTGCTGCCCGGTTCCCGCCAGCCTTACCCGTCCGTTCTCGAGCACCACGCCGTAATCGGATAGCCGCAGGCCCGCCCTGGCGTTCTGCTCGACCAGGAGGATGGTCTTGCCCTCGGCGTTCATCAGCCTGATCGCGTCGAAGACGGTCTTGAGCACCTTGGGTGCCAGGCCGACGGATGGCTCGTCGAGCACGACGAGCGTCGGGTCGAGCATCAGGCACCGGGCGAACTCGACCAGGCGCTGCTGCCCGCCAGACAGGCTGCCGGCCTTCTGGCCCGCCCAGGCGGCCACCGCGGGAAACATCTCCTCGACCTCGGTCCTGCGCTTTACCACCAGGCGGCGCTCACCGAGCAGGTAGCCGCCTAGCTCGATGTTCTCCCGCACGGTCATGTCACGGAAAACACTGTGGTTCTGCGGTACGTGCACCACGCCGCTGCGCAAGATCTGGCGCGGGCTCTTGCCGACCAGGGACTCGCCGCGGTACGTGATCGAGCCGAGCCGCGGTCGCAGCAGTCCGCTGACGGTCGAAAGCAGCGTGGACTTACCTGACCCGTTCGGGCCTACCACGCACGTGATCTTGCCTTCTGCCACGTCGAGGCTGACCTCGTGCAGGACGTCACCGCCACCGTAGCCCGCGGTGACGCCGTCGATCACGAGCGCGTCAGGCAGCAGGCTCATCGTCCTCTTCCCCGGTACCGAGGTAAGCGTCGAGCACGCGAGGATCCTGCCTGATCTCAGCAGGCGGCCCGGCCGCGACGACCCGGCCGTAATCAAGCACCGCCACGTGATCGCAGAGATTCATCACGAATTCCATGTTGTGCTCAACTACAAGGAAAGTTTTCCCCTGCGCGTTCAGCTCTTTGATCCGGTCGGCGATCAGGTGGATCAGCGACGGATTGATGCCGCCGGCCGGCTCGTCAAGCAGCACGATTTCCGGGTCAGCGACGAGCACGTAAGCCATCTCAAGCAGCTTGCGCTGGCCATAGGAAAGCGTGCCTGCGAGCGCGCTCGAATGGCCCGCGATCCCGCAGAATTCGAGCTGGTCCATGGCCCGCCCCCGGTCAGCGTGCCGCTGCGCGATCAGCATGTTCTCTAGCACGGTCAGCCTAGGGAAAATCCTGGTCAACTGGAAAGTACGCCCTAGCCCGGCCGCGAATACCTGGCGTGGTGTTTTTTTAGTAATTTTCTTTCCGCCAAGAAACACCTCACCGCGGTCCGGCCGTTCGTAGCCGGTGATGATATTGAAAAGGGTAGTCTTGCCAGAGCCGTTAGGCCCGATGAGGCCGGTGATGCTGGCCGCTTCGACTTCGATCGAGCAGTCGTCTAGCGCCTGAACTCCGCCGAAGGCCTTGCTGATGCCTTCTGTACGCAACAGCACTGTCATCGGCCCCGGTTCCTCTCCTTGAGCCTTGCCCGCTGCGCGGTCAGGAACTCCCCCGCCGTCGGCAGCACCCCGCGCGGCAGGAACAGGATGATCACGAGGAACAGCACTCCGAGCAGGATCTCGCTCAGGTAGTCGTTGGTGATCCGCAGGGTCAGGTAAAGCTGGGCCGGCTCGAGTATGAGCGCTCCGAGCACTGGCCCCGCGATCGTGCCGAGCCCGCCGAAGAACGCCATCAGCGCGACCGCCAGGTCAAAGAGCGGGTCAAAGGCGAACTGCGGGAAGGCCTGGCCGAGAAAGTAGAACCAGAGGCCGCCGGCCAGCCCGGTGATGAAGGCAGAGATCGTGAACGCGGTCAGCTTGACCGGCATCGCCCTGACGCCCAGCCCGGCCGCGCGGTCCTCGTCGTCGCGCAGCGCCCTGAGCTGGAGACCGAATCTCGACCGCCTGATCAGGAAGGAGGCAAGCACCGTGCCCGCCGCGATCAGCAGGCCGGCGTAATAGAACGGGTTGTTGTAGGTGCTCGCTGTCCAGTTGAGCACCGGAGCGAGCAGGCCGCTCGAGCCGCCGGTCGATTTCAGGTTCGTGGCCGTGAGCTGTGCGATGAAGAAGAACGCGATCGTGATCACGACGAAGGTGTGGCGCCGCACGCGCAGCGCGATGAGGCCGAGCGGCACGGCGATCACGGCGGCGGTGAGCCCGGCCAGCGGCAGCAGCGCGAAGACCTTGTCCCCCGCGAGGTTCCAGTCCCGCGCGGCGATGCCGACCGTGTAGACGCCGGTACCGAAGAACACCGCGTGCCCGAGGGACAGGTAGCCGGAGTAACCGGAGAAGATGTTCCACGCCGACGCGGCGGCGACGAAGATCATCGCGTTCACCGCGATGTCGGTCGCGGTGGCGTTGGTGATGACCAGCGGGAACACGGCCGCCGCGACGATCACGAGCACGAGGCAAGCGAGCCTGGTCATTGCGCCCTCACGGCCCGGCGGCCGAGCAGGCCGGCCGGCCTGACCAGGAGCACGAGGACGAGAGCCAGGTAGAACACGGCGACCGCCCAGTTCGGCTGCCAGATATCCACGAGCGCTTCAGCCGTCGTCATGAAGATCGCGGCGAGCATCGCGCCGCCGACGCTGCCGAGACCGCCGAGGATGATGATCGCGAGTAGCCGCGAGATCAGGTCGTAGCCGCTGTTCGGGTTGAAGCCGCCGCTGGTCGACCCGTACACCATCCCGCCCACGGCCGTGATCGCGACGCCGATGCCGAACGTCAGCGCCGCGACCCTGTTGACCTCGATGCCGACCAGCCTGGCCGCTACCGCGTCCTGCATGGTGGCCCGTACCGACCGGCCGAACGTGGTCCGGTAGAGCAGGTAGTACAGGACGAGGGCCGCGACCACGGCCAGGCCGAAGCCGAACAGGTAGATGTCGGGGATGAAGAAGCCGAACACCCTGACGCTCGCGTTCGGCTGGGTGTACCAGGCGTTCAGCGAGACATAGTTAGCGCCGAAGGCCGAGTACAGGATGCCTTCGATGATGAGCGCGACCGCGTAGCAGGCGAGCAGGGTCATGGACGTCCGCTCGCTGCCGCGCAGAGGCCTGATGAACAGCCACTGAATCGCCACCCCGACTCCGAACATCACGGGAATGGTGATCAGCAGCCCGACGAACAGGTCGATGTGCAGGTGTACGGAAAGCACGTAGCTGAGATAGGCACCGAGCACCACGAGGATGCCCTGAGCGATGTTGATGATGTCGAGCACGCCGAAGATCAGCGTGAGCCCGGCCGCCATCAGGGCATAGACGCCGCCGCCGAGTATCCCGTCGGCGATCGCCTCGTAAACCTCCTGTGCCATCCCAGCTCCGTGCCATCCGTATGCCTGGCCCTCAGCTCGACCAGTTCGGCTTCGGGTAGAGGATCTTGACAGAACCTTGGGCGCCGGCCGGCAGTACCTGGACGAACTTGCCGTTCTGCCATTGGAAGATGAAGGCGATCGCCTTGACGTTCTCGCCCAGGTTGTTGAACTTGACCGGGCCCTGAACGCTGTTGAGGGTCACGTCACTGTGCAGGTAGGCGATGATCTTCGCGCCGTTGGTACCGCCGGTAGCCTTCACGGCCTGCTCGGTGACCTGACCGACCGAGTAGGCCTCGGCCACGTCAGCGTTCACGTCGGAGGCCGAGCCGCCGTACATCTTCACGTACTCGGCGACCATGGCCTTGCTAGCCGCGTTGTTATAGCCGGGATACCAGGCATCGGGCACCATCATCCCGTTGGCGTTGGCCGTGCCGACCGCGGAGAGGAAGGACTGCCCCTGGTCGGGACCTGCCGCCGCGACGAACACCTTCGGGTTGTAGTGCTGAGCCTCGAACGCCTTCATGAACGAGGCAACGGTCGGCACGTCGGTCGAGCCGAGCACCACCGCCTGAGCCTTGGAGGCGGCCACCAGGTCGCCGTTGGGCAGGTAATCGGGTACTTCCTCGGGGAAGATCTTGGAATAGACGGTCTTGATCCCTGCGGGCTGCAGCAGTCCTTGCGTTCGCTGCACCTGGGGAGTGGCGAACGGATCGTTGGCCATCGGGTAGGCAGCGGTCTTCGGGCGCTCGCTGGCCGGCAGCGACTTGATCCAGTTGGTGAACGGGTCAAGTTCATTGGCGACAGGGAGACTGACGTCGAAGACATTGTCCAGTTTCTGGTCGAAGACGATGGGGGCACCGCCCGCGCCCTCGATCATCGCGTAGCCGTACCGGTGAGCGATCGCTGCCGACGGCGCGGTGAGGAGGGATGAGAACGGCCCGAAGGTCAGGTCCACATGGGAGCTGTTGATGAGGTCCGTGTAGTTGGTACTGGCCTGGTTGGGCTGGCTGTTGTCGTTTTTGATGATGAGCTCGACCTTGCGGCCGTCGATGCCGCCGGCCTTGTTCACGTCGTGCTCCCATAGGAGGTAGCCGCGCTTGTAAGCCTGGCCATCTGCGGAGAAGTCACCGGTAAGCGACAAGGACGCGCCGATCACGATCGGAGCCTTCGTCGCAGGCTTCGATCCCGATGACCCGTTAGAGCACGCGGCCAGGCCGGATATCATTCCGGCCGCCACGAGCAGTGCGGTGCTGCCATGAGCCAAGAACCGGGTGCGCTGGCTCATCCCGGTCCTCCTTCCGAGTGGATGGGTAACTCGATCAATCGCCACTGGCGGGCGTGAGCCCGTCGGACACCTCCGCGTTCTCGCTCGCCAGCTCCAGGCCAGCCGACCTGGCCTGGAGCACGAGCAAGGCCGCGAAGTCCTCTTCGCCGAACCCGTTGCCAACCAGGCTCTGCACGAGCTGATACACCGTCGATGCCACCGGCATCGGTACCTCGTGCTCACGGGCCGAGGCCAGCCCGAGGTCGAAGTCCTTGCGCAGCAGGGTCGCGGTGAAGGTCGGGTGAAAGTCCAGGTTCACCAGGGCCGGCGTCTTGTACTTGCTGAAGGTCGAGCCGAGGACGCTGCTGTTCAGGCACGCGAGCAGGGCCTGCCTGCTGATGCCTGCGCGTTCGGCTAGCACGGTCACCTCGGTCAGCGACTGGATCACCGTGCCGAGGAACAAGTTGTGGCAGAGCTTGACGGTCCTGGCCAGCTCGCCTTCCCCCACGTAGGTTGCGCCGGCGCCGAGAAGTTCCAGGTAGGGCCGCGCGGTCTCGAAAGCCTCGGCCGGCCCGGACACGGCGAAGGTCAACCGCCCGACGCTGGCCACCTTCGGATTGCCCATCACAGGCGCGGCCAGCAACTGGCTGCCGTACCCGGCCAGCTCAGCCCTGATTCGCTCGGAGTCGCGGGCGGCCACAGTCGAGCAGTCGATCACGATCGCGGGCGCTCGCCCGCGCGCGACCAGCCCGTCAGGTCCAGTACAGGCCCTGACCAGGTCATCGGAAGTGCCGACGGTGACGAAGACGATGTCAAGCCCCGCAAGGTCAGACGCGCGGTCCACGACCTTGGCCCCGGCCTCGGCCAGCGGCTCGGCCTTGGACTTGGTCCTGTTGTATACCGTGACATCACAGCCCGCCGCAAGCAGCCGCCTGATCAGGGCCTGGCCCATCCGCCCCGTGCCAAGCCAGCCGAGCCGGTGCCCCTGCCCGTGGCCGTCGTCCTGCACGCCGCCCTGGTCCGCGTTCACTGTGCCTTGCTCACGTGTGTGCCGCCTGCCCGCATCGGCTGAACCGAGATTCAGCAATCGTTTGCAGCAAAGGTTCGCTGCATAGCGTGGCGTAACAACACGTGTCCTGTCAATGACCAGAATTTCTGGCACACCCAGAACCCCGGCCGCGGCCCCCCCCCCCCCCCGTGGGCCCCCCCCCGGCCCCCGGGCCGGGCCCCGGGCCCCCGGGGGGGCGCCCCCCCCCCCCCCCCCCCCCCCCCGGCCCCCGCCCCGCCCCC
>Ga0335074_10005685_pt1 | contig 17251 bp, 19 predicted proteins | sample Lox_Sample_23_FD_206715 | JGI IMG/M metagenome (GOLD analysis project Ga0335074, IMG submission 206715) | Soil microbial communities from Loxahatchee National Wildlife Refuge, Florida, United States - Lox_Sample_2.3 | ecosystem: Environmental > Terrestrial > Soil > Wetlands | place: USA... | reverse complement strand
ACTCTGCGCTCCGGGCCGGGGCCGGGCCGCGCCCGGTCGGGCGGAGCGGGGGCGACAAGAGCGCTCAGTCTTTCCAGCGGTACTTCAGCTGTTGGGTCACGAAGTGGTCCACAGCAGCGATCGCCTTTTCCTGCCCCTCGAGGAACGACACATGGGCATCGGTTATCCCCGGGTCTTCGCTTCGGGCGTTCGGGTAAGCCATCACGACCCTGCCCACCACGCTCACGGGGCCGAGGTACCCGGCACGGCTGACTGAAAACTCCATTGTGACCTCGACGATGTCGCCCGAACGGAGCTGTTTCGCAGCCTCGAGCTTGAGCCCCCCGTGCGAAATGTCGGCGACGACCGCTTTGTGGGCATCGCCCCGCTTGCCCGAGCTCACATGGCGGACGTCGGCGGGGAGCATGGCGCCGACCCTCGGGTCGAGCCTTCGCTGGATGAAGGTCGGCGAATCGAGGAGCTGTACGACGGCTTTGCGTTCGCCCGGCGGTGAGCTGACGACGCCGAGCCACCTGTACATCCCCCAGGAGAGAGGTAGGAGCACGTCGACCACGGATCCTTCGTCGAGAGCGCCCTCGCCGACCTCGTCGACGAACTCGAGCACAAGCTCGCCGTTGGTGCACGACAGCACCTGCGCATCGCACGTGCCGCCGCTGGGGAACTGGAGGCCAACGGTGGCGCCGTCCGACAGCGGGCCCGCGATGGCTGCTCCGAAGCTCATGTTCTCCTCTTTGCTCTAGGCGCTGCCATCCGGAGCTGGCGGCGACGTACCGTAGCCGGGGGTATGAGCGCGCAGGCCATCGCTACCGACCACCTGCGATCTGTATCGGCGCGCGGGCTGCCAGGGCTTGACGTGCCTTTCGCTTCCTGCTCGGTCGGCCTCCGCCCGCGGAGGCGAGGGACTACTTGGCGCTCGAATGGCGGACGATGTACGAGTCGACCAGGTCGACGGCGTCTCCCTGGCCCTCGACGAAACTGACGTGAGCCGCCCAGCTGCTACCCGACGTCGGGTAGGCCATTACGGCCCGCCCGACCAGCTGCACCTCGGGACCGAGGTCGACGGTCACCTCGAGCGTGTCCCCGGTGCTCAGCTGGAGAGGTCCCTCGAGCTTGAGGCCGCCCCTCGACAGGTCGGCCACCCGCATCCGGTGCGCCGTGCCGCGCCTCGCCGAGCGCACACGCCTTACGTCCGCCTGCAGCTCCGCCCGCCAACGTGGGCGCATCCGGCGCTGGACGAACAAGGGCTCGCTCAACAGGACGGCGCGGGCCTGGGACGCCGACTGCGACCGTAAGGCGCAGAGCCAGTGATAGATCCCGTCCGGCCTCGGCAGGAACAACTCGAGCCTGCTACCGGCATCGAGCAGCCCCGGAGGCAGCTCGTCCAGTAAGCGGAGCGAGACGACCGGGCCCTCGACGGCCCTGATCACCGCACCGACCTCCACCACGCAGGTCCCCGCCTCGGGAAGCTCGAGGCTCGCCCTGACGCCTGGCTGGAGCAACGCCTCGGCGGTCCGCGCCGTTGACGGGTTGTTATGTCCTTGTCCTTCGCCGAAAGGCACCGGACGATATTGCCTGCTCAAGCTCCGATTGGCAAGGATGTCGTGCAGCTCCGGTCGCCCATGGCGCGAGACGAGGACTGAGCTGCCCCAGTCGACCCGCTGTAGAGGGCGCTCAACATGCCGCGCACCATCCCTCTGTCGACGGCGCAGATGACAGGGTGTGCGAGAGCTGCCTCGAAAAACGGGCACGCGTCCTTCGTCAAGGCGAGCGAATGGTCCCTGGCCTCGGTCCTGGCAGCGAAGCCGTGGGCGGTAAGGGCGTCGGCTACGACCCGGAGGGCGGAACGCAAAGACCGCTGCCCCTCACCCGGGGCCATCACCCCGGCGAGCTTGCTCCCGTAGGCAAACCCGACCTGTTCTGCCATTTGTTGGGCCTCTGCCTGGGAGACGAGTGAGAGCGCACCGCCGAGCAGGGCCACAAGCAGCTCGTCTTCGCGCTTGGCGCCCTCTATCACCGGCGCGGGGCCGCTCGCGCGGTAACGCTTTGAAGGACGCCCCGCCGCCTGGGTGAGCGGGCGGGCAGCCGAGACCTCGAGGTAGCCGCCGGCGGCGAGCTTGTCGAGGTGGTGGCGGGCCACGTTTGGGTGGAGCGAGAAGTGCTTGGCAACTTCCGACGCCGTCGCCCCAGTCGCCGATTCACGAACGTAGAGGTAAACCTGCCGGCGAGTCGGATCCCCGAATGCGGACGTGACGGCAGTGACTACGGCCGAGAAATCGTCGCCGCTCAGCACCGAGCCCATCGTAGCGCCAGCACTCCCTCCAACACTCCCGGCAGCACTCCCGGCAGCATCCCTCCGGCGGCAATAGCATGGCGCCCGATGTCCGTAAGCCCGCCCAGCGCGCCGAGGCTCGGGCACGAGGAGGGCAGGACCAACCCCTTCGCCTCGGGGGCTTCGACCTCCCGGGTGATCGGCATCAGCTCGGGCAAGGGCGGTGTCGGCAAGTCTTCTGTGACCGTCAACCTTGCGCTGGCCCTCATGGGGCTCGGCAGCACCGTGGGCGTCCTCGACGCCGATGTGTACGGGTTCTCGGTCCCGGCCATGCTGGGCGCAACCGGTTCGCCCGTGGTGAGCGAAGGGTCGGTCAGCCCGGTCATGGCCCATGGCCTGCGGGTGATCTCGATGGGTTTTTTTGTGAGCGACGACCAGCCCGTCATTTGGCGAGGCCCGATGTTGCACAAAGCGCTCGAGCAGTTCCTTGTGGACGTCGACTGGGGCAACCCCGATTTCCTGCTGGTCGACATGCCGCCGGGCACGGGCGACGTGGCGTTGTCGATGTCGCAGTACCTCCCGGCGTCGGAGGTCTTTGTGGTCACGACGCCGCAGCTCGCCGCGCGGCGCGTCGCCCAGCGGAGCGCTTACATGGCGCGCAAGTTGAACCTGCCTCTTCGGGGCGTTATCGAGAACATGAGCTGGATGACGCTCCCGGACGGGTCCTGCCAGGAGATCTTCGGTCGCGGGGGCGGGGCGCAGCTGGCCGAGGAGCTCCACGTCCCTTTGCTCGGCCAGATCCCGCTCTCCACGGAGCTGCGGGAGGGCGGCGATTCCGGACTGCCGGTGGTCCTCGCAGCCCCCGGCTCCGAAGCGGCCATGGCATTTGTCTCGATTGCGGAGCGCGTCAGGGATCTCGGCCGGGCGAGGGTAGTGCGGCCCGAGCTCCGGGTCACCTGACTGGCCTCCGGCGCCCGCGGCTCGCCGCCTGTACCCCGGTGCTCGCCGGCCCTACCCCGGTGCTCGCCGGCCCTACCCCGGTGCTCGCCGCCTGTACCCCGGTGCTCGCCGGCCCTACCCCGGTGCTCGCCGGTTATGCTTCGGCGCTCGTGATTGGGTACCTGAGAGCCGTTCGCACGTATACCGCGCAACAATATGTGCCGTTACCTGAGATCATGAGTACCGGTGACTAGTCCGCCCCGCCGGCAAAGCACCCCGGTCGGGCGCCGTGTGGTCCTGGGGATGCTTGGGTTAGGTGCTGCCGGAGTGGTCTTCGGCTCCACGGTCTCGCGCGCCATCCAGGACGCCCTCTCGGCCCTCGGTTCGAGCGGCAACTCGGTGGCGGGACTGATACCCGGCGGCGGCTACTTCCAGCTGTACACGGTCACCGGCGGTTACCCCGAAACCCCCAAGGACTACCACCTCACGGTCGACGGGCTAGTGAAAAAACCGCTCAGCTTGAGCCTCGCCGACCTCGAGGCATTGCCATCCGAATCGCTCGTCCGCCCGTTCCAATGCGTAACGGGGTGGCGGGTGGACGCCGTGCACTGGACGGGAGTGCCGCTCGGCCACCTTCTCGATATTGCTGGGGTGACGGCTGGGGCGGTGGCGCTGCGGTTCTTTTCCTTCGACGGCGTCTACACCGAAAGCCTGACCCTCGACCAGGCAAGGTTGCCCGACGTCATCATCGCCTACAAGATGCTCGGAGGCCCCGTGAGCCGCGAGCACGGCGGGCCGGTCCGCCTCTACGTGCCGGAGATGTACGGGTACAAGTCCATTAAGTGGCTGCAGCGGATCTCCGTGGTCAACAGCGTCATCCCGGGGTACTGGGAGCACGAGGGCTACGACGTCAATGCCTGGATCGGGCGGAGCAATGGTTACAGCGGCCCCGGTATCTCCTGAGCTGCGCGACGGCCGGGAGCGCCTTGTCCGCTTCGACGGCGTCGAGCGCGTCGCTCATTGGTTGACGGCCCTGTCGTTCCTCACGCTGATTTTCACAGGAGCGGCCCTGTATATCCCCGCCCTCGTCGGGCTCATCGGGCGCCGCGTCCTGATCACCAGGATCCACGTAGACGTAGGGCTGGCGCTCCCACTACCGCTCCTCGTGAGCCTTGCAGGGTCATGGGGGCGAGGGCTGCGTGCCGACCTCAGGAGGCTCAACCGCTGGACTCATTTCGACCGCCAGTGGCTCCGCAGCGTCCGGCGCCACGAGCCGACCCTTTCCGTGCCGACAGGCAAGTTCAATGCCGGCCAGAAGCTCAACGCGGCCTTCGTACTCGGCACGATGCTCGTGATGCTGATGACGGGCAGCGTCATGCACTGGTTCAACCTCTTTTCCAATTCCTGGCGCACCGGTGCGACTTTTGTGCACGACTTGTTCGCCTATTTCCTCGTAGCGGTGGTGATCGGCCACATTTTCATGGCTCTCACTCACCCCGAAGCGTTGCGGTCGATATTCACCGGCAAAGTGAGCCGCAAGTGGGCTCAGCGCCACGCCTCTTTGTGGGTCGAAGAGCTCGAGGTACCTCCCCCGACGCCGGGCGGGCGTGTCGCCAAAGCACGCGCCCGTGCCGCAGGGCCGGGCGGGCCGGCTGGCCCAGGCTAGCCAGTTGTGCCAGGCGGGCCAGTTGCGCCAGGCGGGCCAGTTGCGCAGGGCGGGCCAGTTGCGCAGGGCGGGCCGGTTGCGCAGGGCGGGCCAGTTGCGCAGGGCGGGCCAGTTGCGCAGGGCGGGCCGGTTGCGCAGGGCGGGCCAGTTGCGCCAGGCGGGCCAGTTGCGCAGGGCGGGCCAGTTTTGCGCCGGGCGAGCCGGCGAAGCCGGGGGGTGCAGGCAGAGTCAGCTGAAGCGGCCTGCCGAGTCGATGCCTCGCGGTAGGCGCTCGGGGTCCCAACCCAATAGTTCTACGGCCGCGCTGAAGGCGAACCTGTCCGTCATGCCGCTCACATAAGTTATTGCGGCCCGGAGAGGCGCGCCGCCGTCTTTGCCTTCTGCGTCCTGGCCGCTTTGTGTTTGCGCAGTAAGGTCCTCGGCAGGGACGCGCCGCGGGTTTTGAGCGAAGTAATCGACCAGAGCCGACAGCACTGCGATCACGGTCCGGCCTTGTTCGAGAGAACTTGGGCGGGTGTAAATACGTTCGTAATTGAAGGCCCGGAGCGAGGCGAGGGCGCCTGCGAAAGGTTGCCTCATCCCGATCTCGCCTGTCGAGGCGATGCATTCCACGAGGGCGCTGATAAAACAGTTGAGCTGAGAGGACCGCGTCGTCCCGGCTACCTGGGCTACCTCGGCGGGAAGGTCGGCCGGGGCCACGATGCCCACGCTCACGGCGTCCTCGAGGTCGTGGGCGCAATAGGCGCAGCGGTCGGCCCAGCTCACGACAGCGCCTTCGGGGGTCGCCGGGTTGGGCAGCGACCAGCTGTGGTAACGGACCCCGTCGAGCGTCTCGGCGCACAGGTTGAGGGGCGCCAACACGACGTCCGCCCCCCAGGTGGCATGGTTGTAACCCCCGGGCAGGTAAGGGCTGAAAGCCTCCTCCGATGCGTGCCCGCCCGGCCCGTGCCCGCAATCGTGCCCGAGGGCGATGGCCTCGGTGAGCGCGACGTTTAGGCCGGTGGCGCGCGCAACAGCTGTAGCGACCTGAGCCACCTCGAGCGCATGGGTCAGCCGGGTGCGCTGATGGTCGCGGGGGAACACGAACACCTGCGTCTTGCCCGCCAACCGGCGGAAGGCGCTCGAGTGGAGGATCCTGTCCCGGTCGCGCTCGAAACAGGTACGCAACGGGTCGGGGCGCTCCTCTGCCGACCTCCTCCCCGCCCCGGTTGCCCTAGTGGCGCCGGGAGATAGAAGGAGCTGCTCCGCGTCCTCGCGTGCCTGCCTGGAGATCACAGCCCCGGGAGCGTGAGGACGGCCGTCCAACCCGTGCGCAACGACGATGCCGTCGGTCGACTTGGTGCCGAGCATCGTCCCTACCCAGGTGGTGGCGCGGGCGCTGCGAAGGAGCTCACCGTCCCTATCGCTGTGCTGCCGGCCCGGGTCGCCCGCATGACCCGTCCGGTTCTCGCGCATCGTGACAACGGTATACCGGGACTCTGACCTGGCCACACAACCCAGCGCCGCTGCCGGGCCCGCAAATTGAAAACGGGGCCCTTGGTAAGCTGCTGGCGCGTGCCGGCCGCAGTCAGGAGCCGCAGTCAGGAGAGGTCTAGTGGACGTCCGGATCGGGATAACCCAGGCTCCAAGAGAGATAGAGGTCGAGCTCGCCGAGAGCACCAGTGCGGACGAGCTCGCGGCCACGATCGAAAGAGCCGTCGAGTCTGCCAGCGGGATGCTCTGGTTGACGGACAAGCGGGGCCGCCGGGTCGGGATCCCCGCCGCCAAGCTGGCATACATCGAGCTCGATACCGGAGCAGAGACGCGCCGCGTGGGATTCGGGGCTGCCGTTTGAACCCTTCCGCCGGGCGCGCCACCCTGGCCGGGCGGTAATGCACCCCGAGCCGGCAGTCCTGGCGCGCAAGCTGCTCTTCGTAACCGGGAAGGGTGGAGTAGGCAAAACGACGATCAGCGCAGGGCTCGCCCTGCTTGCCTCGACCCATGGCAAGCGCACTCTGGTTTGCGAGATGGACGCCAAGGGCGACCTCGCATCCTGCTTCGAAAGCGGCCCGACCCGCTTCGAAGAGCGCGAGGTGGCGCCGGGTCTTTTCGCGATGTCGATGGACCCCGAGGCATCGCTCCGCCAGTACCTGTCGTTGCAGCTGCGCCTCCCGCGTGCCGCCGGTATCGGGCCGATGGCGCGGATGTTCGACTTCGTGGCCTCCGCTGCCCCCGGGGTGCGCGAGATCGTGTCGGTGGGCAAGCTTTGCTGGGAAGTGCGCGAGCGCCATTACGACATGGTCGTCGTCGACGCGGCCGCAAGCGGCCACATCATCGGCCAACTGGCAGCCCCCCAGGCGATAAACCAACTGGTCCAGGTGGGCCTCGTGCGCCAGCAAACCGATTGGATGCTCGAGATCTTGTCGGACCCTGAGGTTTCGGGCGTGCTGGCCGTCGCAACGCCCGAAGAGATGCCGGTCACCGAAACGATCGAGCTGGCCGAACGTTTGAAAGAAGAAACGACTGTGAGCCTGGCAGCTGTCATCGTGAACCGTGTGCTCCCCGAGCTGTTCGTTACGAGAGAGGAGCAGGCCTTCGATGCGCTCCGTCAACCCGCAGCGACGGAGTTGCTGGCCGCACAGCTCGGAGGTCGCCCCGAACCGCTGCTCGACGCAGCCCGCCTAATGGTGAGGACCCGCAGGTCCCGTGCGAGCCACCTGGAGCGCCTGCGTGCCGCGCTTGGCGAGCACGGGGGCACGCATGCCGGTGCGCACGCCGGTACGCATACTGGCACGCAAGGCAGCCTGGAGGGCGGCCCGCACAGCAACGCTCCCGGTGGCGGCGAGCGGGGCGCCCCCATGCTCTACGTGCCATATCTCTTCTTGCGGTCCTCCGGGTTGCGATCGACACGCCAGATAGCCTCCGCCCTGGCGGCCGAGCTCGAGGCGGGTCTCGAGCCCGGACAAGAGGCGGATCTCGAGCCCGGACAAGAGGCCGGTCTCGAGCCCGGACAAGAGGCGGGCTAGGGATGGCGGCCCGAGGTTGAGCACCCAGGCTTATACGACCATCGAGGCAATAGTTGCGGCGAAGGAGATTGTCGTTGTCTGCGGCCCGGGTGGCGTCGGCAAGACGAGCGTTGCTGCCGCAGTTGCTGCCATGGCCGCAGCCCAACAAGGCGGCCGCGTACTCGTCGTGACAGTCGACCCTGCGCGGCGCCTGGCGCAGGCGCTCGGCCTCTCGACGGCATTTTCCGCGACGGGAGGGGCGACAAAGCGGCCGGCTACCTCGGGGGCGCAGCAAGTGCCCCCTGCGGCGTTCGTGAAAGCGGGCTCGCCGCCCCGCGGTGAGCTGTGGGCCGAAATGCTCGATACGAAGCAAGGTTGGGACAACCTCGTGGCGCGTCACGCCCCCGACAGGGCGACCGCGCTGCGGATCCTGGAAAACCCCCTTTACCAGAACATCTCCGGCCGCTTTGTCCAAAGCCACGACTACATCGCCGTCGAGCGCCTCTACGAGCTGCATTCCGAGGGCGCTTACGACCTGATCGTCGTGGACACTCCTCCTACGCGCAATGCGGTCGACTTCCTGCTGGCCCCCGAAAGGATGGCGGATTTCTTCAGTTCCAGGCTGCTACGCCTTTTGACGGTCCCCTACAGGAGCCGCCTGGTCGACGTCGCATCGCGGCCGTTTTACTATGTTGCCGACAGGGTGCTCGGGACCCAGTTCCTGGAGGACATAGCCGAGTTTTTCATACTGTTCCAGACGCTTTCGGAGGGCTTCGTCAAGCGGGCGCGTGAAGTGGAACGGCTACTGGCAGACAGGCGGACGACTTTTATTGTCGTAAGCACGCTGGAAACGGTGCCGGTCCGCGAAGCCGAAGCCTTCATGCGCCTTTTGCCTGCGAAGAGGCTCCATCTCGGTGGCTTGGTCCTCAACAAAGTGTTGCCGGAGTACCTGACCGAAGCGCGTCTCGCCGACCGGGCGGAGCTCCTTTGTTCGTTGGCGCCGGCTGTGGCTGGGAGGCTTTGCGCCCCGGGCGGCCCCCTCGAAGAATTCGGGGAGGGCCTGGTCGAGCGCGTCCTTGCAGAAGTCGGTACCAACTTCAACAACATCGCCGTGGTCGCCAGGAGAGAGGCGGCGCAGCGTTCTGAGCTCTCGGGCTCGTTCGAGGTCGTGGCGAGCGCGCCCGAGCTCGATGAGGACGTCCACGACCTGGCAGGCGCGCTTCAGCTTGGGCGCCACCTCTGGTCCGCCGGCCCGGGCAGGCTATAAATGGGAGGAACGCCATGGCGACCTTGGCCGAACTCCTGAGGGACCGTGCAGTCGTGCCCGAGCCTGTCGTCGAGCACTTGCAGCGGCTCGTAGCGACGTGGGGGATCCTCTCGGACCTGTCCTTCTCCGACCTGCTCCTTTTTGTGCCGACTGCCCAGGAAGGTGGCCGGTTCGTCGTCGTTGGCCAGGTGCGGCCGACGACGAGCCAGACGCTCCACGCTGAGGACCTCCTCGGGGGGGACTTCGGACAGGAGGAGCGACCTTTGCTCGCCCGGGCCTGGGCGCTCGGCAGCGTGATCGAGGGAGAGACGCCGGTCCTGCCCCGCGGGGAGCGGGCCCGGGTCGTCTACATCCCCGTCCGTTTCGCGGGCTCGGTGGTCGCTGTTATGACCAGGGAAGCGCCTCTCGTGGTCGGGCGAAGGCCGGGAGAGCTCGAGCGGGTCTACGTCGGGGTCTTTGAGCGGTTCGCACGGATGCTCGGTGCGGGGACGTTCCCGTTCCCGGTTGACGAACTGCTCTCGAGCGAGGCGCCCAGGGTGGGCGATGGAGTGATGACGCTCGACGCCTCAGCGCGCGTCGAGTACGCCTCGCCCAATGCGGTAAACGCTATGCACCGCCTCGGCATCTCGAAGGCGGTCCTTGGCGCGAACTTCGAGGAGCTCGGCCTCGAGCACTCGCCTGTGCCGGCGGCCCTGCGCGAGCGTCTCCCGGCATCGGAGGAACTCGAGCTCGGGGACGTCTCGGTCTTCATGAGGTGCATCCCGTTGCTCGACCAGGGCAAAGTCTCGGGCGCCCTGGTGCTCCTGCGCGATGTGACCGACCTGCGAAGACGGGACCGCTTGCTGCTCGGCAAGGAGGTAGCCATCCGGGAGGTCCACCACAGGGTGAAGAACAACCTGCAGACGATATCCTCCCTCCTCCGGCTCCAGGCCAGGCGCCTGCCGAAGGGTGAGGAGGCCCGCCATGCCCTCGAGGAGGCCGAACGGCGGGTCCGCAGCATCGCCGTGGTGCACGAGATCCTTTCCAGGGACACCGCTGACGAGTTCAATTTCAACGACATCCTCCCGGCGCTCGTGCGGATGGCCGAGGACTTGTCGGCGACCGCCTCGCCCGTGAAGGTGACCTGGTCGGGCGAGGCGGGAGAAATGGGGGCGCAGATCGCGACCCCGCTTGCCGTAGCGCTCAACGAGCTGATGCAGAACGCAGTCGAGCACGCCTTCGTGGGCCATCCACCGTCCCCGTGGGTGGAGGTCTCCTTCCTCCGGCGGGGGGAGGTCCTCGCCGTAAGGGTGCGGGACAACGGTGCGGGTTGGCCGGAGGGTTTCTCGATCGAGGCAACGACGAGCCTCGGGCTGTCGATCGTGCGTGGGCTCGTGAACACCCAGCTGGGTGGGAAGATCCGCATGTACAACGACCAGGGGGCCGTCGCCGAGCTCGTGGTCCCCGTCAAGTCCTCCGATTGGGCGGAGCAGGCCCGGATCTAGCGCGGGGCGCTCACTTTGCGCTCAGCCAGCCCGACGCTGGCGTGCAAGCCAAAGCTTTCGCAGCTTGCGCCTCTCCTCCTCGGTCGTCCCACCCCAGATCCCGGACTCCTGATTGGTGGCGAGCGCGAACTCGAGACAGCTGACACGTGAGTCGCAGGTGTCGCACACAGCTTTGGCGCTGTGGATCTGCTCGACGGCGGGACCGGTGCTCCCGACCGGGAAGAACAGGTCGGGGTCGGTGTCGCGGCACGCAGCCTGTTGTCGCCAGTCCTCGACGTCCCACTCGATGGTCCGGGTCCAAGTGAGGGCCACTAACTATCCTCCTGGCGAATCTTGGGCAAGGGCCGTCGCCCAGGAGGGGCGGCAGCCATGCGAGCAAAGCTTTGTGAAAGTCTTCACGTGTGAGTATATCGACAATTGCGTCTTTGGGGGCCGTGCGTCAAGGGAGTATAGCCTCGGGTGCTCCTGGCGCAATAGGGCCGATTTTTGTTTAATTGCGTCCCTCCCCGTGACATCACGGTGGCGTGACAAGTGACAGGGCTGCCTCGGCCCAGCGCAATTCGATGAGCGGGGCCTCGCCCACATAATCGCCGTCGAGCTGGTAGGGCACCGGCCGCTCGGACGTGATCGTGGCCGCCGTGATGGACCGTTTGAGCTGGGCCCGGGGCGACGGGGCCTCCTTCAAGCCGTCCCGGAAAGCTGCCCCGACAACCGGCAGCAAAGACGCCAGGTTGAGGTTGGCGAACGTGAGCAAGCTGAGCGGGGTCTCCAGAGTTGTGCCCGCTGCAATGTGCATCGGGCGTTCGCCGAAATACGTGTACGGGTCTGTGTTCAAGCAGATGGCAAATCCCGCCTCCGACGCGGGCAGACCGTCGGTGCCCACCGAAAAGGCCCGGCTCCGGTCATAACCGTGCGCCCATGTGAGCAAAGTTGCCAGGAGGAAAACAGCCGGTCCCGCATAGCGCTTTAACGGTGCCATTTTTTCCACGCGAGCTACGACCGCGGCGTCGAAGCCTATCCCCGCGTGGAAAAGGAAATAACGCGAGTTGGCCAGGCCAAGGCCGACCCGGTCCATCGAACCTGCCGCAAGTGCCGACAACAGCTGGCTCGTTGCCTCGATCGGGTCGTTGGCGAAGCCGATGGTCCTGGCGAAAACGTTCGTCGACCCCCCCGGCAGGACTGCCAACGCCGTGCTCGAGCCTGCCAGACCATTGGCAGCTTCGTTGAGGGTCCCGTCACCGCCGAGCACGACCACGGCGTCGAGGCCGTCGGCCGCAGCGCCCTGAGCCAACCGGGTGGCATGGCCCCTGCGATTGGTTTCCCTCATGATCACTTCATGGTCCGCCGAAAGCGCTTTTTGTATTACCACCCGGGCGCGAGCCGTTACGGAGGAGGCCGACGTGTTGACCACCAACAAAAGCCGCATTGCGGGCCGCGCTATTGAGCGGGAGCTTCAGCTGCTGCGCGGAGCTGGGCGACGCTGCGAGCCAGTAAACGTGACACGTGCATCTGTGAGATCCCCAACCTCGAAGCAATTTCGGACTGGGTTAGCCCATCGAAGAAGCGCATATGCAGGATGAGCCGCTCGCGGGGCGCCAATTGGGCGAGCAGTGGTGACAGCGTCGCCCTGCTTTCGGCGATCTCCATCGAGGGATCCTCCTCGCCGATACGCGTCGCGAGCGTTTCGCCTTCCTCCGAAGGAGCGTCGAGGGAGGTAGAGCGATAGGCCTGACCGGCCTCGAGCGCCTCGAGTACTTCTTCCTCGGAGACCTTGACCTCGGCGGCGAGCTCTGCGATCGTGGGGGACCGCCCGAGCTCCTGGCCGAGGATCGCCACGACCTTGCCGAGGCGCAGGTAAAGCTCCTGCATCCTTCGGGGCGCGCGGATCGCCCATCCCTTGTCCCGGAAGTGGCGCTTCAGCTCGCCGACGATCGTGTGCGTCGCGTACGTCGAGAACTCGACCCCGCGCTCGGGGTCGAACCGGTCGACCGCCTTTATGAGCCCGAGCGAAGCCACCTGGACAAGGTCGTCGAGAGGCTCGCCGCGATTGGCGAAGCGCCGCGCCAGGTATTCCGCCAAGCCGAGGTGTGCCGCCACCAGCTGTTCGCGCAGTGCCGGCTCGTGGCCGTGCGCGTAGGCGACGAATTGCTCTCTCAACTCTTGGCGCCGTTGTGGCTCCAGGCTCACGGACCTTCCCCTGGTATTTCACTTCGTGTGCCCTGCTGCCCAACCGCCCGCTTCTTCACAAAGTGGAAGCGAGGGCCTTCAGCCCCGTCGTCCATCGAGTGCTCGTCGACGAGCGCGTCGAGGATCACTTCGGACAGTTCCGACAGGTGGACCGGGCCGGGCGGGGAGAAGTGCCCGTAACCGGTCACCGTGAGGCCAGGATCGCCCAACAGGAAGTGCAGCTCCAGCAGACCGTCGCGGCCTTTGCTCCCCGTCATACCGAAGCAGATCTCGTCGATTGCCAACCGGATGTCTTCGACCTGGTCGTAGGTGAACCCCAACCGGCTGGCGAGGCCAGCCGCAGTCACCCGGGCCAAGCCAAGGAACTCTGGCCTTGCCGGGACTGCCAAACGAACCTCGTCTTGGCTTCCCAATTGAAAAGTGGCTCCTCTCGCGCTTGCCAGCTCAATCCCCGGGGCGACCGCCCGCAGCTAATGGCGGGGCCGCCGCGCTACGCCAACCTACAGATTGCTCGAACAGTACCGCGAACGGTCTCCCGCCAGCCCCGAGACCGATGGGTGACGGTCAGACCAGGGGCCACGGGTAGGGGTAGTCGCTCTTGGGGGTGGGGTAGGTACCTCGCCGGCGTACCGATGCGGCGCGCTTGACGAGGGCTTCGATTTCTTCGGGCTCCAGGAGCGACCGCAACGCCTCGGGCACCTCGCCCGCCGAAAGGCCGGCCAGGTCGTCAAGCAGGGCAGCGTCGATCCTCTCTCCGACAAAGTCCCAGATAACGGTACGCAACTTGGGCTCGGCATGGAACGACAAGGCATTGTCGATCGCCCAGATGTGGCCCTGGTCGTCCAGCAGGCAGTGGCCCGATTTCCTGTCGGCATTGTTGATCACCAGGTCGAAAGCGGCCACCGTCTTGAGCGCAGCGGCGTGCTCGGGCGATTCGAAGAGGGTGAAGTAGTGCTCTTCAAAGTTTGCCTCCACCCATAGCTGGAGCGAACCGGCGCCAAAGGGGCCATCATGGCGCCCGACGGTCGGTGGGACGATGTCCCAGCCGAGGTGGCGGGCAAGCTCGAATGCCGCCACCTCCCGTCTCCACAGGCCGCGTTCGAAGTCCCACAACGGCCGCTCACCCCGCCCGGGTTTGTAGATGGCGGAGGCCTCCCTCCCCTTGTCCCGCACGACGACGAGAAAGGTTGCGTTCGAGCTCCAGGGCAACCTGCCCTTGACCTCAACCCGGCCTCTTTCGAGAAGAGCCAGGTCAGCACTTTGACCGACGTAGTGCTTGCTCACAGCGAAGGAGCGTGGTGGCCGTTCATCTTCGGGCAGGAGTGGTCCTGGCCGAGCGGGAACCCGCAGTAGGGGCAGGGCGGGCGGCCGCCCCTGAGGAGGCGCTTGCCGTGCTCGATCACCCCGGCGGCCTGCTCGCGGGTGAGGAGCACCCGGGCGACGCCCGGCCTGTCCCCGGCCCCTTCGTGGCCCTCCCCCAGGCCCGGTGGTAGCTCCAATCCCACATCGTCCTCCTCCAAGCCGAGGAGCGGCGGGGGGCCGGCGGCACCGCCCCCAGGCCTTTCGCCCCCAGGCCTGTCGCCTCCGGTCCGTGCGCCTTCGCCCGGTCCGTCGCGCCCTGTCGTCTCTTCCCCGTCTGCACGCCCGTCGGCTCCTGAGCCCTCATCAGCGTCTTCATCAGCGTCTTCACCGGCTGCGTCGCCGTCCGCGCCCTGCTCTCCCTCGGCTTCCTCTTCGCCGTCCTCGTCGTCTGCGTCGTCGTCGCCGTCTTCGTCATCCTCCTCCAGGCTGCCAACCTCGCGTGCGACGAGCACTACGCGGTCGGCGTCGGGGTCATAGGCGAGCTGCATCGAGCCGACGCTCCAGGCCGGCGTCACTGGTTCCTCCAGTGCCAGCTCTGCTTCCCCCGGCACGGCCGTTGGGCTGGCAAGGTCGGCCAGCACCTCGCTCAGGCCACCCGCGAGGAAAAGGACCTGCTCCTTTTCGAGCTTGAGCGATACCAGCTCCGCCTCCTGGCGGGCCTGGAAGTAAAAGACCCGCTTGCCCGGCGGCCCAATGGCGCCGACGGTAACCCGCCCCGGCCGTGATAGGTCAAACGAAGTACTCACTCGCCCTCCCGCCCATCGCCGCCCGAGCTTTGCAGGGCCTGCCGGCCCTGTTGGCCGGGGCTTGCCGGGACGACGGGCGCGCGAGCGTGGGGAGCCTGAGGAGCTGGGGGACCGGGCGGGCCTGGGGCGGCCGAGGATGGAGCCCGGTTCATGAAAATCACGCTCGGGCCGCCCGGCCCGTACGACATGGCGCTAACTGAGGCGGGGGACACGATAATCCTCTGGAAAAGGTCGAGGTGCATCCCGAGAGCCTCTGCCAGCAGGGCTTTGATGGGGTCCGCGTGCGATACCACGACGATGCTCCGGCCCGGGTGCGCAGCCATGAGCTCCCTCACGGTGCTCGAGACGCGGAACTGCATGCCCCGGACGGTCTCGCCCCCCGGGAACTGGAAATTGCTCGGGTGATGCAGCACCGTCGACCACTCTGGCTTGCGGGCAAGTTGGCTGAGAGGCATGCCTGCCCACTCTCCCATCTCGCAGTCCCTCAGGCCCTCTCGCTCGGACGGGGCCAAACCGAGCAGCTTCCCGACGATGCCCGCGGTTTCGCGCGTCCGGACGAGAGGAGACGTATATATCGCGCCGAGCGGTGGGAGACCGGTGCGTAAAGACGCTATGTGCTCGGCGGCCTCTTCGGCCTGCAGGCGCCCGTGGTCCGACAAGGACGGCCCAGGGCCGGCAACCGGCATGTCCTTGCCGGTAGTGGGCGTTAGCCCGTGCCTGACAAGGAGGACGACGGTCGGGGGCGGGGGCTTTCGGCGCACTCGTTGCCAAAGTTAGCGTCCTGAGCCTGCATAAAGGCTCGGGGTTGCCGTCCATTGCCGTCCATTGCCCTTTGTTGCCGACTGGCGCAGCCGGGCCACCACGCTCGTCTGGCGAAAGGGGCCCGGAAGGGGCGCTACCGGGACGGCGCGGGCCGGCAGGCGTTAGCTTCGGGTATGCCAGCGGGCGAAGCGTGCAGCATGCCCGAAGGCGATCTTTCCCGGCTCTGTGACGAAGAGGTCCTCTGCCGGCGCTGCCCGCGCTTGGTTGCCTGGCGTGAAGAGGTGGCGGCTCGTCCGCGGGCTTCTTTCGCAGGGCAGCAGTACTGGGGCCGGCCGGTGCCGGGTTTCGGCGACCCCGGGGCGCGCCTCGTCGTGGTAGGCCTGGCTCCCGCCGCTCACGGAGGGAACCGTACGGGGCGGGTCTTCACCGGCGACCGTTCAGGCGACTGGCTGTGGGCGGCGCTGTGGCGAGCCGGCCTTGCGAGCCAACCGGAGAGCGTGAGCCGGGGCGACGGTCTTAGAGCAGAGGGCGTCTGGGTCACGGCGGCGGTCCGGTGCGCTCCCCCCGCCAACCGGCCCACCCCGGGCGAACGAGACAACTGCCTCCCTTACCTGGTCCGGGAGCTGGCCTTGCTGGCCGAAGCCCGCGCGGTCCTCGCTCTTGGCAGTTTCGCCTTCGACGCATGTTGCAGGGTATTGGACGTCCGGCCACGTCCACTTTTTGCCCACGGGGCCGAGTTTGTGCTGCCGGACGGGCGCTGGCTCATCGGCTGTTACCATCCCAGCCAGCAGAACACCTTCACCGGCCGTTTGACAGCGGCGATGCTCGACGCTGTCGTAAAGCGAGCCTGGGAACTGGCCAACAGCGACTAGCCGGGCCGCTGCGAGAAGCTCCGGCGCACGCAGCGCGCGAGGTCCTCGGCGATGCGCAACGCCTTGGGCTTCAAGCTCACCGGTTGAGAAGGTTTGCGCAGGAAAAGGCAGACGGATGTGAACTTCCAGTGCCCTTCCTGCAGCACGATGTGCGGCGTGCGGAGGTACTCCTCCGGCACCTTCACGGGGTCGTCCAGCATCTCTTTTGGCGGGCGAAGCTCGCTCAGAGGCTCTACCAGGTCCATCCCGGAGGCCTCGACGACGTAGCGCATGAGGTCGGCGGGCTCGAAGTAGGCCGGGTGGGGCCCTCCTTCGAGGACGAGCTCTGTGGCGACGCAGGCGATGCCGCCGGGGCGGAGCACCCGGCACATTTCCTGCACTGCCTCGCTCGCCCGTTCATGGCCGCCGAAGTGCTCAATCGAGGAAAGCGAGTAGACGGCGTCGAACGCGCCTGTCCGGAAGGGCAGGTGGCACCCGTCCGCGGGCAGCCCGACGAGGCGGTCGCGGTAGTAGGTAAAAGGTGCGAAGCGTTCGGGCTCGTGGAGGAAGGAAGGGTCTGCCTCCTCGGCTGGGCTGGCCGCGAAGTCGCCGCTATAGAGGTCGGTGGCAACCGTCAAGGTCGTGCGGTTGGCCAGGTAATAAAGGGTGCGCTCGTGCCCGGCCCCGACGCCAAGCGCGAGCTTGCCTGGGCCAAGGGCACCGAGCCGCTCGAG
>Ga0335074_10005683_pt1 | contig 17252 bp, 9 predicted proteins | sample Lox_Sample_23_FD_206715 | JGI IMG/M metagenome (GOLD analysis project Ga0335074, IMG submission 206715) | Soil microbial communities from Loxahatchee National Wildlife Refuge, Florida, United States - Lox_Sample_2.3 | ecosystem: Environmental > Terrestrial > Soil > Wetlands | place: USA: Florida... | reverse complement strand
CCTTCCTAGCTAGGATACCTCCTATACCAGCCCGTTCAAGTTTTATACTTGCATGTATCATTGATGATATTATATTCGCCGTCGGTCGATATCGTTAAGCTGTCATTCAGTTAATCAATGATCAATTGATACCTCTTTACCCCATCGTATTCGCCGCGTCCTACCATACAATTCGTTCGAGTTCTAGCTTAATAATTTTTTAGACTGGTGTATATAATACCTACAGTTTTCAAGCTCTGAGATTCGAGAGTTCTAAAGCTTTATATTTTAGGTATAGTCTCCATATTACATAAGTGCAAACTATACCTGTTTGAAAAAGTAGATCGCTGTCGCTCAGCTTTAATTAAGTGAGCGGAATGGCTCAATTTCCTAAAACCCGGACCCACTGTATTCAGCGGGTAATATATGGACAGCGGCAGGCCACGGCGCTGAAGCTACTGTAACCGAACAGGTACGTCCAATGCCCGAAAACCGTCTAACGGTCGTTTTGACTTCTCTATCCGCCATCAACGAGCGCTATATCATCTTCAACTGAGCAAAGCCTCGATTCTACCTTTGTAGATTCTAGACATGTCCTTCTCCATTCGATCAAGGACCTAATCTATTATCGTTAGTATTCAAAAGTTACTGGCAATTCAATCAAGAGGACATATCCAATGCACAGATTGCTTCTGTCGCATGCTGGAATACTGTAGAGCATTCAAAGGGGTTTACAGGAACGCCAGACATTTTCATCTTGTGTAATATTCCAATGCTTTTCTTGCCGCTGAGACAGGTTAGCTAGCAAGGATGTAGCAGGGAATAGACTTACGCCGATGGGCCTCCATTTTTATACCAGCTTGAGAGTTGCTTCTCGTGTCTACCCTGTTTGAGGAACATAAGGTACTCGATGTCCATTGGAACGATGGTGTCTGGAACTACTGTGGAAGAGAACTCAAGCTACTGTTGGCTCTGTCGCTGTCATATTATCTGCATAATCAAGATGTGTATAAACCATGAGATAGAATAATCAAAAATCACTTGCCTCAACGTGAAGATTGACATGAATAATGTCTTCTGCCAACACATCAACAGGATCAAAAGCATTCTCTTTTTCCATTAGTGGATATATCTGCTGCAAGCATCCCTTCGCCTGCTGCAATGATAAATTTTAGCGCCTTGGCATTTTTTTAGCGAGATGGCGCTGTACTTTGGTGATTGAATCCCTAAGTTTTAGCGAGTTTCATAGCCTAAGGATGCTACTTTAGTAACGCAACTCGCTAAAACTTAGGGCTTCAATCATCGAAACACAGCGGTCTCGCTCTTGGATTTAGAGGTTCAATCGCTAAGCTACAGCGCTGGCTCGCTAAAAAAAAAAAAAAAAAAATAGCCAAGGCGCTAAAATGTATTATTGCAGTGGGCGAAGGGATAGTCTGCTTTCAAATGCCGAGAAACTTTGCGGGGAAACAAAGTTATGAAGGTTCAGACTAAAAGTCATAATATACGCTAGTCAAAGGTCACCATAGTATTCTCAGCCACCGTAGGACAACTATTAATAATAGGGCTTACAGGCCTCAAAGTCGCTATAAATTAGCGACCCAAGGAACATTTAAGCTCTAGCGGCTTTGTGCATAGGCCATTCTTACGATTTTTAAATACTAAGCTATTTAAAATAAATTTTGTACGGATACTTAGTTTTATGAATAGCGAGCAAGCCTAGACTTTAAAATGCTGGAAATGCCCGGAATCGTACCTAACTCAATTTGTAAAGTAGAAACCTAAATCTCCATCGTAATGCCGAGTTTGACTAGAGAGCAATAATAGGCTAGTGTTCGAGCTGTAAAGCTATCTAGACAACCATCCTACAATAAGTATCAACATTGATAAAGTCAGCTTCTAGGCTTGAAAATTACCTCTCCTACCGGTTCATAGGCAATTCTTTTTTGGGAGCTCTTACGACTTGTAGGGCTAAAACTTCATGTGAATGTTTCATATGCTTTGCTTCTGTTACGGACTCAGTCAATTGGTGGCACAGGGACGCCTGCAATTAGGCAAAGCCGGTGCAATTGGTAGTTCTAATTACAAGGATCTAAAGCTAAAGAAAAAGAAGGAGAAGAAAAAGAGAGCAGTGGTTTACGGATGGGTTTATATAGTCCCTTGCGGGTTACGCGTCCTTACAGGCCGTCCGTTACCTACATGCTCGCTGCCCATAGCTAACCGACCGTAATCCCATCCGTAAGGGCAGTTTCAGGTTGTAACTAAGGCAGTTGCGGACTGTCACTTGACTTACGGTCCGTAACAGCTTCTATCCGTTAGAGCCTAGCACATGTGTCAGTTGGAGCAAATTCAGGGGCCAAACCAGCAGGTATTATTGAAGGTAGAAGTCTATCTGATTAAGTAGGCTCAGAGAGGAGACTCAGATAGGAGACTCAGACAGGAGGCGCAGACAAGAGGCTCAGACAAGAGGCTCAGACAAGAGGCTCAGACAGGAGGATCATACAGGAGGGCTCTTGACTCTTGTAAAACATACTGAAAACGTAACCCCTATATTAGAGTTTGATAGACAATTTGACGGGGAATCTCTGATTCAACAACATGCCTAATTCCAACTATTTTTAAAATTGCGGACCGCCGCAAACATGAAACTATGATTATACTAGAAAAAAGGTTTCTTCGTCAAGATCTCCACTATCAGCAGTAGCAAGAGCTTCACCATTCATTAGGCCATGGACAAAAGTCCAGCTCAATATTGCATGCCTTGTATCATCAATGTTCCTTAGCAAAAAGGGCGCCTTGCCCCCGTAAAGAACGCAAACCTTGTCTCCAGCTTGCACATCGTTGGGAACAAGCCCATAACGCCCCTTGGTTGTAACATAGAATCGAAAGCCCAACAAGCTAGAACTAAAATACATAGGCTGGAAGGGGTCTCCTCGCTGATGACCCTTGAGAGCGGCCAATCTCTGATGAAATATTGGCGCATATTCTAGACACTGCACCGTATCTATCATCAAAGTCTGGACGAAGGCGTCCAGCTTCCCTTGTCCAGTTGGATATTTCCCAGTTAGCTCGTTCATGCTACTCCAAATGCCCTTGATCAGAGCCTCTTGGTCCTTGTCGCCGGGCCTCCACCCCGCTACCACGACATCATTATCGTGGTCCCGCTGCAGGTTGAAGGCCATTTCTTTCAACTGGTCGAAGGACCCTTTGACGTCGGCTAATTTCTTCCATTCTTCAAGCGCCGGTCCATCAAATCCGTGAAAGCGCGCTTGGCCCAGGTCCTGCAGGCTTTCCTGCCGCTCAATCTCGCTGCGAACAGAGTCTATGTACGATGGATCAGACGTATCGTACGCGCGACCGACAGCCTTCACGACATCTACCGCGACACCTTTCAGACACAGAGACTCTTCTTCTTCTTCAGTATGGTGGCCAGAGGCTTGATGGCCGACCTGCGGGAATCCGCCCAGAGATGCCCTGAACTCGACTCCCGCGTCCTTCACCTCCAAGGCCGCCGGATCCGTGGCCCAGCGTGCAGTGCATTCGTGCGCCCATGATGAGAAAGCTGGGGACGTGGGCGTAGGCGTGGGCGTGGGCGAGCCCGAGAATAAGTACAGTATATCAAGATTGGAATACAATTCCAAATGTGCTCGCACCACTCGACGCCAGAGGACTGGAACGGGGAGGCCATAGTCTATAGGGACAAGGGAGGGTTCCATCAAAGGGCGAGCAAGCCCGAGGATAGCGTAGATCTTGTCCAGCGGATTACTGCACTGCCTCGACTTGAACCTCGCCAGGACGCTCGCCAACGTGTGGCCCGGCAGCCGCCGAGTTGTACGGAGAGAAAAGTCGGCCACCTCAGTCCACTCCAGACTCGCCTCCCGCTCCTGGGCGTAACTAACTCCCAGGTCCCCCGCAAGCCGCGCCAAAGTCGGCCGATCCATGCCCTCAAGGCTCCTGTCGAGCCGCTGGATCCGGTTCTGCAGCGACAGGAGCGCCGCGTCGCGGCTGCCGACATCCAGGCCCTCGAATCTGTCAACCTCCGAGATCCTGTCCGCGGCGCGCTCGTCAGAGCGCTTCGTCTCCTCAGACATGTACGCCCAGAGGAGCTCGCCGACAAGCAAGACCTCGGACATGTCCGCCGCCAGCTCTCCACATCCGAATATCGCCGACTGGGCCAGCGCGATCTCCTGTACGATCCACGCCCGCGTCCACCACGGGCGAGTCAACAGCTGGCCCAACGCCTTCCACCCGACCTGCAGCCCGGGGTGCCGGATCGCGCTTGCGAGCCTCTCGCTCGCGTCCTCGGGAAGCGGGTTGCCCAAGTCTAGCGTCTGCGACAGTCCCTGGAACGTCCGCGCAAGAGCGGTCACTAGCTTGAACCCCTCCTTGTCGTGCTCCGTCTCAACGCCGGTAAAAGCCCACACGACGCCGGCCCTTGTGTAGATGTCGCGCATTCTCGCAACTTGCTTGTTCCGCTCGTGCTTGTCGCCTTGGTTGATGCAGATCGCGTCGACCCAGATCCTCGCGGGGAGGGCGAGTGATGCCGAGGCGATGCGTTTGCGCATGCTGTACAAGGCGTCGTAGAGATTGGCGGTCACGCTGAAGCTTCGCCCGTTTAGCCTGATGTCCCGACGATCAGTTTCCGGACCCCATGTATATGACAGGGCCAGGTATTCTGTTGTTTCATCGAACTGGACAGTTGACATGCTGACGTCGATCTCCTGGCTGCTGAATGACGTTGTGTTGATTGTCAAGAAGCGGATCTCGCCCTCAGTGAGGGGTTTGTAATGAAGGGATGCCATATTCTTCTTGTGCTTGCTGCGGATGTCGTGCGGCGGGACGAGGTTCCTGGTGAAGTGCAAACTCGTCACTCGGCTATCATTTGTGCTGGTAGTGTGTGTTGCTTGCCCGTTGAGCGGGACTGATAGTGTTGTTGGGTGAAAACGACGCGTACATGAGGACTTAAATTGTCTTAACACAACTAGCACTGCTATGCAGGCTCTCATACTGGCAAGGCTGAGGCCACCTGGGGTTAGGAGTGACAAAGCCACCCTCGCTGGAGGGCTCAGCATATCAACCAATAAGGCCAAATCATAGTCCATGGATAGATATAGTAGTCGAGGCATTTGCATATATAAAAGTAATCGGGAGGGAAACCGATAAAGTCAAATGCTTTAATAAAAAGATCTCTAATTAATAGAACTGGCACGTTTCGACGCCTAACAGCCATTGCGAGAGTAAAATATACAAAATACAGTAGTAACTCGTAGCAAGAATTTTGTTACTCGTGTTTTACGCTCTTTCCTTAGGAACATTAGTATTGCATGTACACCACGAAATCGAAAAGCAGCAGGATAGCTTTGCGACATACCAGGATTAAGGGTACCAGTAGTTTATTGGGAGAGACGAGGCAAACACAACAGGGGGTTGCCTCGTTCAACAGCTCTAGCGCCATACGGATCCAAACGAGAAATTTACCATTGTGGATGTTCAGAGGGCCGAGCACGAGCCTCAATGTAAGCTCTAAAATTGATCAACTTCATGCGCTGAAACCTGAAGAGAGGTTAAAAGCTCTCGAAGATTTACTGTAGGTTGGTCTCGAGAAAGAATCGTTTTAACGCCTTAGTAAGTCTTGGCAAGGAGATGTTAGAACATATGTGCAATCTCTAAATTCCTCGATGACTCGAAGCCTTCTCAATGCGGACGCAAACGTGCCCTATGTATTCTTGCATCTGGCAAGTCCGCATATCAAAGTGCAACTCTTACTTCGTGGAAAGAGGTTGAATCTAGCTTTTGGTTATCAAATTCTTATACCTTTGTTTTGGAAGTTGCTGGCACACGCAGAATGGACATTATTTTTTGGAGCAGCGAACAGTAAGGTATTGTGTATGATCTCTATCTGAGTTCTCTGAGTCTTCTTCTCAGGGGAACTCGCCTAGCCTTGTAGTTAACAGCCCCAAATGGACCTAATTTCCCAGCCACCCAAACATCGTGTAGCCTCTAACCGTATTTGGTGCCTTCAATCTAACATTTTGTACCACTGCCCGCTTCCTCCGCATCACCCAACCAACTTATTCGTTTCATATACAACGCCACCCATCAATTCCAATTAAAGGCCAACGAAGATTGTCTCCAAAGGAGATTTATCGCGTTGTTTTAGTTCATCTACTTTACTACGAAATATCTAAACTAGAGCAGAGGCTTTGATGAGCAATATATAAAACTCGCCTATACGATCTCGCGTTCCAAGGCCTAGGAGGACAATAACAATATTGTCAAGATATTACGTGCTCAAATAGAAGCGAGTCGAAGATATAATAAGTTGACAGAGTGGTTTGGCAATGATATCCTACTGACAATTCCTTCGACTATTGGTCGAGTACGCATAAAACGGGCTTACCAAGAAAACGGATTACTGACACAGTACTAGTTGTTACGGAAGTCAGGTGACAGCCTGTAACTGTCTTAGCTACAACCTGAAACTGCCCTTACAGACGGGATTATAGGCGGTTAGCTGTAGGCAGCTGGCATGCTTTACGGACGGTCTTTAAGCGACGTGTAACCCGCAAGGGACTATATAAACCCGTCCGAAACCCACTGTTCTCCTCCTCTTTTTCTTTTTCTTTAGCTTTAGATTCTTGTATTTTAGGACTGCCAATTGCACCGGCTTCGCCTACTTGCAGGCGTCCCTGTGCCACCGATTGACTGAGTTCGTGACACTGATCGAGCAAGACTGAAAATCCATCCACCACTTATCAGGCTTATGAGGAACACGACTCCACGTGGCCATGTTACAATTGTTTTGAAGGTGCTGAACAGTAATCTTAGGGCGAGGTTGGATGGAAATATGTCAGATTGGGGCTGTAAACTGCTTGACATATACTCCGTAGCAAGTTAGACTAATACGATTCTCTCCTGAATTGGCGTCGCGGCTCCAGTAACCCGTAACAATGAAGTCACTTATCTAGAATGTAACGACTGTATCTCCAAGGAAGCCGTCAATAGAGGAGCACCGTTTCTGCCATCTCGCCGCTAGCATTCGCCTTTGCAATGGCGACTTCCATGCGCCAGCGTCTTTGGGGTCAATTTCGCCTCCTCTCAAACGCCAGCGTCTTCCACACTCCCCGGCGATCAAAACGCCAGCCTCAAAGGACTCATTCTAGCTCCCTTCCCAACGCTGGCGCTCTCTATACTCCGGCGTAATAGTAACTCCAGCATTGGGAGACCCATTCTGGTAAACGTGATCGTTGGCTTTCGGAGAACATAGATGCGGAGCTTGATAAAAGGGAAGTGGTGTTACAGAAGTGCTCATAAGCTGCTGGCTAATCACGTGCCCGCCAAGGGCCAGAGGTCTGTGGTAACTGCAGTTATCGGGAGTCAACCAGGTCCGTAACATACACAGCCGAAAGTCCCACTATATAATACAAGCATGATCTTGCATAGATATATTAAAGCGTCGTCAAGTATATATCTCACAAGAAATCCTTTTGCAACATAAATTCCTCCAGCCCTCAAGTCTTCCAACAGATGATCAGGTTAGTCGCTCATACCTATTCAGCCCAATTGCGTTGAATGAAATCCTAGAATCACCTTCATTCTTGAAAAACCAATAGTTCTGTAGCGATCTCGAGCTATGGGGAGCTGCATGTTCTTCATACCCAAAGCGGCGGTAGGCCTGATGCGGGGCTCGCCGTTTCCTAATGCAGACTTGTCATTTGCAAATTTACTGACTGAAAAGTGCTCACTTACTTACTGCTAACATAGTCCGTAATCCGTAATCAGCTACTGCAGTAGTACTTACGGTTCGACATACTGATTCTGCTCTACCGCATCAGTTCCCAGTTCTTGCAAAGTCAGGTTACTCGGCTTATTTCCTGGTTCTGGTGGAGAGATACCATTCTCTGGAACATGGCGATGACTGTCTGGGAAATGCAAATGGGTTGTAGTTGGAGACAGTGATATCGACCCGTCAGATGCAAGCCGGTTCCTACCTGCATTCCCTGCCTCTAGTTTAGCCACCTTGTTTTGCAAATCAGGCACAGTCATCGTCTCTAGTTCAGACAGCTTGTTTCGTAAATCAGGCACAGTCCTCTCTAGTTTTAGCAGCTTCTGTTCCAAAATAGCCACGCGATTTTCGGTATCTTGGCTTGTCGAGCCCTCCGAATCCTTTTCCTCTGATCTTCTGCTTCTGAGGAAGAAGTAGGCGCTGAAAATGATCAAAATGGCGGCAACGGCGCACCCCACGACTATCACGCCAATCAAGGAATAATTAGGAGGGCTTGGGCAAATGACTGAGTTTAAGGGAGCCAAAGGCACTATATCCAAAACTCCACCATTGTCAGGAGCTACCGGTGCTAGTTGAAATTTGTTTGTTTCATAATTAACAGTCAGATATAGCTAAGAAATGTAGTTAGCATAATCTCAGAGTACTATTACGATGTGAAACATGCCTGTGATAATAGAACCTTCCCAAGGGTAGCGGTTTCGAAGGGAGCATTTTGGTAGAAGACATTTGCCATTGTGATATTAGTTTGGACAACAACATTGCCATCTGGATCAAGTCCTCGCGGATGTTGTACCAGTTCGTAACTTGGAATTTCGACTGTGGGCCATCACTCAGTTGAAATACTAAGCTTGCATTGAAAGTTGCGTCATAGTAAAGACCTGGCTCAACTATGTAGAGTTGTTCTGAAACTGATACATTACTGCTCCATGCCGTATTCTCTTGAAATGCCCCAAACACACTTTCTGGCAGACGAAATAAATTATCATATCTTCATTAGCTTTAGTTATCATAGCACTCATCGTCTTCAACAGGGAAGATAAATTTACGGCTCAATGCAAGATATCATTGTCGCACCCTGGGAAACAATTGTATTATTTTCGTAACCTGGGTGAACTATTGTTAATTACTCGACAACGACTTGAAGAGAACATGGGTGATCCCCCACACTTGTGTTATTGCTTATCGAAAAATTTGAGAAGGGTCCTGCAACAGAAGCAGCATCGAATCCACCAAGAATTAAGTGACCTTCCCGTCCTTGTGGAATACTGCCTGCGAAGAATCCGAACCCTGATGGAGCTTTACCGCTAGAAACAATTGAATGGAGGAAAACCGATTCATTGGCTAGCCCCAATTGGCCAGCGTTAGCATTCGGTGCGTCCAAAGCAACCTCGATAGGGTAACCCTAAGAGTGCGAGGCCGGAAGAAAACTGAATAGTTGTATATCCAGCGTCTGTGATCTGGGGATTTAACGAGTCCCAGACAGGGTTTGCGGTCAAGGCTTGTAAAGATTCATTGAAAGAAGCGGTGCCGCTTTGAATGAAAAGGCCTGCGCGAGTTGAAACACTCTGACCGTAGGTACTGTTATGATTGTTGGTGCAGATCTGAGTGCTGATCACGAACGTACCATTCACGGTGCAGGATGGGACAAGACACAGCGGCTCTGAGGCTATGTCCACTTCAAGAGCAAAATATGGATAATTTGCAAATGTGGGAAGCGAACAATTGCCGAAACGGAGATACAATGGCTCTGGAGATGCAAAGGAACATTCTTCGTCTGCAGCAACGGCTTGAAGGAATACAATGTAGAGGAAATAGAGAAATGCCATTTCGAGTAATCTTGGCATTATAATTGATGGTGCTCTAATATCTCGGCTTGGCAATTGATATAAATCCAATCATAGCCAAAGAGTGGGGAAACGTTCTAATAAGAGTATGTCTCTTAAGGCTCACAGCCTTATCTGCAACCCCGTTGGGCGGTGGCGCATTCTTGCGGGATTTCCTTGTTGCAGAGATGGCTGGTCAAATGACACCTCGGTTCATCTGGGTTGGTTGCGTGTTTTGCATCACGAACGTCTTTCTTCAAAGAGTTCTGTCACGATATAACCCTGTCAAGGGGTTGTTTGATAGCTGGCTTACCCCTAATCCTTGCTGAGGGGGCGGGGCACCACTATAAATCTATAGGCTGGTCCCTCTTCTATGAGATAACCTAGTATCAATACATTCAATAATCCTCATGTTCATGTACTCCGCCTATAAAACTTGACAAGTTCCAACGGAGCTATTTATCAAGTATGCTAGTATGGCAGGCCATACTCCCTAGGAATTATCATAATCGACTAAATTACAACGCAAAATTTAGAGCGACGCTGTGAAGTTGATTTCTGAAAGGCATCAGCACAAAGTTCAATAACGAGTTCGAAGGGGATTTGCAGGCACGTACCGTAACTAGCGATCCACGCAAAACGCTACAACGCTACTCGATTTCCCGCTTACTTTCCCACCCCACTTAAATTCCCGCTTCACCCACCAAATTAACCACCCACTTTAAATATTAATTATTAAATAACCACTAAGTATATCAACTTGCAATTGAAAATAGAGATAGTTTGATAGAAAATGTATTATATTACGAAGTATTAAGTGCCCTTCTCAAAGACTACTAGTTTTTTAATTACACGCCTGCTAATTGACGATTTTGTCGCGGACCCCCTCCACATTATTACTAGCAAATCGTACTACCTTCTTCTCACAAACAGGTGCTTTTTTAGCCTTTGTAGGAGTCTTAGTTTTCACTAGGGATCCTTTGAGGCTTTCTTCACCGATACTTCCTTCTTTTTTTGAGCTTGCTTTTCAGCCTTCTCTTCAGCCTCAACTTCAGCCCGATTATCACTCCTTAATGCTGCTTGCAGAGCCTTTTAAGCCTTCTCTGTTTTAGTCCTTTGCTTTTAAGTGCTATCCCATAAGCACATACAGCGACTTTTAGCGCCTTGGCGCTTAGTCATCAATATAAGGGTTAAGATCACCAAAACATTGAAATGTAAACAATGAAGCTATTCCGACTGTTTTACAGATATAATTCGCAATTCAATGTTTGAGAACGTAGTCGGCGATCCTACCGATCCAAAGGGAACCCTACGGCCCAACCTGCGCCCAGAAATAGGCACTGGAGATCACTACAAACCATTATTTCGCCCTGAATTCGACCGAATAATAAGTCTTCCTCCAAGCACCGATAAGACTAATCCAATTGCTATTTGGAGCCTCTTTTTTACCCAGGAATCCCTTGAGAATATCGTCCAGAATACCAACAAAAAGGGTGCATCCCTATATAACAACCAAGGCGAGCATGGCCGGCCATGGAAGGACATTGACATTTCTGAACTGTACGCATACTTAGCTATCTTATTCTATATGGGTTTACATATAGAAAATGATACTAGGCTATACTGGTCACACAAAGAAGGCAATCCAATTCACATTGCAGTCTATACAGCTATAGGGGAGAACCGGTGGCATCGTATTCATCGTGCGTTCTCTATATCGGATCCCACACTTCCACTAGGAACAGTCTTTGAGAAAGTAAGTTAGACTTTGACTATCTTATTGTATAAGTATTTGCTAACAAATCTAATAGCTAGAGCCCTTGAATACCCACATTTGGACAGTATCTCGTCAATTATGGATTCCTAGCCGAGACCTTGCTGTCGACGAGTGTATGGAACGCTTTTCTGGCCGGAGTTCAGATATTGTTACTATCCCTAGCAAGCCAATTTCAACTGGATATAAGGTCTGGGCAATTGCACAACTTGGATATATTCTTAGTGTCTTATACTACCGCAATGGCAAAGGCCCAGTTGGTTCTAAGGTGCCACTAAGTTCTAGAATCAATCCGACCCAAGCTGTCGTTGTTACACTACTAAAAACCTTACCGAATCCACCAATTGGCCCAAGCCTACAATATTGCGTTTGGTTAGACAACCTATTTGTTAGCACAACCCTTTTTTCCTACCTCCGACGCTTAGGCTATAGCGCAGCAGGCACTTGTCGTACGAATTCAGGAATATGCCAGGAATTTGTATTAAAAAAGAAGGCTGAACAAGCTAATCAATCGATTTCTCGGTTGCGTTCGCTTTGGCAGGCACCTACGAAAGACAACCTAGTACTACAGACAGCTTGGAAGGACAATAACTTAGTCTTATTCTTGTCAACAATCCATTACCCTGTTGAATTAGACTCAGAAATAGTTAGGACTTTACAGGCTAACACAGAACCTGGCAACCTTATTGGCCAAGAGCTTATTGTACGAAACCGTAGACGGCCTAGAGCAACTTCTACAGCAGCTAAATCTGTACGGGCCGAATTTGGTGACGCTGTGCGGAAGAACCTAGCTATTCCTTGTGTTATTGACGAATATAACCACAAAATGGGCCAGGTAGACCTAGCTGACCAATACCGGGCTGATAATCCTGGACGACGACGAATTCGACGAGGTGGTTGGCACGCTCTTTGGAAGTTTATATACAATACTGTATTAGTAAATAGCTATTTGGGTTGGTAGAAGGGAAAAAGGGTCTGGCCTAGATCGGGGTCAAAGCGAATTCCGAAGCAAGCTGATATCTCAACTTTTTGAGCTTGCAAGAGCTGAAGCGCAGAAGCAGAAAAGGGTGGTTTCACATACAAATCCACTAAGATTTGCTGCACCAGAGCAGCATATCCGAGTTCTACGCAATAGGAAACAAGACTGTATGGGGTGCGCTCTTACAGGGCAGGCCAGGAAGCCGGAAAAACGCAAGGCACTTGGTGAGATATCAGCCAATCAGGGCCCTCGAAAGCGGCCGAGGTCGACCGTCTATGGCTGTAAGGCCTGTGACATTCCACTATGTAAAGAAGGCCCTTGTTGGGACGAATATCATAAGAATCTGTGAATAGCTTCAAATTGTCCATGTAAATACAGTGATTCTATTGGTCAGGAACCCTGTCACACTAAAAGTCGCAAGCGAGTATGTGCTAAGGGGATAGCAGCTTATTAGCATCGATTCGAGCCCTTTCCTACTTCTCTTCCTCTTCCTTCTTAGCTGCAACAGCTTGTGCACGCTTCATATTAGTAGTACTAAAGAGTATTAGCCCATTGTGCTCCTCACTAAGAACGTTCAGCCTTTTCCCTTGGTTGTAACACTTCTTTTTAGTCTTTAAAGTATTAATAAGCCCTTCCTTTATATGTTGATTAAGTGCAGCTTGTACAGCTAGTTGTTCGTTGGCTTTAAAGAGCTTTTAAAGCTTTACTTGTATAAGGTTCTTAAGGTAGTCGGCTTGGAAGTGACAAATTGATCTTGCATCCATTAGAGTCTTCAGAGTAGGAGATAACGTTAATGGAGCTTTAATAGCTTGTAAAGGAGTACTTGGGCAGGTGATAACTAACAAAACAAGTAAAGGGTTGTATAGCTAGATCCCAGGCTTCTCAAACGCTCATTGGATATTCTCCTTAGTAAAAGCTGTCCGCTATACCGCCTAGAAGATCGCTAAGAAGTGTCTATTTTTCATTGACGTCGAGCTAAGGCCTTTATTTTGAAAGGCATTAAGCTTATTGGAGTATGCAGTTAAGAGCTGTCCAAAGAGGACGACGTTTAAGGGTTAAAGGCGGTGGGTTGAGTGTAGTAGGAGGATAAGAAGTATAATACGCAATTCCTAACACTTGTTAATAAAAGCCATATTTATATAACTTAAGTGACTATCAACAATTAAAAGACGCTTTCCTCGCCTAGTAGTTGTATGAGTTGCAGGATTAAAGACCTTAGTAAGCTATTAGAGACTAAACGCGTCGTTGCTCCATCTATTGCTTGAAGCACTAAAAAAGATGTGGTCTGTATCCTCAAGATCCTCTATCTATGTGTCTTACAAGTCGTACGATTCGCTTTTATATAAAAGTGTTGCAGGGACCTTCTTTCCAATTGTAGAGACGCAGGCTAAGAGGGAGATGAATTTGCAGTTTCCATCTTAGGAGGCCTAGCGTACGCGTCCAAACTTATATGCCTCTAATAACATGATTCTTTTCATGCTTTTAAGCAGCCCAATTAAGAACCCCTTCTCGTCCTAATTGTAGATGTTTTCGGCAGTGATATTGTTGTCTTCTATGGCCCGGAGCAACTAGAGCAAGACATACGTTAGTGCCTAATTCTCGTGAAGTACAAGAAAGCAACGCGAAAAAGCACTTAACTAGATCATAAAACAATTAATAAGTAGGGCCATATTCGCCCTTTACGTGTAAACCGTTAATACTGCGCAAATATAGGCTCTTTAGCTCACTTTAGTGCCGCTAGCAAAACTGGCCAACCTAGTTCTTTCCCACTTCCCGTCTAATAATCTCTTCTGCAAAGTTCTTAACCATCTGACTGGGGGGATCCCTTGCTTAGTCAATCGGTTGATCTGATTGATTAGAACACGTTCCTGGGCGTTGGTGAGACATTGGTGTCGGTCGGACTGGCACTGCTTGCAGGAGGTAGTTTTGCCCCAATCACGGCTCAGTGGGCTTGGCGCTCTTGCACATGGTACTGGCTCATTCTCTCTCTTTCTCCCCAAACTACGGCTGCAGCCCAATGAGAGCAACTTGCAACTTGAAAGTGAATATTGTTAAGGAACGAAAAGTCCTTTACATATAAATCCTGCTTAGCTTGGATCATCTCACTACCCTCATAAAAGTTTACCCGACCGGCTGGAAATCACCTGACTGAACCAATCGTGATGCTATATAAACTCGATAAAGGATTAAGACTATACTAAGTGTAGTATAAAACCACAATTTCTGGGACGCAAATTTCCATAAGCTCCCTTGAACTATACTTTCTTCTTAGCTAATATACCTCTAACAAAGGTGGTGGCGAACATAATACTACACTGCTAGTTACTTTTTGTCTTCTGTACACGGTCATTATTTATATAGACTCACCATTGCACTCCAGCCAGAGCCGTATCGGTGACGCCAGTTCTCCATCCCACTGCGGAAGTAATTGGTTGGCAGTTGTCGAAGTTCGCATCGCATATATCATCATTGGAATCATTCGCGACGAGTGCATTCCCCGCAGCTGAGATTCCACAGGCAATTGCCCATATAAGCATCATGCCGGCCTCTACGCGCACCTCTCGGATAAAGGGAAGCAGTATAGCGCATATTCCCTATCGGCGGGTTAGAAAGCATGGAGACTTTTATAGGAGCTGGCGGGAGCTGTTACGCAGATGATGCAGAGACCGGCACCTATAGCTGCCATTTTCTCGTCGCCAGACGAGTTCCCTTCGCAGTAAAATTTCAGAGTATATGCACTAAGGCCGATCGCCAGAGCCCCGAAAAGTTTTTGGATGATTACGAGCGCTCTAACACCAATCGGTGCCTCGTACATCCGTCGCAAAAATATGTTTTGCATGATGAATTTGGGCCCTGGGCAAGTAGAGAAGAATCTTCCTTTGCATTGAGAAGTCTTTTGATGTACAACTCGGTAGGGAGTCAGCTCTGTTGTATATATACGCCGCGAGGTTAAGATGCCTCTTTGTGGGGGTTAGGTAGCAAGGCTGTCATATCAGTCTCTAATCCACGATGCGAGGCCGGAAGTCTCCAGCCAATTCTTTCAACCCCAGAAAGCCTCTGAGCTTCTCCGATCCAGCCACTTAATGCGAGTCACCTAAGAAGGTATGCGTGGCTGTATTAGTTAATTTTGATTAGTTGGATCGTGTTCAAAAACGATCACGGCTCTTAGTCCCTAAGTTCAGCACCCCGCATTAAGCGTCTAACTCCACTATTTGCTATAACAAAGCTATAACAAATCGAGACTGCATTAATATGAACCTCCTCTTCGTTTTCTAACAAACCACCCTATAACCATGAAGACAACTTCAATTTTAACTGATTCTGCCTATAATTCTTGTTAATAACGTTGACACCTTACCTTAAGACATTCAATGAATACTAGTTGAGTTGCAAGTTAAAAATAATTTACCGGTAATTCCTTATCTGTCGACAAATATCCCGCCTTGCATTATCGGTGCTCATCAAGGAATCATACGATCCTTCGGCAAGAAATAATTGTTCTCATTTGCTAAGATGCTTTGTGGTGCTGCCACAATGTAATGCAGACGCAGCTTCTTATCAGGCGCGTGGGGGAAGAGAGGGGCCGTTGGTTTGTATGTCCAATCGACATCTTGTTCTAGGAATCTGAAATACCATGAATTCGGGTCAGTTCATACAACTGCCGGTCCACGTTACCCTTGTCACTGTCCAACCCTACCAGGCCTATACTGGCGGCCTAACTGTATGCGGTTTTACTACGCCTGTAGACTATCCTATCCGGTGTGGATTTATGTACGACGGCACAATTTTAATTAAAGGGTTTCTATTCTCTTTCTGGCGTAACCTATAGGCTTTATAAAAGATTTTATGCTCCACTCCTTAGCAGATCTATTTCATGTCCGCTTGGACTTTCTCTACGATCTTTTCAATTCTTTCCAATAACAGGTGCTTTAGCTTTAGCCCGCACACCTGCTGTATGACTTCTTTTGGGCTTTTCTCCTCTATGATCTTCGCTAGTTCTTTACTTTCCTCGTCATCAGGGACGCTCTAGAACCGGAATGCCATTTCTGCAGCATCCAAGAGGGCCGTAACGCCCTTGCCTTGCTCAGCAAGTTCTAAAGCTGGTCCGATAAAACGTCCCTTTCAACGAAGTTTTCGCAACGGTGCACGACCAACACATTCCACTGCATCTTCAAGATGGGAGTTAGAGATACATGTGATAATCTTCTCAACAAATTCTTTTTGCTCCTCTTCACCAATACCGTGTTTTCCCACAATTAAGTCACTTGTCTCGGCTAAGGCCTGTCGTACCTCTTCGTAAATCTTGGGGTCTTAAAGCGCATCATATACAGTGGTCTTCATATTGTAACCCCAATATGCTGCAACAGCGTAGCCAGTGTTGACGGTGTATAACTTCCGCTCGATGTAGTGGACAAGATCATCAGCCCATTTCACATCTACATCTCATATTATTAAGAGACTATTGGTTCAATTATCACTAGAACCAATTGATGGAATTGATGATGTCTATTCAACTATGATGCATTTGCTGAGTCCCCTATACGATTGCCACGTGACCAAACTCGACTCGAGTCAACTCGTCGACTCGCCGACTCGCCCAACACTAAGGCTAGGTTCCACATTCATCATGAGAGAACGAGTATAAGGTCTATAGGTTTGCTGGAGCTTAACTAGGGAGTAACAAGAGACTACTCTCTAACTTCCAAAATAATAGAATATGCCAGAGTAAATATACACATCATAGTCGCTGGAAATAAGCCGGCGGTTGCAAGTCATATTACGTCATCCCCTATGACTTAGTTAGAAGGTTGATCGCCGGCCAATCATTTTGACGGAGGCACTTAAGACTAGCAATATCAAGACAGTACTCTCTATTCTTAGGACAATAGATACAGACAGTAGAGCGGACTGGAG
>Ga0335074_10005682_pt1 | contig 17255 bp, 13 predicted proteins | sample Lox_Sample_23_FD_206715 | JGI IMG/M metagenome (GOLD analysis project Ga0335074, IMG submission 206715) | Soil microbial communities from Loxahatchee National Wildlife Refuge, Florida, United States - Lox_Sample_2.3 | ecosystem: Environmental > Terrestrial > Soil > Wetlands | place: USA... | reverse complement strand
TTGCGGTCTCATCCGATTGTTTCAGCCGGTCGCGCGTTCCGGCCAATTTCTTGGACCCGTTGATGCGGTTGGCGCGCGCGTGCCCTTTGCCTCCGCTGCAACAATCAGTAGCAAGCGTTGTGCCAGCCTCACTGTTTAGTGTCTGCCACAGTCGCGGCCTGCGCTGGAGTTCGCTTATGTGCGGAGAACGCGAGGAATTGTGCAGTTTTACGGCCGTTCGCGGCGCGGTGCGGCGCAAAATCGCTGGCCTGTGGCAAGATTCACACAGGACGGCTCACGTGACTGCGATACAGGGGCTTGACGTCACGCGCGACGTCAACGCAGTGGTCAGGTCACTGCCCGCAACAACGTCCATACACCGTACAGCGCCAGAATGCTGACGAGACCCGATGCGATCATCAGCGCCAGGGCCTGACGGCGGGCGCGGCGTTGCAAGCCTGCCTCGTTTGCGTCGGGGATTTCACGCGCCGGCTTACGACTCTCAACCGCGCGTGCGCGGCGCCGCGCGCGTGCGAGATCGTCGACGGTCGCTTCGGCAACGATTCCGGCCACGGACGATGAGGTATCGCTTGCTGGCATGGCGAACGTTCCTCGGTGGCTGATGTCTCAGCAGCGCACCAATAGCATGAACCTGCGGCGGGTCGTATCACGAATCCGCGGAACCCGCACCAGAACGTGATCGTCCCTGCTGCGATGCGGCGTCGCGCTTGCATCGTCGCAGCTATGTCAGAGACAGCACTTGCCGATACACCGACAACGGTTGCCGACCGAGCGACAGCGATATCCGGCGCGACAGGGAGTGCCTACGCGGCGACGGCGAGTGCCGGCACAGCCGTGCCGCTGCGCCCGCCGCCGGCGCCGCGCGGCCTGATCAACACGCTGGATGCACCGCGCTTCGCCGCCGCCTGTGCCAGCCTGATGCATCAGGTGTTGGCTCGTTACCAGCCCGATCTGATGGTCGGCGTGCGCACCGGCGGCCTGGTGGTGGCCGAGGCGATGGCGCACTCGGTTGGCGATCGAGTCACGGTGATGCCGTTGACCTGCCGGCGCGCCAGCACGGGGGCGAAATCACGCTTCACAGTACTGCCCACGATCCTGGCCGCCCTGCCGCAATTCGCGGTGGATCGGCTGCGCTGGCTGGAGCATCGGCTGCTGTCCACCCACCGACGGCAACGGCCGGCGCCACAGGAGATCGATCTCGACGAAGCCGCCGCGATCGGACGGCGGCTGGCGAATGGGCCCGGTTCGCCGCGTGTGCTGGTGGTGGACGATGCGGTCGATAGCGGGGTCACGCTGGCCACCGTGCTGCGCTTGCTGCGGGAAACGGCACCGGATGGCACCGATTTCCGATCCGCTGTCATCACGGTAACGCTGGAGCAACCGCTGGCGGAACCCGACTTTGCCTTGTACCGCGGCGTGCTGTGCCGCTTCCCCTGGTCGTTCGATGCCACAGGTTGAGCCTGTCCTGATCTTCGACCTGGACGGCACGATACTGTGCCGCAACAGTTTTCCCATCTGGGCGGCGTCGATGCTCGGCCTGCATTCGTGCGGGCTGCGGCCGGGCCAGCGTTTGGCGTTGTCGGTGGCGGTGCAGCGCCTGTTAGTGGCACGCAAGCTGCGGCGGCTGGACCACGACGGATTGCTGCGGCAGTTGCAAGCACTATGGCGCACGGCGAGCGCCGCGCCTGGCGCCACTTTGGCGGAGCAAGTGCAGCGCCGACTGAGCGGCCTGGTGCGGCCCAACATGACACCGGTTCTGCGCCTGATCGCCGAGGAGGTGATGGACGGAATTCTCGCCACCGCCGCCGCGGCCGATTATGCCGAGCCACTGGGCCGCGCGCTGGGATTTTCCACGGTCATTGCGACGCCCGCGGAGCGCCCCGCCGCGGAGCCGCACAACACCGGCACACAGAAACGCGACCGCGTCATGGCGCTGCTGCGCGAGCGCGGCTGGCTGGAGCGCCCGCGTATCTTTTTCAACGACGATCTGGCGGACCTGCCGCTGATGCAGGCCTGCCACGCCGTATGCTGGTTCGGCAATAACCGGGACCTGCGACGGGCGAAAGCCGAGGCGGCAACGGTGCGTTTCCTGCCATGCCGCAGGCTGCGTCCCGACGAAATGAGCGCCACCGTGGCCCATCTCGGCCAAAGCCTGGCCGCTGCTCAGCTTGCCAGGATGCCCTGGTTGTTTCCGGCCGGCAGACCGCGGGCCAGGACCGCGTCGTAGATCGACAGCAGACCACGCACGTGGCGTCGCCGATTCGGCGGATCGGCCCAGAAACGAGCATAGGCCGCCGCGCCGGCGGCAGCGACTTGCGCTGCGTCCTGCGCCAGCCGCATGCAGCGGGTGAGATCGTTGAGATCCCCACTGCGGAAGATCCAGCCGGTGACGCCATCCTCAACACGCTCGGCGGCCGCGGAGATGTCGCTGACAATGGCGGGGATGCCGCGCGCCGCGGCTTCCTCGACCACCAGGCCGAACGTTTCATACCAGCGGCTGGGAAACACCAAGCACCGTGCCTGGCCGAGCGCTTGCCACACGCCGGCACTGTCCAGCCACCCCGTGACGGTGCCGCCGCGTCCCTCGACCACCGAGCGCAGCGGCCCCTCGCCCGCAAACAAAATCGGCATGTCGGCACACCGCGCGGCTGTGGCCGCCAGCGTCACGCCCTTCTCGGCATCGAGCCGTCCCAGCACGACCAGGTGGCTGTTGGCTGCGACGTCCACCGGCTGTGATCGCGGCACGTCGATGATATTGGAGAGTGGATAGACCTGTGAGCCAGGCGCGAGATAGGGTCGCAGCAGCGAAACCGAGCGCTGCGACAGAGCGATGAAATCGCGCACACTGTCCGGGAAATGCGCATAGTGCCGCTGCACCATGCCGCGCACCACGCGATAGGATTTGTGCAGCGGATGACGCTTGTCGCAGTTGGTCAATATGCACGATGTGGAAAGCGGGCGACGCTGGCACGGCTCCTCGCGGCGATAGTCGTACAGCGCGCCGTTCGGGCAGGCGGCGAAGAAATCATGCAGCGTGCAGAGCGTGGCAAATCCGGCGAGCCGCGCGGCGAGCATGGGGCTGGTACTGAGTGCCTTGGTATAGCCGTGCAGATGCACAACGGTGTGCGCGGGATCCTGGCGCGCCAACAGCGACCTTGTCGCCGCGAAGGCGGCAGTGTTCCAGGCGGCACGCAGGGCGGTGGCGGGATGGCGCCAGACCTGTAGCAGTTCCGCCTGGCCGAGCGAGATCACCCGCACGCCGGCATCGCACAAGGCTTCGCAGGGTTCGCCGACGGCCGCGAGGAAGGTCACGTCGAGGCCGGCATCGCGCAGGGCGATCGCCTCGTCGATCGCAACCTTGCTCGCACCGCCCTGCACGTAGCAGAAGTCGTTCAGGACCAGCGCTGCTTCGGTCATCGCGGTCATCGGTCAGGCAGCGGTTGCCACCACCGGCGCGCGGCGCGGCGTGAGGCGGATTGAGAGCCGGCGGCCAAATTCGTTGCCGGGACGCTCCACCGCATGCTCTGCGATGAAGGAGATCGCCAGCACCGCCGTAACGACGCCCATCATGTAAAGCGGCGTATCACGGAACAGACCGAGCAACAGCAGTGTTTGAATCAAGGGACCATGGACGAGATAGACGCTGTAGGACATATCGGTGCGCATATGCACCACCGGCGTACACAACGCGAAGCAGAACACAAAGGCGCCGACCATCAGCGGACATAGCGCCGGCTGCAACGGATGCAGCCAGGTCCAGGCGGCCAGGAACGCCACCGTGACGATCGCAGAAACCCAGGCAGGCACACGGAACTCAGGCACGTAGAGGTAAAGCGCCATCCCTACCACGAAGAACTGCATCTGCCCGGGAAGCTGCTTGGCGAAGCGCGGATCGCCGAGATGCAGTGCGAGCGCCTCGTAGGCCGCCGAGGCGGCGAAGATCGCCAGCAATGACTTGAATCCCCAGCGGCGGACGGCCAGGAAGACCAGTGGCACGATGAGGTAGAAGCCGAGCTCGATTTTCAGGGTCCACAGGCTGGGATTGATGCCGGGTACGTGCAGGCCGTGCAGCACGCCGCCGATGTCGTATTGCAGGAAATTCGCGAACGCGAGGTTCACCGCGAGGTAGCGGATGGTGTCATGTGGCTCGCTGAACGGGCCTCCCGGCAACAGCGACAGCATGATGCCGGTCTGGATCAGCACGATGCAGGCATACATCGGGTACACGCGGAAGAAGCGGCGAACGTAGAACGGCCACAGACCCTTGGTACGCGCGTAGCTGAGTGCGATCAGGTAGCCGCTGACCACGAAGAAGCAATCGACCGCCGCGTCCGCCAGGTTGCTGGGAAAATGCGGATAGGCGGTGCCGGACAGCAGCTTGAAATGGCCCAGCACGACCGCCGATGACAGCAGCAACCGCAGCAGCGTAAAGTTGTTGGTCTCGCCCTCTGCCCGCACTTTCATGGCACGTCCGCCACCGGCACTTGATGCTTGGGTTGGAAGGTGAGTGCCGGCCCATAACGGATCGGCGTTGCCCCATAGGGATTGGCCCAGGGCTTGGCGGCCGCCATCTGGCGCAGCATCCACAGCATGCCGACCGAGGCACCGAAGAACAGTTGGGAGACCTGGTCCTCCAGCATGGACAGCGCGGCGCCGTAACCGAGGTTGAACACCAGGATCGCCAGCGGTGTGATCGCGATCGACCGTGTCTCCAGCGGCTGGTGCCACGCCTGCCAGAGCGCCCAGCCGAGATAGAAGAAGCTCAGCACGCCGAAATTCGCATAGAGAAAAATGAACAGATTGTCGGAGGGATTGAAGAAATCCTGCGCATAGAAGCGCTGGGCGCCGCCGATGCCGCCGAGGCCGACGCCGAACGGGAACAGGTTGTTGTTTGCGATCCAGCGCCAGGCATCAGGCCAGGTGCCGGTGATGCGCATGGCAAAGGAGGCAAAGCTGAAGACGCCGCCGTTGTCGTTGATCAGCAGACCGGCGGTGAAGATCGGCAGGGCGACGTCGAGGATGGCGAAACCCAACGCCGCCCAGCACAGCAGCCGGTAGCGCATGATGCCGGGTGTCGCGAGGATCAGCGTGACAACGGCGATGGCTGCGACGCTGCCTTTTTGCGTGGTCATGAAAACCACGCCGACGGTCATCAGCAGCATCAGCATGCGCAGCAGGTAGCTGCGCATGCGCAGAGCGATGACCAGCGCGATCGTGGGCAGCATCATCGCGGCCGAGATCGAGCTGCGGGTGAAGCCTGCGGCGCGCTTGGCAATGCCGTCGCTGATGTCCCAGCCGCGTGAGACATCGACGCTGATGCCGCCGATATGAGTCTCGATGCCGGTCCAGGGAAAGGTGACGAAGAACTTGTCCAGCACGATGCCGATGACGGAGATGACCCACACGGCACCCAACAGCAGCACGACACGGCGGCCGGGCAGCACCAGGGAACGCGCCGCGATGAAGCCGAACAATACGTTGACCAGCAGCATGGCGCCGTAGATGGCGGGGAACAAGGTATGGAAGTTGGCCGTGATGACGAGGCCGTGCAGGGCGACGATGGCGCCGAAGGCGAAAAACGCGGGATGCACGCGGGTGCGGCAGGCCTGCGCCGTCAGCAGCAGCAGCAGAGGGGCAAGGATCAGCCCGTCACGCAACAGGATCGCGCCACTGGCACCGATATTGTACAGGCCGTAACGGACGACGCCTTCGAAGGCGTAGATCAGCAGGTAGACCACAGCGCACATTGAAAACAGGCTTTGCATTCGGACTCCGTGCGGCTGGGCTGACCGGGCTTCATGCGTCTGGGCCAACCGGCCTCATGTGGCTGGGCTGACCGGCTTGAGGTAGGGAGAATGCCAGCACAAGGCAGGCCAAAGCATGGCAACGGCCGATCAAAGATAGATGACTTGTGATTCCTTGGCGGACGCACTGTCTGGCACTGTTGTTGCGTCCGTCCGGACAGCCTGGAATTCGGGACAGCCTGGCCTTCGGGACAGCTTGGAAAGGTGACATCGCATGCGATCCTTGCACATCCGGCGCGCTGCGCGTCTGGGTTGGGCCATGGCCCTCACCGCAATGGGAACACCTGCCTTCGCGGCCCCCTATTGCATCCAGAACCAAAGTCTGCCGCCGCAGTGCAACTATTTCGATCCGTCGCAGTGCCAACGGGATGCCGCGCGGCAGGGCGGCGTTTGCTCGGCGAATGCCCAGCAGTTTACCATGCAGCGAGGCATTGGGCAGTACTGCGTGGTGACGTCGGGGGGTGCGTCCAATTGTTCCTATGTGGACCGCGGCACTTGTAATACGGAAGCGGAACGAGAGCAGGGGGCGTGCATGGAAGCGCCGGTGATTGCGCCGGCGAAGGCGCCGGATCCGTATTCCGCCATTAATGGGTTTTGATCAGCGCTGGTGCCCGCCATTGCTCTCGGCGACGATCGACGGCTCCCACTGACGCATCCGCCGCGCCCAGTGACCCATATAGCCGCAAATAGGCCCCAACCATCGCATCGATGCTGTGGTGCGTGGCCAGATCAGCGGCGGCATTGCGCAGTCCTTGCAGTGCCAGCTCGCCACTCGCCAGACCGCGCATGATATCAGCCAGCGCAGCGGCATCACCGGGCTCGAACAACACGCCAGTTGCGCCTTCGGACACCAGTTCGGGGATGCCGCCGATACGGCTGCCGATCAACCCGATGCCGTAGGCCGCCGCTTCAACCACGGCGACGGGGGCGTTCTCATACCACAGCGACGGGATCAGCAGGTGATCGGCCTGTGACAGCAGCGCATGCTTTTGATCACCTTGCACGAAGCCCGCGAAATTGATGCGAGGGTCGGCTTCCGCCGCGGCACGCGCCACATGCTCCAGCGGGCCGCGGCCGGCAATGGTAAGCTGCAGGGGTAATTCCGACGGCAGACGGCGTAAGGCGTCCAGCACCACGCGCACGCCCTTTTCCTCGGTCAGTCGGCATAGCAGCAGGAAGTGCGCGCCCGCATGGCCTTGCTCCGCACGCGGCAGACGCGGCGGCGGCTGGGGAATGCCGTTGCGCACCACCGCGGTACGTGCCACCGCCAGGCCCGCGTCGCAATGACGATCGAGCAAGAACTGCGACGGGCTGACGAACATGTCGACATCGAGCGCGGTGCGCAGGTGCCAGGAGCGATAGGCGCGACAGGGCAATGCCGGACGATGACACAGCTTCCAATCGCGCGTCAGCAGGAACGCGCGTGGGCAGAGCAGGTGATAGTCATGCGCGGTATGGATCACGGGCACGCCATGTCGCCGCGCCCGCCGCCAGATGGACGCGGAGAAGCCATCGATCACATGCGTGTGGACGATGTCAGGTCGTGCGTCGGCGAGAATGGCGCGGAAGCGGCGGGCGGCGTCGCGGTTCCAAGAATCCCTCAGGTGCCACAGCGCATGGCTGACACGGCCATGACCCTGGCGTGCGAAGCTCCAATACATATTGCGTGGAAAGAACCGCACAACTTCGACGCCGTTTCGGATTTCCCTTGGGTATGGCTCCATCTCCGGGCCGCAGGTCGAAACCACCGTGGCGCGGTGGCCGCGCGCGACCAGGCCCTCGGCGAGGTACGCGACCACCAACTCTGCTCCGCCCGCCGCAATCGGCGGGTAGAGATTGTTCACCAGCAGGACGTGCATGCGTGAGTCAGAGCCAGCGCTGCAACCACCGCGGTGCGGGAGAACGGAAGCGCGTCAGCACCGCGCCAACGACCATGCCGCCCGATGCCGACAGAGAATTGCGCAGTTCCGTCGCCACCGGAGCGCGAGTGCGGCCGGCTTCCAGCACCAGGATGTTGCCGTCCACGAAGCGCGACAGCAGCACGCCCATGGGCGCATCGGAAGCGGCTGGCGAAGCGATCACCACCAGATCGAACGCCTCACGCAACCGGCCGAGAAAGTCTGGCAGACGCTTCACCGTCGGCGCCAGGTCCAGTGCCCCGCGCATGCTGGGCATCGTCATCCGATACAGATCAAGCCCCACGACGCGGGTGATCGTGTTTTCCACCTCTTCGAAATCCTGGTCCTGCGTCAGCGACGGTTCGCGACGGCGCGTGCTGTAATGATCCTTTGGATCGAGCTGCATCCCGGTGCCATTGACGAACAATACCCGCTTGCCGAGCCAGGCGGCGCTGATATAGGCGAGATCATAGACCACATCCTCGGTCCCTGCCCCGCTCTCGGGTGCGATGAACTGGCACACCACGCCGGTGCCGGTGTTCAGGGCTTCTGCCAGCGTATGATGCAGCTTCACCAGCTCGCCTGGCGCCAACCCATGTGGTCGGCCTTCGCGCAGTTTCGGTGGCAGGCGCCGGCTGGGTACCGGTACGCTGCGGCCATTGGCGGATTTCTTCACTAATGTCCGCGTCATCTTCCCCGTCTCCGGCCGAGATTTGTGGCGATCAGCTTTCGAGAAGGCGTTCACGCGTCCCTCCCGAACGTCGCCAGCACCGGCAGACGCAGTATTTGTGCTACGTCATCTGGGCTGCGCAGGCGATCGTCAAAGGCCTCGAAACCCAGCACACACGCGCTTGCCAGGATTATGCCGGTAATCACCGTTCCCAACGCGATCAACTTGCGGCGAGGGCGCGCGGGCAGATCAGGCAATGACGGCGCGGCAATCACGGCGGCGGCGGAAATCTTCTGCGCATTACGGTTCGCTTCAACACTCGCTTCCTCGGCGCGAATGGCAAGGGTGCGATAGGTGTCGTCCTGGATGCGCACCGTACGCTGAAGGTTGTCGTTCTCCGTGCGCATCGTATCAAGTTGCGTCAGGCGCTGGTTGATCTGATCGAGCTGTTGCCCCAGAAGATCCGCCGGCTCCTTCGCACCCTTCGCGTCCGCGGTTGCGCGCATCAGGTCGGTCTTGATGTTCTCATACACCAGGTTCGGCGTGGTGGCGGACCGTTTGCGCGCCGCCGCTTCGTTGCGCGACGCGGAACCTTCCAGAGATTTCAGCGAAGCGTTGATCGAATTGAAGATCGGACTGCCCGGCCGGTACGTCGCGGCCATCTGGTCGCGCTTCGACTTCAACTGGGCAATTTGCTCCTGGACGACGTCGATGCCCTGATAGGTATCGCCATTCGCCGTGGTGGTCACCAGCTCCGGCACCGAGGCCAGCAACTCCTTATAGGCGGCTTCCTTCTGCTGCGCTTCGAGCACGGCCGCCTTCGCGAGCGCCAGCTTGCTCTCGACCTCCGTGCGCTGCTGCAGCAACTGGGTCACCTGCGCTGACATGTCGGAGATCTTATTGGTCTGCCGGAACTGGCTCAGCGCCTGCTGCGCCGCGGACAGCTTCTGCTGCGCGCGCTGGGCTTCCTCCTGCGCGAACCGCAGCTCCGGATTGGCGTAGATCACCGCTTCCGAGGAAAAGAAGTGATCGAGCAGGGATTGCACCGTCTGCTGGGCCACCTGGGCGCTGGGATTGAGGAAGGAAATGTTGATCACATCGCTCTGCAGCCCGACATCGATCAGCATATCGACCTCGAAGGCCTTGACCGCTTCATCCAACTGCCGCGCCTCGCCGTGCTTATCGGCGGCGACCTTCGGATAAATGCGCGCCAGTCCGACTGTCTTGATGGTATCACGCGCAAGGTCGGGGCTGCGCAAGATGTCGGCGTCCGAATACAGGATCTCGCGCCGCTCGTTGGAGCCCAGTGACTGCTGCGGCGTACGGGTGCGGTCGATGTCCGGCACAGTCTGCTGATCGAAGCGCAGCACCAGGGCGGCATTGGACAGATACACCGGAGTCTTGATCAGCAGGTAGCCTGCCCCGGCGAGACAGGTTGCGCCGAACACCAGCAGGAAGGTGAACTTGCGTCGAAAAAAGGTCAGGATCGTTTCACGAAACGAAGGCTGAACGATCATCTGTTTGTCCCCGGTCCTGGCTGGTGTTCGGCGATGCGGTCACACGTCGGGCATCATCACGGTCGGCTCGGTTCCGCCTATGGAGGCGTTGCGGCTGGTGCCGTGGTGATGACGCTGGTGGCTGGATTGTTCACAATGTACGAGAACCCGAAGCTCGGGTTGGCGAACTGCTGGACGTACTGATTATACCACTTGTAGACCTCGGCGATGCCGCTCTTCGGCACGTACACGACATCGTATGGCGCCAGGCGCACGTCCGCCGACGGATCGATCGCATGCTCTACGGCCCGGTAGCGGACCGAGAGGAATTCCGGCTTGTCATCGGCGCCGCGCCGGATGATGAAGATATCGCCATTGTCGCTGCTAAGCTTTGGACCGCCGGCCCGCGCGATGGCCTGCGACAGCGTCAGCGTCGGGCCAACCGTGATGAACTCGCCCGGGTTGTTGACCTCGCCCGCCACATAGACGCGCGTCGGCGCAAACGACCTGACCACGACAGACACGCGCGGATTCTGCAAGGTGCTCGCATAGTCGCTTACCAGCTCGCGATCGAGTTCCGGCACAGTAAGGCCGGCGGCGGGGACATCGCGCGCCACCGTGGTGGAGACATGACCGTCGGGGCGCACGGTCACTTCCTCGTTCAGCTCCGGATTCAGGATCAGGCGAATGTCCAGCACGTCGCCGACCTGGATGCGGTACGGCGGCAGCGGCGCCGACGGGCCAAGCACCGCGGGCTCGAGTGGCGCCGGCGGCAGATTGTCGGTGTTTGTGCATGCCGCCATCCCGATTGCAGCGGACAGCACAACAACTCCGCGCAATGCCGTGGACGTGCGCAGCGATCGGCGCACACCCGGTGTTGGGGCGGAATATCCTGCAACTGTATCCATTTCTTGCCACATCTCCCGTTTCGACCACACGGTTTCGTGTCTTCTGAACTTGTTGCGTTGAGGACGGCGGCGTCGCGCTACTGCGCACCACGCTGAAGGAAGACGGCCGGAATGGTCTTCAGCAGGATCGCGATGTCATGCCATAGCGTCCAATTGCGGACGTACCACACGTCGAGCCGCACGCGACGCGCATAGGAGGTGTCGCTGCGGCCGCTTACCTGCCAAAGGCCGGTGAGGCCCGGCTTGGTCTCATAGTAATAATCTATGTCGTCGCCGTAACGGGCGATCTCTGCGTGCACGATGGGACGCGGCCCCACCAGGCTCATCTCGCCGCGCAGCACGTTGAAGAGCTGCGGCAGCTCATCGAGGCTGGAACGGCGCAGGAAACGCCCGAACCTGGTCACGCGCGGATCGTTGCGCAGCTTCTGCGTGCTGGCCCATTCGTCGGCGGCGGCGGGGTCATCCGCCAGCACCTGCCGGAGCACGCTATCGGCATCCACCACCATGGTACGAAATTTGAAGCAGTTGAACGTCTGGCCGGCGGCGCCGATGCGGCGATGGCGGAAGAACGCGGAGCCGCCATCGAGCCGCACCAGCAGGCTGAGCGTCGCCAGCAACGGCGCCAGCAACACCAGCAGGGCCATGGCAACGACCTGATCGAAAGCCAACTTGATGATGCGGCTGATCGGCCGGGCCAAATTGTTGCGGCTGACCAGCATCACCACGTCGTGACTAAAGAAGTGATGCTGGCGCAGGCCGACCACCGGCAATCCTTCCAAGGCCGGCATCAGGGCGATGGAGCGGCGGGCGCGCCGCAGCGCCGCGATCACGCCACGCTCGGCGGTGATGTTGCCGGTGCCGACGCCGATCACGACGAATTCGGCGCCGCGCTCATCGATCAACTCGAGCAACTCCTCATCGCCGAGTGCTGCCGCGGAGGCGAGATCGACGGCACCGACGAGTTCGTATCCCATGGTGCGATCCGACAGCAGGGCCGCACGTGCCTGAACGAAGACGGCGGCATCGGCGATCACCAGCGTGTTGATCGTCCAGAGCTTGCTCGCGTTCAACAATTCACGGACGCCGGCGCGCAACAACAACAGGCAAGGGCCAAGGAACACCCAGCGCAGCAAGCCCTCGACTTCAACCGGCCGGCCATAGACGGCGATCGTCAGGAATGTGTCGCAGGCCAGCGCGATGGCACAGCCCATCACGACGTCGCCGAGCAAGGTCCAGAATGGCACCCGCGAGGTGTACTGTCCGCGCGCGGCAAAGAATCCGAGCAAGCTCACGAGCACGAGAAGTGTGCCCCAGCCATGCCAGGCGGTTCCCAATTGCTCCAGGTTGCCGATCGCGCGTGTGAAGGGCGAGGGCCGCGTCGCGACGATGGCGGCGAACGCGAAGAACACGGCGAGGATGAAAGCCGTCGCGTCTGAACAAGCCAATGCGACCGGGCAGACCCGCAACGCGAGTGGATGCCGCGGCGCCCTGACTGCGCCGGACATCATCTCGCTGTGAGCGTCAGTCGCCAAATATCCCATCCGGTCAATTCGCCTCATCGGATACATGCGTGGTCCTTCGAGAAGTCCCGGCGATCGGGCGCGGCGTTGACGTCATTGCAACGGCAATCCGCGTGCGGCGTGTGCGGCGTGTGCGGCGTGAGCAATCCGCGTGCCAAGCGAGCAATCCGCGTGCCAAGCGAACGACACCACGCCGCACTCCGCGCCACGCCTTTGTTGACCCATTGCATGCCCGCGAGCGGCCGCAGGGGATGTGCCGGTTTACGTAGCAAGCGTGTTAAGCCGGGCCGGTCGCCGCGCGCTGCAACAAGCAACGCCGGTTGATCGCTCGCGCCCACGGGCATTACGCACGCACCAGTGAGTGAAGTGACATCGCCTTCGCGGCGCGCCGGATCCCGCGTCGCGCCACCAGTGGCCAGATCGATGGATGCCCCAGCAACGCGCGCGCCAGGCGCGTGGGGGTGGCGCCTTCCGCGCGCAGGCGACTGACCTGCTGCATCCAGTGCAGACGAAGGAAGGCGCGGATTCGCCGTTGCAGCAGCCCTGCGAGGTCGATTTCACCGGCCTGCCGCATGGTGCGCATGACTGCCGCATTCGATTCGGCAGCGGAAAGGAAGTTGTAGCGCCACCGGCCGGCACCGGTCTCGGTCCAGCGACGCGAGATGGTACCGAAGGCCTGGCTCCAGTAATACATCGGCTGCGAGATCAGCCAGCCGCGCCCGCCGGCGGCGAGAAACTCCAGCATGTAGAGGAAATCTTCCGACAGTCTGGCGTTTTCGTGATAGGCAAGCCCGGTGGCGCGGATGAAGTCGGTGTGCACCATGGGCTTCAACATGCCGAAGTCGAAATCAGAATACGCATCGCTGCCCGCGATGAACGCTGGCCTGTCCAGCTTGCGGTCGCCGGCAGCTTCCGGCAGCGCAGTCCGCACCACCTGCGCCGCGCCGTTATCGTAGAGAAACTGGTTATCGGCGACGAGTTGCACTCGATATCGCTCTGCGGCGGCGAGCATGACCCCGAGCCGGTGCGGCGCGTACCAGTCATCCGCGTCGAGTACCGCGATCCATTCGCCACGTGCCTGGGCAATGCCGGTGTTCATGGCGGCCGGCTTGCCCCGATTGACCGGCAGCGAGATAACGCGAACACGCGGATCGGCCGCGGCCTGTGCCGTGGCGACCGCGGCGGTGGCGTCACTGGAGCCATCGTCGATGATGAGTATTTCGAGATCGCGCAGGTCCTGCGCGAGCGCGGATTGCACGGCGCGCGGCAGTGTGGCCGCGCTGTTATAGGTCGGCACAAGAACCGAAACGCTGCAGCCTGTCGCCATGATGCCTCGTAGCGTCCCCGCGCCCAAGCCTGTGCCACCGGCGAAGCGAAGCCATGCCGGCGATCCCGCAATGCAAAACGTCGCAGCATAGGTTCGGGCCGGGGCGGCGGCTTTCAACGCCGCTCACGCGTGCGTGTCGCTGCCCGGTAGATCTGTCATCCTTATAGCGTATCCATTGCCATATCTGATCGTACCCGACGCGGCTACGCGCTACCGTTTTGCCCGCAATACATACGTGGCCGCGGGCCAGTTAATGGGGATGATCCTCCGACCCTGGGCTGCTGACGCCGGCTGCATCATGCCGCTCGAAAGGAATTGGTAACCAATACCTGGATCGAAACACTCTGCCAGCCGAGACATCGGCGACATCCGCATCGATCCAAACCAAGGACAGCATACCGGTGGCACGTCCGACATTTTAGGTCCGGATAAGACACATACTACCGTACCGGAACAATTCTGTGTCGCAGCAAGAAGAATCCACCCGAACACCGCGAGTACTGCTCGAATATGCAATTTATTGCCGAAAGTTAATCTGATTTTACTTTCGCGTGATCGCGAAGATGTGAGAAGAACTGCATCGACGACGACACAATCGCGCATCCCGTAAGGTTGCAGGAGTCTTTCTATTCGCATGGGCAAGATCCCCTGACGGCCAGGCTGGCCGCCAGTACCGCTGGTCTTGTCGGTCGCTCGCACGACTGTTGGATGCAAGTAGGGAATGACGCGTGGCGTCATGGCGGTCACGGCCCAACGTGACGAACGATGTCGTTGTTTGGAGACAACGTAAGCGGCTCCCGAGTCCGATCCTCATTCTCCCGTGAAAGGCCTCTTGCATGGCAACCGCGATCTCGGCGACCGCCTTCATCGACACGCTCGGTGTCAACACGCACCTCGGCGATGCCGGCGCCTACTCCGACACATCCACGGTGGAGCAAAACCTCGAATATCTGGGGGTCACGCTGGTTCGCGACAGCGTTGACAGCGCCAGCGAGGCTGCCGTGTGGCAGCAGGTCGCGCAAGCCGCCGGCATCAAGTTTGACGACTACATGCCCGAAGGCGCGCCGGCCTGGGATCAATCGGCGCTCGCCCTGGTGCCGCCATTGGCACAGGACGGCATCCTCGCCTATGTCGAAGGCGGCAATGAAGAGGATGATTCCTACGCCCAGGCGAACGGCAATTCCCTGAGCTGGACGGCGCAGTTCCAGCAGCAGGTCTATGCGATGGGGCAGGAGTACGGCCTCTCCGTCATCAACATGAGCTTCGGCTCGGGCTGGACCGCGGCGAACAATTGGGAAGGCGACTATCCCGACGTCGGCAACCTCTCTGCCGATACCAACTATGCCAACGCACACACCTATCCCAATGTCGGCCAGACGCCGAATGACGCAATCGCGGCGCTGAACTCGGACGCCAAGTTGGCCGCCAGCTCGCGCCCGGTGATCACCACCGAAATCGGCTGGCAGACCAGCTTGTTCAGCGAGACCCAGATCGCACAATACGCCGTGGATGCGACGTTCGACGGCATCGCCGACGGCGACGCCGGCATGTGGTTCTATGGACTCTACGATGACAGCTCCGGCGATTGGGGGCTGTTCAACGCCGATGGCACGCCGCGCCCCGCCGCCACCGCGCTGCACGATGTGACGACGTTGCTGGCAGATCCCAACGCGCCCGCCGGCTTCACGCCGGGCTCGCTCAACTACAGCCTGTCCGACACCCAGTCCGGCGACAACTCGATCCTGATCGAGAAGTCGAACGGCTCATTCTGGATCGGCCTGTGGAACGAGAGCGGCAGCCAGCACACCATCACCGTGAGCCTGCCGAGCGCTGCCTCGGAGATCGAGGTGTTTGATCCGATCACCGGCACAACGGCGATCGAGAGCGCCAGCAACGCGGCCAGCATCGCCGTCAGCCTCGGCAGTGACCCGCTGCTGATCGAGATCGTGCCCGCCGGCACCGGCACGGGCAGCGGCTCCGGCACCGGCACGGGAAGCGGCGGCACCGGCACAGGCAGCGGCTCCGGTTCCAACACGGGAAGCGGCAGCACCGGCACGGGCAGCAGCGGCAGCACCAGCGGATCCGGCACCGGCAGCAGCGGCGGATCCGGCTCGAGTGGCACCAGCGGCTCGGGCAGCTCCACGACGCCGACCGGTCCGAGCATTGCGGCGCCCGGTAGCGAAAGCACGACGACGGGCAGCAGGATTGCGATCTCCGGCGTTGCCATCACGGACGCATTCGCGGCCAGCAATCCCGGTTCGCTCGCGCTGACCGTCAGTGCAACGAGCGGCGACATCGCCATGACCGGTGCGAACGGCACCGCGGTGTCCGGCTCCGGCACGCACAGCATCTCGGTATCCGGCACTCTGGCGCAGATCAACGCCGAACTCGCGACGCTCACCTACACCGCCGGCGACAGCGCCGGTTCCGATGCGATCAACATCGATGTCTGGGACCAGGCGGGCATCGAAGGCGACAAGAGCATCGCGGTCACCGTCACCGGGGCCGCGTCGGGCAGCGGTTCGTCCGGTGCCGCGCCAACCGGCCCCAGTATCGCGGCGCCGGCCAGCGAGCGCGTGACCGCCGGTGCGACCGCCAGCATCGGCGGCGTGTCCATCACCGATGCCTTTGCCGCCAGCAATCCCGGCGCGCTGACACTGAACCTCAGTGCCACCGGCGGCGACATCGCCATGAAAGCGGCCAGTGGCGCCGCGGTTGCCGGGTCCGGCACGGCGGCGATCTCGGTCAGCGGCACGCTGGCGCAGATCAACGCCGATCTCGCCACACTGACCTATGCCGCAGGCGGCAGCGCCGGCACCGGCTCCGTCAGCATCGATGTGTGGGACCAGGCCGGACTCGAAGGCGACAAGACCATCGCGGTCACCGTCGCCGCCGCGACGACCACACCGACCGGTCCCTCCATTACTCTTCCCGCCAGTGAGAGCGTCACCGCCGGCACCAGCGCTGCCGTCAAAGGCGTGTCCGTCACCGATGCGTCCGCGGCCAGCGGCCCCGGCACGATGATCCTCAATGTCAGCGCCGGCAGCGGCGATATCGCCATGACCGGCGCGAACGGCACCGCACTGTCAGGCTCCGGCACCCACGCGATCTCGGTCACCGGCACGCTGGCGCAGATCAATGCCGATCTTGCGACGCTGAGCTATAGCGCGGCAAGCACCGACGGCAGCGACACGATTTCGATCAAGGTGTCTGACCAGTCAGGGCTCGCGGCCAGCAAGACCATCGCCGTCGCGGTGACCGGCACGCCGCCGATCACCATCGCGGCCGGCAACGCCGATCCGGTCGAGCTGGTGAGCAATGCCGTGATCACGGCAACGTCCGGCAACCACATGATCTTCATCGGCGGCACCGGCGACACGGTGACGGCGACCGGCGGCACCGAAACGGTGCAGGCCTATCAAGGTGGCAACACCATCACCACCGGCGCCGGCAACGACACGATCAGCTTCGGCGGCAGCGGCAATGTCATCGATGCCGGCGCGGGTAGCAACACGCTGCAGGACAGCGGCAGCGACAACCGCATCGTGATGCCGGGCGCGGGCCAGGGCTTCGACAACATATTCGGCTACGTGCTGCAGAACAGCGATACGCTGGACTTCCGGGCCGCGCTC